>OGOK01000225.1_pt1 | contig 56970 bp, 46 predicted proteins | sample 1552661 | NCBI WGS metagenome assembly OGOK01 (sample SAMEA2580172, study PRJEB22360) | human gut metagenome | biome: human gut; feature: human-associated habitat; material: faeces | place: Denmark | collected 2008/2010
TGGATGAAATCAAAAGCATGGTTACCCCCAAATAATAGGCCTGCCATAACACTGATGCCATTTGATGCCATCTTGTCAAAATATGCTTTCATAACTAGCCCGAAATCACCGCAGGCAGCAACGCAACGCCCCTCAGGACGGCTGGAAATCAACGCCAAAGTCTGGTTTTTGCATTTTTTGTTGAAGTGAGTGAGAAATTTTTCAACTGAAGAGTAATCATCTTTATGAGGTTTGTAGTCAACATTCTGATAAATATCATTAATATATTGTGCAGCAATGTGTCGGCATACTATACGGTTTTGGGGTCGCCCCGGAAAATAACATTGACCATTAAGTTTAATTCTTGGAAATTCTTTTTCTTTTCTATCTGATTTTAGATTTAATTTTTGTTTATCAAGAGCGTCTGAGCGTTGAGGTAAAATTTCCATCAGGTATTCTTCAAATATTGGAGCAATGGTTTGAGTGAGTGTCGTGTTTTCATTTTTATTAATTATCGTAATTTCTTTTTTATCAGTCTGTAAGACGGACGTGGAAAACTTAATGACAAAATCCTTGTTACTAAAGATATGACGACCATTTTGTCTACAGTTCTCTGAGAAGCTTTTTAATAGAGGCGTCGCCAGGTCCTTGCCAGAAAATTTATCCTCGAGTTCTTTATAAAACAATTCACTCAGGGTTTGGTGTTCATTTGTCCGGGCTGTATTATTAATATTTGCAGAGAAAGAACTACGAGGAATACGAGTAATCATTTAAATATCTCATTGTTTATTGATGTCTTGAATTTTAACTATCAGAACAGTGAAAAAATTTAATATGATTACAACTAAAGAAATATCATAAATCGCTCAATCTCATAATGCAGCTGTAAAAGTTTCGGCGCAATGAGTTCTTGCGATTTTGTTAATAATTAAGTGGTTTGATGTTTAAAAATAATGCTGAGGTAATAAAAGCGTGTGAAGTGTATGACAATAAGTTATTTTGGCGTCAATGCGATTAACAGACACCCTTATTCTATTGCCAGTCGGGTATGACGGGCAGAATATTGCCTCTGCCCGCCAGAAAAAGTCAGCGCATTCCACCGTACGCCAGCGTCACTTCCTTCGCCGCTTTAATCACCATCGCGCCAAACTCGGTCACGCGGTCATCGGTAATACGTGAAATCGGTCCGGAAATTGAAATTGCGGCAAACGGTTCGCGGTGCTCATCGAAAATACATGCCGCGAGACAACGCAGTCCCAGGGCATGTTCTTCATCATCAAATGAATAACCCCGTTTGCGCGTTTGGGCGAGATCTTCTTTTAAATGCACAGGAGACACCAGCGTCGCGTGGGTATAGGCATGTAAGCCTTTGCGGTGCAGCAGCTTCGTCACCTGTTCTTCGCTCAGTTGGGCTAAAAAGGCTTTACCTGCACCGGAAGCGTGCATAGGTAATTTACCGCCGATAGGCGCGGACATTCGCATCAGGTGGGTACACTGTACCTGGTCGATAATAATCGCTTCATGATCGCTTTGATCCAGCACCGCCATATTCACGGTTTCGCCGGACTCTTCCATCAGATTGCGCAGAATAGGATGGACAATGGCTAACAGATTACGACTCTGAAGAAAGCTGCTACCGACCATAAAAGCATGCGCGCCGATCGCCCAGTGTCCAAGTTCGCCAACCTGACGCACAAAGCCCTGCTGTTGCATCGTGGTTAGCAGGCGGTGGGTCGTGGAATTGGGTAACCCGGCTTGTTGCGCCAGCTCCGTGAGTGCCACACTGCCATTGGATTCGGCAATCCACTCCAGTAATTTCAGGCCACGCGTTAAAGACTGAACCTGTCCAGTCGCTGGTGCGGTGGCAACGGCGGGTTTTCTGCCGCGTTTCGCGGGAATGGGTGCGACCATGACAGTCTCCTTTTTCTGTATCGTGGAAATCATTTTCATTTTTATTGTTAGCTAATGCAATAGTTGCTGAACTGATCCGATGAGTTAATGTTGAACAAATCTCATGTTGCGTGGTGGTCGCTTTTACCACAGATGCGTTTATGCCAGTATGGTTTGTTGAATTTTTATTAAATCTGGGTTGAGCGTGTCGGGAGCAAGTGTGAGCAGCAAAGTGGAACAACTGCGTGCGCAGTTAAATGAACGTATTCTGGTGCTGGACGGCGGTATGGGCACCATGATCCAGAGCTATCGACTGAACGAAGCCGATTTTCGTGGTGAACGCTTTGCCGACTGGCCATGCGACCTCAAAGGCAACAACGACCTGCTGGTACTCAGTAAACCGGAAGTGATCGCCGCTATCCACAACGCCTACTTTGAAGCGGGCGCGGATATCATCGAAACCAACACCTTCAACTCCACAACCATTGCGATGGCGGATTACCAGATGGAATCCCTGTCGGCGGAAATCAACTTTGCGGCGGCGAAACTGGCGCGCGCCTGTGCTGATGAGTGGACCGCGCGCACGCCGGAGAAACCGCGCTACGTTGCCGGTGTTCTCGGCCCGACCAACCGCACGGCGTCTATTTCTCCGGACGTCAACGATCCGGCATTCCGCAACATCACTTTTGACCAGCTGGTGGCGGCCTATCGCGAATCCACCAAAGCGCTGGTGGAAGGTGGTGCGGATCTGATCCTGATTGAAACCGTTTTCGACACCCTTAACGCCAAAGCGGCGGTCTTTGCGGTGAAAACGGAGTTTGAAGCGCTGGGCGTTGAGCTGCCGATTATGATCTCTGGCACCATCACCGACGCCTCCGGGCGCACGCTCTCCGGGCAGACCACCGAAGCATTTTACAACTCATTGCGCCACGCCGAAGCGCTGACCTTTGGCCTGAACTGTGCGCTGGGGCCAGATGAACTGCGCCAGTACGTACAGGAACTATCACGGATTGCGGAATGCTACGTCACCGCGCACCCGAACGCCGGACTGCCCAACGCCTTTGGTGAATACGATCTCGACGCCGACACGATGGCAAAACAGATACGTGAATGGGCAGAAGCGGGCTTTCTCAATATCGTCGGCGGCTGCTGTGGCACCACGCCACAACATATTGCCGCGATGAGTCGTGCAGTAGAAGGATTAGCGCCGCGTAAACTGCCGGAAATCCCCGTAGCCTGCCGTTTGTCCGGCCTGGAGCCGCTGAACATTGGCGAAGATAGCCTGTTTGTGAACGTGGGTGAACGCACCAACGTCACCGGTTCCGCTAAATTCAAGCGCCTGATCAAAGAAGAGAAATACAGCGAGGCACTGGATGTGGCCCGCCAGCAGGTGGAAAACGGCGCGCAGATTATCGATATCAACATGGATGAAGGGATGCTCGATGCCGAAGCGGCGATGGTGCGTTTTCTCAATCTGATTGCCGGTGAACCGGATATCGCTCGCGTGCCGATTATGATCGACTCCTCAAAATGGGATGTCATTGAAAAAGGTCTGAAGTGTATCCAGGGCAAAGGCATTGTTAACTCTATTTCGATGAAAGAAGGCGTCGACGCTTTTATCCATCACGCGAAATTGTTGCGTCGTTACGGTGCGGCAGTTGTGGTAATGGCCTTTGACGAACAGGGGCAGGCCGATACCCGCGCACGGAAAATCGAGATTTGCCGTCGGGCGTACAAAATCCTCACCGAAGAGGTTGGCTTCCCGCCAGAAGATATCATCTTCGACCCGAACATCTTCGCGGTCGCAACTGGCATTGAAGAGCACAACAACTACGCGCAGGACTTTATCGGCGCGTGTGAAGACATCAAACGCGAACTGCCGCACGCGCTGATTTCCGGCGGCGTATCTAACGTTTCTTTCTCATTCCGTGGTAACGATCCGGTGCGCGAAGCCATTCACGCGGTGTTCCTCTACTACGCTATTCGCAATGGCATGGATATGGGGATCGTCAACGCCGGGCAGCTGGCGATTTACGACGACCTACCCGCTGAACTGCGCGACGCGGTGGAAGATGTGATTCTTAACCGTCGCGACGATGGCACTGAGCGTTTACTGGAGCTTGCCGAGAAATATCGCGGCAGCAAAACCGACGACACCGCTAACGCCCAGCAGGCGGAGTGGCGCTCGTGGGAAGTGAATAAACGTCTGGAATACTCGCTGGTCAAAGGCATTACCGAGTTTATCGAGCAGGATACCGAAGAAGCCCGCCTGCAGGCGGAGCGCCCTATTCAGGTGATTGAAGGCCCGCTAATGGACGGCATGAACGTGGTCGGCGATCTGTTTGGCGAAGGGAAAATGTTCCTGCCACAGGTGGTCAAATCGGCGCGTGTGATGAAGCAGGCGGTGGCCTACCTCGAACCGTTTATTGAAGCCAGCAAAGAGCAGGGCAAAACCAACGGCAAGATGGTGATCGCCACCGTGAAGGGCGACGTCCACGACATCGGTAAAAATATCGTTGGTGTGGTGCTGCAATGTAACAACTACGAAATTGTCGATCTCGGCGTGATGGTGCCTGCGGAAAAAATTCTCCGTACCGCCAAAGAAGTGAATGCTGATTTGATTGGCCTTTCAGGATTGATCACGCCGTCGCTGGACGAGATGGTTAACGTGGCGAAAGAGATGGAGCGTCAGGGCTTCACCATTCCGTTACTGATTGGCGGCGCGACCACCTCAAAAGCGCACACGGCGGTGAAAATTGAGCAGAACTACAGCGGCCCGACGGTGTATGTACAGAACGCATCGCGCACCGTTGGTGTGGTGGCGGCGCTGCTTTCCGATACTCAGCGTGATGATTTTGTCGCTCGTACCCGCAAGGAGTACGAAACCGTACGTATTCAGCACGGGCGCAAGAAACCGCGCACACCACCGGTCACGCTGGAAGCGGCGCGTGATAACGACTTCGCTTTTGACTGGCAGGCTTATACGCCGCCGGTGGCGCACCGTCTCGGCGTGCAGGAAGTCGAAGCCAGCATCGAAACGCTGCGTAATTACATCGACTGGACACCGTTCTTTATGACCTGGTCGCTGGCCGGGAAGTATCCGCGCATTCTGGAAGATGAAGTGGTGGGCGTTGAGGCGCAGCGGCTGTTTAAAGACGCCAACGACATGCTGGATAAATTAAGCGCCGAAAAAACGCTGAATCCGCGTGGCGTGGTGGGCCTGTTCCCGGCAAACCGTGTGGGCGATGACATTGAAATCTACCGTGACGAAACGCGTACCCATGTGATCAACGTCAGCCACCATCTGCGTCAACAGACCGAAAAAACCGGCTTCGCTAACTACTGTCTCGCTGACTTCGTTGCGCCGAAGCTTTCTGGTAAAGCAGATTACATCGGCGCATTTGCCGTGACTGGCGGTCTGGAAGAGGACGCACTGGCTGATGCCTTTGAAGCGCAGCACGATGATTACAACAAAATCATGGTGAAAGCCCTTGCTGACCGTCTGGCGGAAGCCTTTGCGGAGTATCTCCATGAGCGGGTGCGAAAAGTCTACTGGGGCTATGCGCCGAACGAGAACCTCAGCAACGAAGAGCTGATCCGCGAAAACTACCAGGGCATCCGTCCGGCACCGGGCTATCCGGCCTGCCCGGAACATACGGAAAAAGCCACCATCTGGGAGCTGCTGGAAGTGGAAAAACACACTGGCATGAAACTCACAGAATCTTTCGCCATGTGGCCTGGTGCATCGGTTTCGGGTTGGTACTTCAGCCACCCGGACAGCAAGTATTACGCGGTGGCGCAAATCCAGCGCGATCAGGTGGAAGACTATGCCCGCCGTAAAGGTATGAGCGTCTCAGATGTTGAGCGCTGGCTGGCACCGAATCTGGGGTATGACGCGGACTGATTCACAAATCTGTCACTTTTCCTTACAACAAACAGGGCGCTCAATGAGTGCCCTGTCTCTTTATTAATATGAAACACTTATACTGGAATCAGGCTGGAATAATCTTAGCCGGAAAAACGAAGGTCAAAAGGCACAGTAAAGATGCCAGTCAGCGTGTTTCCGGTCCTTTGGTCATTCAATTGCTTCAGGAACATATAACGATAAGGAGAACCTGAACTCGTGTTAACGCTGCTTCACCTGCTTTCTGCCGTCGCCCTGCTGGTCTGGGGGACGCATATTGTTCGAACCGGCGTAATGCGCGTCTTCGGCGCGCGTTTGCGTACTGTCCTTAGCCGGAGCGTCGAAAAAAAGCCGCTTGCCTTTTGCGCGGGGATCGGCGTTACCGCACTGGTGCAGAGTAGTAATGCCACCACCATGCTGGTGACCTCGTTCGTCGCTCAGGATCTGGTAGCCCTCGCACCGGCTCTGGTGATTGTGCTGGGTGCAGATGTCGGGACGGCGCTAATGGCGCGTATTCTCACCTTCGATTTAACCTGGCTGTCACCATTACTTATTTTTATCGGCGTGATTTTTTTCCTCGGACGCAAACAGTCACGCGCCGGGCAACTGGGCCGCGTCGGTATTGGTCTTGGGCTGATTTTGCTGGCGCTGGAGTTGATTGTGCAGGCCGTAACGCCGATCACCCAGGCAAACGGCGTTCAGGTGATCTTTGCCTCGCTGACCGGCGATATTCTGCTGGATGCGCTGATTGGCGCGATGTTCGCCATTATCAGCTACTCCAGCCTTGCTGCTGTACTGCTGACCGCGACTCTGACCGCTGCAGGCATTATCTCCTTCCCCGTGGCGCTCTGTCTGGTGATTGGTGCTAACCTCGGTTCCGGCCTGCTGGCGATGCTCAACAACAGTGCCGCCAATGCCGCAGCCCGCCGTGTCGCGCTGGGTAGTCTGCTGTTTAAGCTGGTGGGTAGCCTGATTATCCTGCCGTTTGTCCATTTGCTGGCAGAGACAATGGGGAAGTTGTCATTGCCAAAAGCGGAACTGGTGATCTATTTCCACGTCTTCTACAACCTTGTACGTTGCCTGGTCATGCTGCCATTTGTTGACCCGATGGCACGGTTTTGCAAAACGATTATTCGCGATGAACCGGAACTGGATACCCAGCTACGGCCTAAACATCTGGATGTCAGCGCGCTGGATACGCCCACGCTTGCTCTGGCGAACGCCGCGCGCGAAACCCTGCGCATTGGCGACGCCATGGAACAGATGATGGAAGGGTTGAATAAAGTGATGCACGGCGAGCCACGGCAGGAGAAAGAGCTGCGCAAGCTGGCGGATGATATCAACGTGCTCTATACCGCGATTAAACTTTATCTGGCGCGAATGCCAAAAGAGGAACTGGCAGAAGAAGAGTCGCGCCGCTGGGCGGAGATCATCGAAATGTCGCTAAACCTTGAACAGGCCTCCGATATCGTCGAGCGCATGGGTAGTGAAATTGCCGACAAATCGCTGGCTGCAAGGCGAGCATTTTCGCTTGATGGCTTGAAGGAACTGGATGCGCTCTATGAGCAATTGCTCAGTAATTTAAAACTGGCAATGTCGGTTTTCTTCTCTGGCGATGTTACCAGCGCCCGTCGTTTGCGCCGCAGCAAACATCGTTTTCGCATTCTTAATCGCCGCTATTCCCACGCCCACGTCGATCGCCTGCATCAGCAAAACGTGCAGAGTATTGAAACCAGTTCGCTACATTTAGGCTTATTGGGAGATATGCAACGTCTGAACTCGCTGTTTTGTTCAGTCGCTTACAGTGTGCTGGAACAGCCTGATGAAGATGAAGGACGGGACGAGTATTAATACTGCGCCCCTGAAGGCCTGATAAGACGCGTAAAGCGTCGCATCAGGCACTATGTACAAGATGCCGGATCATGCATCCGGCAATTCACTTAAAAACGGTGACCCGCTTCCAGCGGAACCGCTTCTTCACCAGCCTTAAACACATAAGTGGTGTTCGGGCCACCCAGCGTAGCGTGACCTTTACTTACTGTGATCCAGTTACCTTCCGGTAGACCAATAATTGTGAGTTCTGGCGCGACGACCAGCAGTTCGCGAATACGCTGCTCACGCGTTTCACCTTTATGGCCTTCCGGCAGCGCGTTGGTGAAGTGCGGGTTGATTTGCAACGGGAACAGATTCAGCGCATCGAAACCTTGTGGATCGACAATCGGCATATCGTTGGTGGTACGAATGGTTGGGCAAGCAAGGTTAGCGCCAGCCCCCCAGCCAATATACAGCGCGCCACGTTTAACCACGTCAGTAATTGGTGCCAGCAGCCCGCGCTCGCGGCACTGTTTCAGCAACTGGAAAGTATTACCGCCGCCGACAATCACGATCTCAGCATTTTCAATCGCGGCAACGGGATCGACAACGCTATGAATACCGGTGACAGAAACACCCAGCGGAGCGAGAACCGCAGCCGTTTTCGCTGTGTAATCATCCCAGGTCTGCGTTACGCCAGCGAAAGGGATAAACACCGCTGAGCGGCGACCCTGCAACTGTTCAGCAATTAGCGGCAGCGCGTGTTCCAGCCAGGCTTTACCCGGCAGCGTCGAGTTACTCAATAAAAGCAGTTCCATTACTTCTCCGGTTAGTAAGAAAACACGGAAGGAATGCTACCACTGCGAATTTAACCACTTACTGACATGGCTCACGATGTCACGTATTGCACCGGGCGCTGAGACTGATGACAAACACAGCATTGCCTGATGCGCTACGCTTACCAGTCCTACCAGATAACTGCAATATATTGAATTTTCGAGATTATGTAGGCCGAATAAGGCTTCATTCCGCATCCGGCATAAACAATGTGTACTTTGCCACCAATTTGAGCGCCCCTTAAGGCGCTGATATTTTTTATCCTTCTCATGCAAATTGTGCTGCTTCAGCAATCAGCCGCACATCCGGTCGCGAAGTTGCCGCGGCGACCAGCCAGCGACATGCAGAGTTAAGTAGCGCGATTAATCATGGGAAATTGCCTCTGCATGAGTGAGCAGATATTGCTCCGCCTCACCGGACCAGATCCCCTGATGACGCGCCAGAATTGCCGCCAGTGCTTGATCCTGAATCTGCGTGAGTGACATAAGCGGCAGGTATTTCCCGGTATACACCAGCTTTTTGCCGCCGCCGACGGCAGGCAATTCAAGCGTGGTTTCGCCCGCGGCATTCAGCCCAAGAATATGTGTTACCACTTTTGCGGCCTGCACTTTTTTCTCTTCAATCAATTTGACTGCTGCGCGCATGTCATCGGTATTGCCGCCTGACGTGCCCACGTAGTGGGTAAATGCATAATGCACATCGTAGAAATTAATTGGCGCGCTGAAATGTTTATCCTGCGGTCCGGCGAAGAAATTCAGGCAACCATCTGTCGCCAGCAAGGAAGAGGCGAGAGTCACCAGTCCTTCATTAGGCACAAAGACGAAAATATCATCGAAGCCGTGACCGCCACTCAGTGCCATTAACGTATCAAATGCTGCATCGGCGGCATTGAGATAATGAATCAGTGTTTGCGGTTCTGATGGATAGTGCTTGCGCGCATAACTCAATTTGTCGTTGTCGGTATCGGTAATGACGAGCAGCGACGGGTTAACGGGTCCATGCAGCGCATAATCAATCGCCAACAGTCCCATTGGTCCGGTGCCGCCGAGGATCAGCGTGCGCCCTTGCGGGCGAATCCCCATCGTGTGGTTATAACTACCTTCCTGAAGATGATAGTTGGCGTTGAACGCGCCAATCACGCAGGAAAGCGGTTCAACCAGCGAGCCTTCAAAATAGGTTTCGCCGTCGTATGCCAGCAGGCAATCTTGTTCCATAACCTCATTTGGGATAACCACATGTGTGGCTTCACCGCCCACCCACGGGAAGGAGTAGCCGGGGCAGTCCGGGCGATCCGGCAATTGCAGGTTGGCCTGAATCACATAACGCTGACCCGGCTGGAATTTGTGCTGCCACTTTTTACCCACGGCCAGAATATCGCCGCAAAACTCGTGGCCGATGATGATGGGGTTGGTCGCCACATCGTCGGGTACTTTTTTATGGTTTTCACCCAGATTGGCCTCTTTCCAGGAAGAGAGGCACAGGCTGTCGGTGACCACCGTCGCGAGGATTTCATCCTCCTGCATTTCAGGAAGATCAAAGGTTTCCAGGCGTAAATCACGTTTACCATAAAGACGCAGAGCTGTTGTTTTCATAAACCACCTCATGTTGAGCGATGGCCCCGGCAGTCGTGCCGGGGCGAAGAATCAGGACAGGAAGCCCAGCGCATTGCCGATAATCCCTAAGCCAAACAGGGCGAAAATCAGCCATACCGGGTTAATTTTTTTGTTGAGCAGACGAACCATCAGTAGCGTCAGACCGAGCGCCAGCAAACCAGGGCAAAGTTGGTCGAGAATGTTCTGCACGGTCATGGTGACGGTGGAGCCATCGGCGGCATGCGTTTGTGAAACCACCAACGGTACGTTGATTGACGTCCATTTGGTCACCAGCACGCCCATCACAAACAGTCCGAGAATCGACGCGCCTTCGGTGAGTTTTTGCAGCACATTCCCGCCCATATCGCTGACGATATTCACCCCTTTGCGAAAGCCGAGCTGTAGGCCATACCACTTCATCGCCAGACGCACCGCATTGAAAATAAAGAAAAACAGAAGCGGGCCGAGAATGTTGCCCGAAAGTGCCAGAGATGCGCCGAGCGCGGCGGTAATCGGGCGCAGCGTTCCCCAGACCAGTGGATCGCCAACTCCTGCCAATGGTCCCATCAGACCGACTTTGATGCCGTTAATGGTACCGTCATCAATTTCCGCGCCGTTGGCCCGCGCCTCTTCCATGGCGGCAGTGACGCCGATGACCGGGCCACATACGGCTGGCGTGGTATTGAAGAACACCAGGTGTCGCCTGAGCGCCGCAACCTGATCCTCTTTTAATGGGTAAAGTCGCTTGATGGCGGGGATCATGTCGTAGCAAAAACCCAGCCCATGAATACGTTCAAAGTTAAAGGACGCCTGTTGCAGGTTGGAGCGCAGAAACATGCTCACCAGATCGCTGCGTGTAATTTTTCTCTGTTCCATGATGGCTCCGTTAATCGTCAAGTTGGTCAAGGGCGGTGGAGGCGGTGGCCTGGAGTTGAGGTTCAGCTTTACGCCACTGTGGATTTAGCTGGATGTAGAGCAGGGCCATGATCACGCCGACGCCACCGAACGCCAGCAGACTGAGATCGAGGTAGCCACCTGCGAGGAAACCGAGGAAAAAGAAAGGCATCAAATATTTCACGCCCATCATACGTAGCACCATGGCGTAACCGACCACCACGATAAAACCGCCAGCAATTTGCAGTCCTCGGGTCACAAATTCGGGAATGGCGTTTAACATATTGCTGACCATATCGGCGCTGACGAACAGCGAGACAATCAGTGCCGGAATAGCAACGCGCAGCGCCTGCACGCCAAGCGCGGAGACATGCAGAATATCGAGAGTGCGAAACCGCGCCTCTTCCGCTGCTTTATCCGCCGCGTGCTGGAACACTACGGTGATGGTACGGGCAAACACCGTCAGCACCTGGCCTGCCGCAGCCACAGGCAACGCGATGGCGATTCCGGTGGCGATGCTTTGCTGACCAACGATAACCAGAATGGCGGAGATTATGCTGGCGAGTGCAGAATCCGGAGATTGCGCCGCGCCGACGTTCATCCAGCCGAGAGCTATCAATTCCAGCGTACCACCGAGTATTATTCCGGTTTTTAAATCACCGAGAATTAAACCAATCACCGTACAGGCAATTAACGGGCGATGAGTCTGAAATTCATCCAGCACGCTGCCCATTCCGGCAATACAGGAAAAAAGAAATATAGCAATGATTTGTAGGGTACTTATTTCCATGATTTGTCACCTTTTAAGTGTCGTCATCCCTGCCTGTTAAAGCATATGTACACAGGCGCTATTATTTAATTTGCGATTAACTGTTCGTTTATTTTGTCGATAATATTGATTGAGGGATCTGACGCTACGACGCGTAAATCCAGTATGACGCCAAGATTATTTAACTCATGAAATGCGTTAATATCATCATCATCTAATGAAACCGCTTTGGTTAACTGTTTTTTACCGGGCCGCCAGGCCATGCCGCCAATATTCAGGGTGTCTATTTTTACCCCCTGGCGAACCATCGCTAAGGCATCCTGTGGGCGAGTGAAAAGATAAAAAACGGTTTCGTCCTGATATTGCGGGTTGTGATAAACCGCGACGGCTTTTTCAATATTGACCACGTTAACCTTCATTCCCGGTGGCGCAGCCTGACGCAATAATGTCCGGCGAACTTCATCGTTATAAACTTCGTCATTGCAGATAATAATGCGCTGGGCGTTAGCCACTTTCGACCAGACGGTAGTGACCTGACCGTGGATCAGGCGGTCATCAATGCGGGCGAGCGTAATGTTCATCAGAAATCCTCCTCTGCCGTTGCCACCTGTCTCCAGACGACGCAGGATTGCTTTGCGATTTGCGTCAGGTGTTCACACAGTTCATCAACATTCATGCTGTCCTGGTTATCAACCAGTTCGAGCGCCAGCGGCAGAGAAAGGCCGCTGATTACCCGCAGACGAGGATTGCGCATCGCAAGCATCGCTGCCGCATTCCACGGGCTGCCGCACTGTAAGTCCACGGCAATCAGCCATTCGTCTTGATTGTGAATGCTCACTAACTTTTCCAGCTTTGCCACAATGTCATTGGCGTTCTCACCGGGTACAAATTCCACTGCCTCAACATGGGCGTCGCCGTAAACCATCTGAACCGATTCCAGCATGGCGCAAGCTAATTTGCCGTGGGCACAAAAAATGGCGTTGACCATAAAGCCTCCTTAGCCGCGCGTTTTGCCGCCCGCAATGTTAGTGGTTACTCCGGTGATATAGCTGGCGCGTTCAGACAACAGATAACAAACAAAATCAGCGACTTCTGCTAATCTTCCGGCGCGCCCAATAGGAATGGCGTTTTTGGTATAGCCTTCACGCAGCTGCTCGACGGTGATATTTCGCGTCCACGCCAGCGCTTCTTCATATTCCGGCGTGCGTAGCCCGGTTTTTTCCAGAATCCCCGGCGCGATACCGACTACACGGATACCGTGTTTACCCAATTCTTTCGACCAGGATCGCGTGAAGCTATTAAGCGCGGCTTTGGTCGCGGCGTAACAGCTTTGGCCTTCTGAGCCTTCCAGCCCACTTTCTGAGGAAACATTCACAATCACGCCATCGTGTTGTTTGACCATCTGTCGCGCCACCGCCTGCGACATCAGAAAAACGCCTTTCTGGTTGATATTGACCATTTTTTCGAATGCAGCTTCGTTGAGTTCATACTGCCCGGCAGGCGCTTTCTCATCGACCAGCAGACGCGGAAAATTGACCCCGGCGTTGTTAACCAGACCGTCGATGCGACCAAAACGCTGGATAATTTCTGCTACCGTATGATTTACCTCTTTGGCGCTGGAAATATCGGTCGGCCAAAACTGATAGCCTTTATGACCTTCATATTGTCCATCGCCACCGTGAATATCGACCATCTGTACATTCGCGCCTTGTGCTAATAATTCCTCTACAATCGCCAGACCTATACCGGATGCGCCGCCGGTGACGATAATGATTTTATCCTGCAAATTTAACCACGTTTGCATAACAGACTCCTGTTTTTAGATAATAGGGACCCGCCGTAATTTTTATTACGGTAAACATCGGGAAGATTTTTATTTCAGTAATAGTTCAGCTGTGCTGCTATTCGTTACCAGACAATTAATATATTTTCCACGCAGTGCACCAACTATTCCGCTGTATTTTTCTTCACTCATGGCAATGCCAATGGAATATCGTGCCTGCTTTAATTTATTCATTTCGATAGAGAGTGTTTTTTCACTCATATTCGTTTCAACCATTGCGCCGTGAATATCAAAAAAGCGCGAGCAAATATCGCCAGCAACCTGGCGGGCATTCAGGTCGTCACTCTCTTCACCACCATAAAACGCATGCCAGTTAGCGCCGTCGCGAATGGCCGGTGAGCCAATTCCCACCAGGGCGACATCCAGATTATCCCAGTAGGCAGAGATGGTTTTAAAGTGCTGAGACTGCATGATCCCATTACGAATTAATGGGTTATCCAGCAGAGCCGGAAAATCCGCGAGATGCGATTCCCCTTTCAGCTTCGCTGCCGCGCTGTAGGTTAATGTGTTTACATGATAGCGGCTTTCGAGTTTACCGGACGGTCCGCCAATAATTGGTACGCAGATTAACTGCCGCGATTGCCCCGCCTGCGGCAAGTTTTCAACCAGTGCGCTCACCGCGCGACCCCAGGAAAAACCGACAATATCGCCAGGTTCCAGCAAGCGATCCAGCAGTTGCGCGCCGTGTAACCCCATCATCGCCAGTTGAGTCTCTTCATCCTCATCATTTCCCGACACCACCACAACGTCTTTCAGGCCAAACTTTTGCTTCAGTTGCTGCTCCAGCCAGAGATTTTCGTTGTAGTCATAGTTGATGGCGATGGTGACAATTCCCTGATCGCGGCCTCGTTTAAGCAAGCGGCTGATGGTGGTGCGGTAAATACCCAGTTCGCGCGCGATTTGCGCCTGCGTCATATCCTGTTCGTAATAGAGTTGGGCAATCTTCACAATCAAACGGATATCGTCACTGTTTTCCATTGCCGCCTCCTGGTTCTGCACATTTGTGCAAATACGCTTTCTCACCGCTTGATCTGATATAACCCCATCATGATGGCCTTTCAAAGCGATTTTTCACTCTTTGCATGGGGAGAAATAGCGCTTTCTCTTGCACATTTGTTTCTCTGCGTAGTAGTCATCAGCACAGGTGTGCAGCGATTCGTAATATGTTGATTATCCTTATTTTGCCAGGCAAATTTGCATCGTACTTCCGGAGACACTTTTGTGATAAAAGGCGTGGCAGATCACATTTAATTTCGACGTTGCCGCATAACCCTGTTTTTCCCCGCTAAGAGGTACGGTATATTCCGCGTTTTACAGGAGAATTTATGCTGCCCGACTCATCAGTCCGTTTAAATAAATACATCAGCGAAAGCGGAATTTGCTCACGCCGCGAAGCGGATCGCTATATCGAGCAAGGCAATGTGTTCCTTAATGGCAAGCGAGCCACCATTGGCGATCAGGTGAAACCCGGCGACGTTGTGAAAGTAAACGGTCAGTTGATTGAGCCTCGGGAAGCCGAAGATTTGGTACTTATCGCCCTGAACAAGCCCGTCGGTATTGTCAGCACCACCGAAGATGGCGAGCGCGATAACATTGTCGATTTCGTTAACCACAGCAAACGCGTGTTCCCGATTGGCCGCCTGGATAAAGACTCCCAGGGGCTGATTTTCCTCACCAATCACGGCGATCTGGTGAATAAGATCCTCCGTGCGGGTAACGATCATGAGAAAGAGTATCTGGTGACGGTCGATAAACCGATTACCGATGAATTTATTCGTGGTATGGGGGCGGGGGTGCCGATCCTCGGGACGGTGACGAAAAAGTGCAAAGTCAAAAAAGAAGCGCCGTTTGTCTTCCGCATTACCCTGGTGCAGGGGCTGAATCGTCAGATTCGTCGCATGTGCGAGTACTTTGGCTATGAAGTGAAAAAGCTGGAACGTACGCGCATCATGAACGTTAGCTTAAGCGGCATTCCGCTGGGGGAATGGCGTGATTTAACTGACGATGAGTTAATCGACCTCTTTAAGCTCATTGAAAATTCCTCTTCCGAGGCAAAACCTAAAGCGAAGGCCAAACCGAAAACTGTAGGCATCAAACGTCCAGTCGTTAAGATGGAAAAAACGGCGGAAAAAGGCGGTCGCCCGGCGTCCAACGGTAAGCGTTTTACCTCGCCGGGGCGTAAAAAGAAGGGGCGTTAATCAGCGCCTGCCGCGCGTCGACGTATTTGCTGACCAGCTAAATGACGCTTCAGGATCCGGTTTATAAGCCTGCTTTTTCTTCAATTGGCGGGCTTTTTTTGCTGCTGCTTCACGCTCAACCATCAGCTTATCGATGTACTCTTTTTTAATGCTGTTGGTTTCCGAATTAGTCAACACGCGACCATGCGCAATCCGCGCGCGATCCAGCAATGTTTTTAGTTCACGCTGCTCGCGTTCAGTCATCTCTTTTTGGGTAATACGGGGGAGTGCCATGCTGGTGCCCTCAGTTAGCCAGAGAGTTCAGTGTACGGGAATTCGTTTGCGAGCAGAACTGATAATATTCATTTTGCCTTCTCTTAACTATTTATCTCTTTCTCTAATTAGTTAGAGATGCAGATAAAAAATTAAAGGCAATTATTCTCCGATAAAGACGCTGGTTAACAGAGTACAGGCTCGTTTATTGATAAGCATAATGACAAGAAAAACAATACGGCCCGAAATATAGCTTCCGGGCCATACTGTGTTTACTCAAACAAATTAAAATGCAGCTTCTGCACCACCTGCTCGGCATCTTCGCCGGGCACCAGGAAGCACAGGTTATGGCTGGATGCGCCGTAACAAATCATGCGAATGTTGAACGGTTCCAGTACGCCGAATACCTCTTTGCCAACGCCGCAGGCTTTTGACAGGTCATTGCCAATCAACGCGACCAGCGCCAGACCTTCCTCCACTTCTACCCGGCATAGTGCAGACAGCTCCATCAGCAGAGATTGCGTCAGCAAGGTATCGCCAGTGGAGGTTGAACCGGTGGTATCAAGGGTTAATGCCACGCTCACTTCTGACGTGGTGATTAAGTCTACCGAAATATTATGCCGCGCGAGGATGCCGAAAACTTCCGCGAGGAAACCGCGAGAATGCAGCATATTCAGGCTGTGCAAAGTGAGCAGAGTCTGATTGCGACGAAGCGCCAGCGCGCGGAATAGCGGCGGATTTTCAGTTTTATTGCACACCAGCGTACCACCTGCGCGTGGGTCTTTGCTGGAGCCGACAAAGACCGGGATATCGCTACGTACTGCGGGTAGCAACGTTGCCGGATGCAGTACTTTTGCACCAAAAGTTGCCATCTCTGCCGCTTCGGCAAACGCGATTTCATCAATGCGCTTTGCTGCGGAAACCACGCGTGGATCGGTGGTGTAGATACCCGGGACGTCGGTCCAGATATCAACACGAGATGCGTGTAAAGCCTCCGCCAGCAAGGCTGCCGTATAATCGCTGCCTCCACGGCCAAGCGTCGTTGTCCGACCTTTATTTTCGCTACCGATAAATCCCTGGGTGATCACTAAGCCTTCATTGAGGCGTGGGAGCAGCTGCAGCGCGGCCAGTTCCGCCAGCGCGGCTACATCTGGCTCTGCACGACCAAATCGGTCGTTGGTACGCATCACTTTACGTACATCAAACCACTGTGCCTGAACATCGCGTTCGCGCAGGATCTCAACAAACAGCAGGGTCGACATCAGCTCTCCGTGGCTGACCAGTTCATCTGTCAGCGCCGGAGACGTTGCCAGCGCCGCCGCTTCTGCCAGAACAGTAATGTTCTCCAGCAGACGTTCAATCTCTTCACGGATAACGTTCGGGTAACGCAGACGTTCCAGAATGGCAAACTGGATATTGCGGATTGCGTCGAGTTTTTCGAATCGCTCGCCAGGTTCCAGTCCTTCAGCTAAAGCGACCAGCAGATTAGTGATACCAGCAGAAGCCGAGAGGACAACTAAACGCACGTTGGCATCAGAAAGCACAATATCAGCGCTGCGGTTCATGGCGTCAAAATCAGCTACGCTGGTACCGCCAAATTTGGAGACAACAATTTCAGACATAACTACCTCGTGTCAGGGGATCCATTTTCAGCCTTGGCACAAGGGAAGAGCGGAAGACGGGTGGGCGCAGAGCGATACTTCGCTACTATTTTCACCCAGAAGTGCTCCACCACTTGCGAAACGCCCGACTGCGAACGCTTCTGGTGACAACCCAGGGGATTCAGCCCCTGTAGCCGATGATGAACGTGGCCAGCCGTTCAATCACCTCGGCGATGCACCCCCTCAGGTGTTATCACAGGACTGGCTCCTCCAACACCGTTACTTGGGCAACGCGCCTCTTCTGGCCTGCGCTAGCGCAGGTAGTACATTTATAAATAAAGGGTGAGCGGGGCGGTTGTCAACGATGGGGTCATGCGGATTTTTCATCCACTCCTGGCGGTCAGTAGTTCAGCTAATAAATGCTTCACTGCGCTAAGGGTTTACACTCAACATTACGCTAACGGCACTAAAACCATCACATTTTTCTGTGACTGGCGCTACAATCTTCCAAAGTCACAATTCTCAAAATCAGAAGAGTATTGCTAATGAAAAACATCAATCCAACGCAGACCGCTGCCTGGCAGGCACTACAGAAACACTTCGATGAAATGAAAGACGTTACGATCGCCGATCTTTTTGCTAAAGACGGCGATCGTTTTTCTAAGTTCTCCGCAACCTTCGACGATCAGATGCTGGTGGATTACTCCAAAAACCGCATCACTGAAGAGACGCTGGCGAAATTACAAGATCTGGCGAAAGAGTGCGATCTGGCGGGCGCGATTAAGTCGATGTTCTCTGGCGAGAAGATCAACCGCACTGAAAACCGCGCCGTGCTGCACGTAGCGCTGCGTAACCGTAGCAATACCCCGATTCTGGTTGATGGCAAAGACGTAATGCCAGAAGTCAACGCGGTGCTGGAGAAGATGAAAACCTTCTCGGAAGCGATTATCTCCGGTGAGTGGAAGGGTTATACCGGCAAAGCAATCACTGACGTAGTGAACATCGGGATCGGCGGTTCTGACCTCGGCCCGTACATGGTGACCGAAGCACTGCGTCCGTACAAAAATCACCTGAACATGCACTTTGTTTCTAACGTCGATGGGACTCACATCGCTGAAGTGCTGAAAAAAGTAAACTCGGAAACCACGTTGTTCCTGGTAGCCTCTAAAACCTTCACCACTCAGGAAACCATGACCAACGCCCATAGTGCGCGTGACTGGTTCCTGAAAGCGGCTGGTGATGAAAAACACGTTGCGAAACACTTTGCGGCGCTTTCCACCAATGCCAAAGCCGTTGGCGAGTTTGGTATTGATACTGCCAACATGTTCGAGTTCTGGGACTGGGTCGGCGGTCGTTACTCTTTGTGGTCAGCGATTGGCCTGTCGATTGTTCTCTCCATCGGCTTTGATAATTTTGTTGAACTGCTTTCTGGCGCACACGCGATGGACAAGCATTTCTCCACCACGCCTGCCGAGAAAAACCTGCCTGTACTGCTGGCGCTGATTGGCATCTGGTACAACAATTTCTTTGGTGCGGAAACTGAAGCGATTCTGCCGTATGACCAGTATATGCACCGTTTCGCGGCGTACTTCCAGCAGGGCAATATGGAGTCCAACGGTAAGTATGTTGACCGTAACGGTAACGTTGTGGATTACCAGACTGGCCCGATTATCTGGGGTGAACCAGGTACTAACGGTCAGCACGCGTTCTACCAGCTGATCCACCAGGGAACCAAAATTGTACCGTGCGATTTCATCGCTCCGGCTATCACCCATAACCCGCTCTCTGATCATCACCAGAAACTGCTGTCTAACTTCTTCGCTCAGACCGAAGCGCTGGCGTTTGGTAAATCCCGCGAAGTGGTTGAGCAGGAATATCGCGATCAGGGTAAAGATCCGGCAACCCTTGACTACGTGGTGCCGTTCAAAGTGTTCGAAGGTAACCGCCCGACCAACTCTATCCTGCTGCGCGAAATCACTCCGTTCAGCCTGGGTGCGTTGATTGCGCTGTATGAGCACAAAATCTTTACTCAGGGCGTGATCCTGAACATCTTCACCTTCGACCAGTGGGGCGTGGAGCTGGGTAAACAACTGGCGAACCGTATTCTGCCAGAGCTGAAAGATGATAAAGAAATCAGCAGCCACGATAGCTCGACCAATGGTCTGATTAACCGCTATAAAGCGTGGCGCGGTTAATCATCGTTCATGCCTGATGCCGCTATGTAGGCCGGATAAGGCGTTCACGCCGCATCCGGCAACCGATGCCGATATGTACATCGTATTCGGCAATTAATACATAGCACGATTGATTAAATAACCTTAATAACAATGCCGACGTTATGTCGGCATTTTTTTATCAGATAAATCCCCTTGTCTGTGATTTAACGGAAATCATGCCGTGAGGTTAATCCTAAAATAAATTTTTAATCGTGATTGATTTCGGAAAATACGTAGATTGATTATTTTTAATTCTATTTTAACTTTTTGATTTTTAATCTTATTTATATATAAGTTGAAACTTATATTTGATATTCATTCCAATTATCCTAAAACCCCATCGCTAATTCCCCACACCGTAATTCGCATGCTTTAGTTGTGTATACTCGATCCCGCCCGAAATGTTTTTGGGTAAATCTCCATTCATTCAATGAAGGGAAATTGTTATGAAAAAAGTTCTGTATGGCATTTTTGCCATATCTGCGCTTGCGGCGACTTCTGCGTGGGCTGCACCTGTACAGGTGGGCGAAGCGGCAGGGTCGGCAGCAACGTCGGTTTCGGCGGGGAGTTCCTCCGCGACCAGCGTCAGCACCGTAAGCTCGGCGGTGGGTGTCGCGCTCGCGGCAACCGGTGGCGGTGATGGTTCTAATACCGGGACCACAACAACCACGACCACCAGTACCCAGTAATAAAGTATGTATCCCCAAAATAATTCGAGTCATTGCATCTGTGGCTTGAAGTATGAAGGGATTTACCATAACCACACTCCGGTGTGGTTATTCTGCCCCTCTGGAGAAGAGTCGTGAAGCGACCTGCACTCATTCTTATCTGCCTGCTATTACAGGCCTGTTCAGCCACGACTAAAGAGCTGGGCAATTCGCTGTGGGACAGTCTGTTCGGCACGCCAGGCGTACAGCTGACGGACGATGATATTCAAAATATGCCCTACGCCAGCCAGTACATGCAGCTTAATGGCGGGCCGCAATTGTTTGTGGTGCTGGCCTTTGCTGAAGACGGACAACAAAAATGGGTCACTCAGGATCAGGCCACTCTCGTCACACAACATGGTCGTCTGGTGAAGACTTTGCTTGGCGGCGACAACCTGATTGACGTGAATAACCTTGCCGCCGACCCGCTGATTAAACCCGCACAAATTGTTGATGGTGCAACATGGACGCGCACGATGGGCTGGACCGAGTACCAGCAGGTACGCTACGCCACCGCACGCTCAGTCTTCAAATGGGATGGCACCGATACCGTCAAAGTCGGCAGCGATGAAACTCCGGTTCGCGTGCTGGACGAAGACGTCTCCACCGACCAGGCGCGCTGGCATAACCGCTATTGGATCGACAGCGAAGGGCAAATTCGCCAGTCGGAACAGTATCTCGGCGCGGATTATTTCCCGGTGAAAACCACTCTCATCAAGGCGGCAAAACAATGATTAAACAAACTATTGTCGCATTGATTTTGAGTGTGGGGGCGTCATCGGTCTTCGCGGCGGGAACCGTCAAGGTATTCAGCAATGGCAGCAGTGAGGCCAAAACGCTGACGGGGGCAGAGCATTTAATCGATCTGGTAGGCCAACCGCGGCTGGCAAACAGTTGGTGGCCCGGTGCGGTGATTAGCGAAGAGCTGGCAACGGCGGCAGCATTGCGTCAGCAGCAGGCGTTGCTGACACGGCTGGCAGAACAGGGCGCAGATTCCAGCGCCGACGATGCCGCTGCGATTAACGCCTTACGCCAGCAAATTCAGGCGTTGAAAGTGACGGGCAGGCAAAAAATCAATCTTGATCCCGATATCGTCCGCGTTGCCGAACGCGGTAACCCGCCGTTGCAGGGCAACTACACGCTGTGGGTCGGACCACCGCCGTCCACGGTCACGTTGTTCGGGCTTATCAGCCGTCCTGGCAAGCAGCCATTCACTCCAGGTCGCGACGTGGCGAGCTATCTCTCCGGGCAGAACCTGCTTAGCGGTGCGGATCGCAGCTACGCGTGGGTGGTTTACCCGGACGGACGCACGCAAAAAGCGCCGGTGGCTTACTGGAACAAGCGTCACGTAGAGCCGATGCCCGGCAGCATTATTTATGTTGGCCTCGCGGACTCCGTCTGGAGTGAGACGCCTGATGCCCTTAACGCCGACATTCTTCAGACTCTGACGCAGCGGATACCTCAATAATGAAAAAAAGACATCTGCTTAGCTTACTGGCGCTGGGCATTAGCACAGCTTGCTACGGCGAAACATATCCTGCGCCCATTGGTCCGTCGCAGTCGGATTTCGGTGGCGTAGGATTATTACAAACGCCCACCGCACGTATGGCACGGGAAGGGGAGCTGAGCCTGAACTATCGCGATAACGATCAGTACCGTTATTACTCAGCTTCAGTGCAACTCTTCCCGTGGCTGGAAACAACGCTGCGCTACACCGACGTGCGCACCCGGCAGTACAGCAGCGTCGAAGCATTCTCTGGCGATCAAACGTATAAAGATAAAGCCTTCGATCTCAAACTGCGTTTGTGGGAAGAGAGTTACTGGCTGCCGCAAGTGGCGGTTGGTGCGCGGGATATCGGCGGTACGGGGCTGTTTGATGCGGAATATCTTGTTGCCAGCAAAGCCTGGGGGCCGTTCGATTTTACGCTCGGCCTGGGATGGGGATATCTGGGCACCAGCGGTAATGTGAAAAATCCGCTCTGTTCAGCCAGTGATAAATATTGCTATCGCGATAACAGCTACAAACAGGCGGGATCTATCGACGGTAGCCAGATGTTCCACGGTCCTGCCTCACTGTTTGGCGGCGTGGAATACCAGACGCCCTGGCAACCGCTGCGCCTGAAACTGGAGTATGAAGGTAATAATTATCAGCAGGATTTTGCCGGGAAGCTGGAGCAAAAAAGTAAGTTTAACGTCGGGGCGATTTATCGCGTTACCGATTGGGCCGACGTTAACCTTAGCTATGAACGTGGCAACACCTTTATGTTTGGCGTTACGTTGCGCACCAACTTTAACGATCTGCGCCCGTCTTACAACGATAACGCCCGCCCGCAATATCAACCGCAGCCGCAGGATGCCATTTTGCAGCATTCGGTGGTGGCGAATCAGTTAACGCTGTTGAAATACAATGCCGGACTTGCCGATCCACAGATCCAGGCGAAAGGCGATACGCTGTATGTCACCGGCGAGCAGGTGAAATATCGTGATTCGCGTGAAGGGATCATCCGTGCTAATCGGATCGTGATGAACGATCTGCCGGATGGGATCAAAACGATCCGCATTACGGAAAATCGCCTTAACATGCCGCAGGTGACGACGGAAACCGATGTCGCCAGCCTGAAAAATCATCTCGCCGGAGAGCCGTTGGGCCACGAAACGACGCTGGCGCAAAAACGCGTCGAGCCAGTGGTTCCGCAGTCCACCGAGCAGGGCTGGTATATCGACAAATCACGCTTTGATTTCCATATCGATCCGGTGCTGAACCAGTCGGTCGGTGGCCCGGAAAACTTTTACATGTATCAGCTGGGCGTGATGGGAACGGCAGATTTGTGGCTGACGGACCATCTGCTGACCACTGGAAGCCTTTTTGCAAATCTTGCCAACAACTACGACAAGTTTAACTACACTAATCCACCGCAGGACTCGCACTTACCGCGCGTTCGTACCCATGTGCGCGAGTATGTGCAGAACGATGTCTATGTGAATAACCTGCAAGCCAACTACTTCCAGCATCTGGGTAACGGCTTCTACGGCCAGGTCTACGGAGGTTATCTCGAAACCATGTTTGGCGGTGCGGGGGCAGAAGTGTTGTATCGCCCGCTGGACAGCAACTGGGCGTTTGGTGTGGATGCCAACTACGTTAAACAGCGCGACTGGCGTAGTGCAAAAGATATGATGAAATTCACCGACTACAGCGTGAAAACCGGACATCTGACCGCCTACTGGACGCCATCTTTCGCTCAGGATGTGTTAGTTAAAGCCAGCGTCGGGCAGTATCTGGCTGGGGATAAAGGCGGCACGCTGGAGATCGCCAAACGCTTTGATAGCGGCGTGGTGGTGGGTGGCTATGCCACGATCACGAATGTTTCGAAAGAGGAGTACGGCGAAGGGGACTTCACCAAAGGCGTGTATGTCTCTGTACCGCTGGATCTCTTCTCGTCTGGCCCGACACGCAGCCGTGCGGCAATTGGCTGGACGCCGCTGACGCGTGACGGTGGTCAGCAACTTGGGCGTAAGTTCCAGTTGTATGACATGACCAGCGACCGTAGCGTCAATTTCCGCTAAGTCATGGAAAAGGTGCCAGTTTTCGCACTCACTGGCACCCTCATTCTTAATGGCCTGTCGAGCCATCAGGAACGCAGTTCACCCCCGGTTTGCGATCTGGTGTGTAAAGGCGAAAACATTCTGTCTTCCTGTCCGTCGATATTGGTTGCAGGTCTGGTTGCCTGAGCGACTGGGCCATCATTGGGCTGGAGACATTGCTTTGCGGTAGGTCGGTTTTATCAGCAGTACCGAGCGGACCAGCATAAGCAGGAAGAGCAGAGACTGATAACATCAAAGCAGCAAAATAAGGCTTCATTTTTACCACCTTTATCAGGTTACGTTTCATTTGTTCCAGAGGAACATTGTCGATTTTTCGCGCATTGCTGGTGGCTGGGAATCACCTGAATGGGTGATTTTTTGGACAGTGTGTTTTGCCAGATACGATGTTGATGGGAGATGCCACTTAATCCAGGTTGAACAAAACATACACAAAAAATATAGATCTCCGTCACATTTTTGCGTTATACAGGAAGCTCGCCACTGTGAAGGAGGTACTGCTATGACGTCACTCTCTCGTCCGTGCGTGGAGTTTATCTCCACCATTTTGCAGACCGTACTCAATCTTGGCCTGTTGTGCCTCGGCCTGATTTTGGTTGTCTTCCTCGGCAAAGAAACGGTACATCTGGCTGATGTGCTGTTCGCGCCAGAACAAACCAGTAAATATGAGCTGGTAGAAGGGCTGGTGGTTTACTTTCTCTATTTCGAATTTATCGCGCTGATTGTGAAATACTTTCAGTCCGGTTTTCACTTCCCGCTACGTTACTTTGTCTATATTGGGATCACCGCCATTGTGCGCTTGATCATCGTCGATCATAAATCGCCACTGGATGTGTTGATCTACTCGGCAGCGATCCTGTTGCTGGTGATCACCCTGTGGCTGTGTAATTCGAAACGGCTGAAGCGGGAGTAAAAAAAGGCGCTCCGTGGAGCGCCGAATAACAGTCACAAGTTGGGATAACGTAAGTTGAGGGTGCAGCGGCATAACATTGGCAGAACAACATCTTTAACCTTTCACACCACCTGCCGTCAGGCCGTTGACCAGCCAGCGTTGAGCCAGCAAGAAGACGATGGTGATCGGTAAAGCAGACATCACGGCAGCGGCAGCAAAGTCACCCCACAGGTAGTTTTGCGGGTTGAGGTATTGCTGCATCCCCACGGCCAGGGTGTAGCTGTTTACGTCACGCAGTAACAGCGACGCGACCGGAACTTCAGTAATGGCAGCGATAAACGACAGGATGAACACCACCGCCAGAATCGGTACTGACAGCGGCAACAGGACAAGGCGAAAGGCCTGCCACGGTGTCGCACCATCCAGCGCCGCCGCTTCTTCCAGCGAACTGTCGATGGTTTCGAAATAGCCTTTGATGGTCCAGACATGCAGCGCAATCCCACCCAGATACGCGAAAATTACGCCGCCGTGAGTATTCAGGCCAATGAATGGAATGTACTCACCCAGACGATCAAACAACGCATACAACGCGACCAGTGAAAGTACTGCCGGGAACATCTGGAAAATCAGCATTCCTTTCAGCAGCGTCGCTTTGCCTGGAAAGCGCATACGGGCGAAAGCGTAGGCGCAGGTGGTGGAGAGCGCCACAATGCCAATCGCGGAAATCCCGGCGACCTTTACCGAGTTCCACAGCCATAGCAGTACCGGAAACGGCGGCGGTGTAACGCGACCATCAGCCTGTTCCACGCTAAAACCTAATGCCAGTTTCCAGTGATCCCAGGAGATTTGCTCCGGGATCAGGCTGCCGGTCGCAAAGTTCCCCTGGCGCAGTGAGATAGCGACGACCATCAGCAGCGGGAACATAATCGCCGCGATAAAAAGTAGCAGTAGCAGGTGAGTAATAAACAAACGTGCTTTTTGCGATTTCGGTTGGACCATTGCCATTTTTGTTATCTCCCTTAATCAAACTTCATTCGCGTGGCTTTCAGGTTCACTATCGCCAGCGCACCCACCAGCAGGAAGATCAGCGTGGCAATTGCTGCCGCCAGACCGAAGTCCTGACCCCCGCCGCCTTCAAAAGCGATGCGGTAGGTGTAGTTAACAAGCAGGTCGGTATAACCGGCTGGCGTGGTCGTGCCAAGACGATCCGGACCGCCGTTGGTTAACAGTTGAATCAGCACGAAGTTGTTAAAGTTAAAGGCAAAGCTGGCGATCATCAGCGGCGTCAGCGGTTTAATCAGCAGCGGTAGCGTAATCTTAAAGAAGTTCTGGAATGGACCTGCGCCATCCATTGCTGAGGCTTCATACAAATCGTCCGGAATCGCTTTCAGCAAGCCCATGCAGAGGATCATCATGTACGGATAACCCAGCCAGGTGTTGACGATAATCAGCATCGTGCGGGCGGTGGTCGGATCGCTGAACCAGGCGGGCTTCACGCCAAACAGCGCACTCAACATCATGTTGATCTCACCGAAGCTCTGGTTAAACAACCCTTTGAAAATCAAGATTGAAATGAACGATGGCACCGCATAGGGCAGAATCAGCAGGACGCGATAGACCGCTTTGCCGCGCAACGCTTCCCACTGCACCAGACACGCCAGAACCATGCCGACCGCCACCGTTAAAAAGACAGTGATCAGCGAGAACACCACGGTCCAGACGAAAATGGCGAGGAACGGTTTCTGAATGCCTTCGTCGGTGAAGACGCGGGTAAAGTTTTTCCAGCCGGTGGTCACGGTATAACCGGGGCTTAGCTTTTCATCGCCCCAGTTGCCGTCGGCGGTAATGGACTGGTAAAAGCCAATTTGGTTATTCGGACGATATTTCACACCGCTCTGATTATTCGTCAACGTACCGTCACCGTCGAGTGTGTAGAGCGGCTGCGTGCCAGAAAACTGGCGCAGGGAGCTCATCATCACTTTGTTGCCATCCGGCAGAATGGCGGTAATGTCACTCAGCGCCTGACGATTCTGGGTAATCACGCGGAGATTCGCGCGTTCGCCTTCGGGCTGGGCGGTCGTTTCTTTCAGTTGCAGTTTTTGCTCGCCGCCAAATTTAAACGCGTCGGAGAGGTAATTTTTGCCGGTTTCGCCGTCGCTGAGCGCCAGTTGCCACTCATCGCCCGCCGGGTAAAGACCAAAATTATAGGTTTTGCCTGCTTGCCAGGAGCGATCTAACAACACTTCCTGCGCACGTTCAAAAGTCAGCTGGTTAGTGCTGCTGTAGTTGGTGAAGGCAATGGCGATGGTGCAGACCAAAGGGAAGAGGACGAATAATCCCATTCCAGCCATTCCCGGGTAAACATAGCGCCAGGCGTAGGCTTTACGATTGGCGAAAATATACAGCCCCGCTGAACTCAATATCAGCGTGGTAATGGCGAACAGGTATTCCCCTTGTGCGTACATTAAAACAACAAGGTAACCCACCAGCAGGCCGAGCAGACCTAGCACTGACCATTTCAGCGCGTCGCTTTGCCACCAATGTTTCTTTTTAATGACATCCATGGGGTTCTTCCTCATTCCAGGACGGATAAGGCTTTCACGCCTTATCCGACAACAACTGCCTGATGCGACACTGATGCGTCTTATCAGGCCTACATGCGTTTCAGTTTTGTAGGCCGGACAAGGCGTTCACGCCGCATCCGGCATTTCACAGCATTACTTGGTGATACGAGTCTGCGCGTCTTTCAGGGCTTCATCGACAGTCTGACGACCGCTGGCGGCGTTGATCACCGCAGTACGTACGGCATACCAGAAAGCGGACATCTGCGGGATGTTTGGCATGATTTCACCTTTCTGGGCGTTTTCCATGGTGGCAGCAATGCGTGGATCTTTCGCCAACTCTTCCTCGTAAGACTTCAGCGCTACGGCACCCAGCGGTTTATCTTTATTAACCGCTTCCAGACCTTCGTCAGTCAGCAGATAGTTTTCAAGGAACTCTTTCGCCAGCTCTTTGTTCGGACTGGCGGCGTTAATACCTGCGCTCAGCACGCCAACGAACGGTTTGGATGGATGACCCTTGAAGGTCGGCAGTACCGTTACACCATAATTCACTTTGCTGGTGTCGATGTTGGACCATGCCCACGGGCCGTTGATGGTCATCGCTGTTTCGCCTTTATTAAAGGCAGCTTCTGCGATGGAGTAATCGGTGTCTGCATTCATGTGTTTGTTTTTAATCAGGTCAACCAGGAAGGTCAGACCCGCTTTCGCGCCAGCGTTATCCACGCCCACGTCTTTAATGTCGTACTTGCCGTTTTCATACTTGAACGCATAACCCCCGTCAGCAGCAATCAGCGGCCAGGTGAAGTACGGTTCTTGCAGGTTGAACATCAGCGCGCTCTTGCCTTTCGCTTTCAGTTCTTTATCCAGCGCCGGGATCTCTTCCCAGGTTTTTGGCGGGTTCGGCAGCAGATCTTTGTTATAAATCAGCGATAACGCTTCAACAGCGATCGGGTAAGCAATCAGCTTGCCGTTGTAACGTACGGCATCCCAGGTAAACGGATACAGCTTGTCCTGGAACGCTTTGTCCGGGGTGATTTCAGCCAACAGGCCAGATTGAGCGTAGCCACCAAAGCGGTCGTGCGCCCAGAAGATAATGTCAGGGCCATCGCCAGTTGCCGCAACCTGAGGGAATTTCTCTTCCAGTTTATCCGGATGCTCAACGGTGACTTTAATTCCGGTATCTTTCTCGAATTTCTTACCGACTTCAGCGAGACCGTTATAGCCTTTATCGCCGTTAATCCAGATTACCAGTTTACCTTCTTCGATTTTGGCGAGAGCCGAGGCGGAAAACATCATCGTCGTTAATGCGGATAATGCGAGGATGCGTGCACCTGTTTTTATTTTCATAATCTATGGTCCTTGTTGGTGAAGTGCTCGTGAAAACACCTAAACGGACTCTAGTTTCTTTATACAGCAACCTCTTTCCATCCTCCTTGCCCCTACGCCCCACCGTTGCTTTGTGTGATCTCTGTTACAGAATTGGCGGTAATGTGGAGATGCGCACATAAAATCGCCACGATTTTTGCAAGCAACATCACGAAATTCCTTACATGACCTCGGTTTAGTTCACAGAAGCCGCGTTCTCATCCTCCCGCCTCCTCCCCCATAAAAAAGCCAGGGGGTGGAGGATTTAAGCCATCTCCTGATGACGCATAGTCAGCCCATCATGAATGTTGCTGTCGATGACAGGTTGTTACAAAGGGAGAAGGGCATGGCGAGCGTACAGCTGCAAAATGTAACGAAAGCCTGGGGCGAGGTCGTGGTATCGAAAGATATCAATCTCGATATCCATGAAGGTGAATTCGTGGTGTTTGTCGGACCGTCTGGCTGCGGTAAATCGACTTTACTGCGCATGATTGCCGGGCTTGAGACGATCACCAGCGGCGACCTGTTCATCGGTGAGAAACGGATGAATGACACTCCGCCAGCAGAACGCGGCGTTGGTATGGTGTTTCAGTCTTACGCGCTCTATCCCCACCTGTCAGTAGCAGAAAACATGTCATTTGGCCTGAAACTGGCAGGCGCAAAAAAAGAGGTGATTAACCAACGCGTCAACCAGGTGGCGGAAGTGCTACAACTGGCGCATTTGCTGGATCGCAAACCGAAAGCGCTCTCCGGTGGTCAGCGTCAGCGTGTGGCGATTGGCCGTACGCTGGTGGCCGAGCCAAGCGTATTTTTGCTCGATGAACCGCTCTCCAACCTCGATGCTGCACTGCGTGTGCAAATGCGTATCGAAATCTCCCGTCTGCATAAACGCCTGGGCCGCACAATGATTTACGTCACCCACGATCAGGTCGAAGCGATGACGCTGGCCGACAAAATCGTGGTGCTGGACGCTGGTCGCGTGGCGCAGGTTGGGAAACCGCTGGAGCTGTACCACTATCCGGCAGACCGTTTTGTCGCCGGATTTATCGGTTCGCCAAAGATGAACTTCCTGCCGGTAAAAGTGACCGCCACTGCAATCGATCAAGTGCAGGTGGAGCTGCCGATGCCAAATCGTCAGCAAGTCTGGCTGCCGGTTGAAAGCCGTGATGTCCAGGTTGGAGCCAATATGTCGCTGGGTATTCGCCCGGAACATCTACTGCCAAGTGATATCGCTGACGTCATCCTTGAGGGTGAAGTTCAGGTCGTCGAGCAACTCGGCAACGAAACCCAAATCCATATCCAGATCCCTTCCATTCGTCAAAACCTGGTGTACCGCCAGAACGACGTGGTGTTGGTAGAAGAAGGTGCCACATTCGCTATCGGCCTGCCGCCAGAGCGTTGCCATCTGTTCCGTGAGGATGGCACTGCATGTCGTCGACTGCATAAGGAGCCGGGCGTTTAAGCACCCCACAAAACACACAAAGCCTGTCACAGGTGATGTGAAAAAAGAAAAGCAATGACTCAGGAGATAGAATGATGATTACTCTGCGCAAACTTCCTCTGGCGGTTGCCGTCGCAGCGGGCGTAATGTCTGCTCAGGCAATGGCTGTTGATTTCCACGGCTATGCACGTTCCGGTATTGGCTGGACAGGTAGCGGCGGTGAACAACAGTGTTTCCAGACTACCGGTGCTCAAAGTAAATACCGTCTTGGCAACGAATGTGAAACTTATGCTGAATTAAAATTGGGTCAGGAAGTGTGGAAAGAGGGCGATAAGAGCTTCTATTTCGACACTAACGTGGCCTATTCCGTCGCACAACAGAATGACTGGGAAGCTACCGATCCGGCCTTCCGTGAAGCAAACGTGCAGGGTAAAAACCTGATCGAATGGCTGCCAGGCTCCACCATCTGGGCAGGTAAGCGCTTCTACCAACGTCATGACGTTCATATGATCGACTTCTACTACTGGGATATTTCTGGTCCTGGTGCCGGTCTGGAAAACATCGATGTTGGCTTCGGTAAACTCTCTCTGGCAGCAACCCGCTCCTCTGAAGCAGGTGGTTCTTCCTCTTTCGCCAGCAACAATATTTATGACTATACCAACGAAACCGCGAACGACGTTTTCGATGTGCGTTTAGCGCAGATGGAAATCAACCCGGGCGGCACATTAGAACTGGGTGTCGACTACGGTCGTGCCAACCTGCGTGATAACTATCGTCTGGTTGATGGCGCATCGAAAGACGGCTGGTTATTCACTGCTGAACATACTCAGAGTGTCCTGAAGGGCTTTAACAAGTTTGTTGTTCAGTACGCTACTGACTCGATGACCTCGCAGGGTAAAGGTCTGTCGCAGGGTTCTGGCGTCGCGTTTGATAACGAAAAATTTGCCTACAATATCAACAACAACGGTCACATGCTGCGTATCCTCGACCACGGAGCGATCTCCATGGGCGACAACTGGGACATGATGTACGTGGGTATGTACCAGGATATCAACTGGGATAACGACAACGGCACCAAGTGGTGGACCGTCGGTATTCGCCCGATGTACAAGTGGACGCCAATCATGAGCACCGTGATGGAAATCGGCTACGACAACGTCGAATCCCAGCGCACCGGCGACAAGAACAATCAGTACAAAATTACCCTTGCACAACAATGGCAGGCTGGCGACAGCATCTGGTCACGCCCGGCTATTCGTGTCTTCGCAACCTACGCCAAGTGGGATGAGAAATGGGGTTATGACTACAACGGCGATAGCAAGGTTAACCCGAACTACGGCAAAGCCGTTCCTGCTGATTTCAACGGCGGCAGCTTCGGCCGTGGTGACAGCGACGAGTGGACCTTCGGTGCCCAGATGGAAATCTGGTGGTAATAGCAAAACCTGGGCCGGATAAGGCGTTTACGCCGCATCCGGCATAAAACAGGTTGTCATTATCTGAAAGGGGCGAAAGCCCCTCTGATTATCGGGTTTAGCGCGCTATTGCCTGGCTACCGCTGAGCTCCAGATTTTGAGGTGAAACAATGAAAATGAATAAAAGTCTCATCGCCCTCTGTTTATCAGCAGGGTTGCTGGCAAGCGCGCCTGGAATCAGCCTTGCCGATGTTAACTACGTACCGCAAAACACCAGCGACGCGCCAGCCATTCCATCTGCCGCGCTGCAACAACTCACCTGGACACCGGTCGATCAATCTAAAACCCAGACCACCCAACTGGCGACTGGCGGCCAACAACTGAACGTTCCCGGCATCAGTGGTCCGGTTGCTGCGTACAGCGTCCCGGCAAACATTGGCGAACTGACCCTAACGCTGACCAGCGAAGTGAACAAACAAACTAGCGTATTTGCGCCGAACGTGCTGATTCTTGATCAGAATATGACCCCATCAGCCTTCTTCCCCAGCAGTTATTTCACCTACCAGGAACCAGGCGTGATGAGTGCAGATCGTCTGGAAGGCGTTATGCGCCTGACACCGGCGTTGGGGCAGCAAAAACTTTATGTTCTGGTCTTTACCACGGAAAAAGATCTCCAGCAGACGACCCAACTGCTCGACCCGGCTAAAGCCTATGCCAAAGGCGTCGGTAACTCGATCCCGGATATTCCTGACCCGGTTGCTCGTCATACCACCGATGGCTTACTGAAACTGAAAGTCAAAACGAACTCCAGTTCCAGCGTGTTGGTCGGGCCACTATTTGGTTCTTCCGCTCCAGCTCCGGTTACGGTAGGCAACACGGCGGCACCAGCTGTGGCTGCACCCGCTCCGGCACCGGTGAAGAAAAGCGAGCCGATGCTCAATGACACGGAAAGTTATTTTAATACCGCGATCAAAAACGCTGTCGCGAAAGGTGATGTTGATAAGGCGTTAAAACTGCTTGATGAAGCTGAACGCCTGGGGTCAACATCTGCCCGTTCCACCTTTATCAGCAGTGTAAAAGGCAAGGGGTAATTACGCCCCACAGTGCTGATTTTGCAACAACTGGTGCGTCTCCTGGCGCACCTTTTTTTATGCTTCATTCCAGGGATATGAGCGATTTTTTATAGTACTTCACTTCTTCTTCACTAAGAATATCCATTATCTCAATGCATTATCAGAGATTCTTTTCCTTTCGCCGGTAGTGTCTGGACGCTCAGGCTACTTTTTCCAGTTATTTCATTTCTGTAATGCAGAGGTTTTATGTTAGGTCATATCTCAAAGTTTGACGGCAATAACTCTTTGATAAAACATGATGTGGTGCAAGGAAATAATAAATTAGATCTTGATTTACTACGTAATTTTAATGGGGTGCCAGGTTTAAATAGAGATAACTTTATTTATATTAGTGATATATTTTTAAATATAAAACAACGGAACGAAAAAAATCATGCAATAAATATGTTTCGTGAAGTCTCAATCAGTAATGATATTATAAGCGTAAAATTCTATAGAAATGAAGAAATAGAATGTGCTTGTGATTTTCTGATGGATAAAGATGCGCAGGGGTATACTGACCTGTCTGATTTGGATTTAACAAGTTGTCATTTTAAAGGTGACGTTATTTCGAAGGTGTCTTTTTTATCGTCAAATCTACAACATGTAACATTCGAATGTAAAGAAATAGGGGATTGCAATTTTACTACTGCAACAGTTGATAATGTCATATTTAAATGTCGACGTTTACACAATGTGATTTTTATCAAAGCGAGTGGCGAATATGTCGATTTTAGCCAAAGTATTCTTGATACAGTTGACTTCTCGCGGAGCCAGCTTACTCATAGTAATTTTCGTGAATGTCAGATTAGAAATTCAAAGTTCAATAATTGTTATCTTTATGCTTCGCACTTCACCAGAGCAGAATTTCTTTCTGACAAAGAAATATCATTTATTAAATCGAATTTGACAGCTGTCGTGTTTGATCATGTGCGAATATCGACAGGGAATTTTAAAGACAGCGTTACACAACGAATGGTATTATCTATTGATTACTCAGATATATTTGGAAATGAATATCTCGATGGTTATATCAATAACATTATAAAAATGATTGATACATTGCCAGATGATCCAGCGATATTGAAATCCGTTCTGGCAGTAAAACTGGTGATGCAATTAAAAATTCTTAATATTGTTAATAAAAACTTTATTGAGAATATGAAGAAAATATTTAGCCATTGTCCTTATATAAAAGATCCAATTATACGTAGTTATATCCATCCTGATGAAGATAACAAGTTCGATAATTTTATGCGTCAAAATCGATTCAGTAAGATGAATTTCGATACCCAACAGATGATCGATTTTATTAACAGATTTAATATGAATAAATGGCTGATTGATCAAAATAACAATTTTTTTATCCAACTTATCGATCAGGCTCTACGATCAACGAATGATACGATCAAAGAAAATGCCTGGCATCTTTATAAAGAGTGGATTCGTAGTGATGATGTTTCACCTTTATTTATAGAAGTTGAAGATAATTTAAGAACCTTTAACACGAATGAATTAACACGAAACGATAATATCTTTATCCTGTTCTCCTCTGTCTATGATGGGCCAGTTATGGTGGTAAGCTCCCAGCGCTTACATGATATGTTGAATCCTACAAAAGATACCAATTGGAATTCCACGTATATCTACAAATCCAGACATGAGATGTTGCCTGTTAATCTTACTCCGGAAACACTTTTCGGCTCTAAATCTCAGGATAAACATGCGCTTTTCCCAATTTTTACTGCGAGTTGGCGAGCTAATCGTATAAAGAATAAAGGTATTTAAGTAAAGGAAAACATCATCGTTCCTGGCATCCTGGGCGGTGATGTCCCTATGGTTGCCCTCGCCAGCACGGGCATCGGCAAAGCGTAAGGTTCAACAGCGTTTTACCACTTCATGCGATTGTTGCGTTTTTGTTGCGCATTAGATCACTTAATTTGCTTTACATCTCCCGTAAACACTTTTCTGCGATACAATGCCTTTACGTTATGTAACGGAGAGTTCGGCATGTCACACCCCGCGTTAACGCAACTGCGTGCGCTGCGCTATTTTAAAGAGATCCCTGCCCTGGATACGCAACTGCTCGACTGGCTGTTGCTGGAAGATTCCATGACAAAACGTTTTGAACAGCAGGGAAAAACGGTGAGCGTGACGATGATCCGCGAAGGGTTTGTCGAGCAGAATGAAATCCCCGAAGAACTGCCGCTGCTGCCGAAAGAGTCTCGTTACTGGTTACGTGAAATTTTGTTATGTGCCGATGGTGAACCGTGGCTTGCCGGTCGTACCGTCGTTCCTGTGTCAACGTTAAGCGGGCCGGAGCTGGCGTTACAAAAATTGGGTAAAACGCCGTTAGGACGCTATCTGTTCACATCATCGACATTAACCCGGGACTTTATTGAGATAGGCCGTGATGCCGGACTGTGGGGGCGACGTTCCCGCCTGCGATTAAGCGGTAAACCGCTGTTGCTAACAGAACTGTTTTTACCGGCGTCACCGTTGTACTAAGAGGAAAAAAATATGGAGTGGAGTCTGACGCAGAATAAGCTGCTGGCGTTTCATCGCTTAATGCGTACGGATAAGCCAATTGGCGCGTTACTGCTGCTCTGGCCAACATTATGGGCGTTGTGGGTGGCGACACCGGGCGTTCCCCAGCTCTGGATCCTGGCGGTGTTTGTCGCGGGTGTCTGGCTGATGCGCGCTGCTGGTTGCGTGGTGAATGATTATGCTGACCGCAAGTTTGATGGTCATGTTAAGCGCACGGCGAACCGACCGCTTCCCAGCGGCGCGGTAACGGAGAAAGAGGCGCGCGCGCTGTTTGTCGTGCTGGTACTGATTTCGTTTTTACTGGTGCTGACGCTGAATACGATGACCATTCTGTTGTCGATTGCCGCGCTAGCGCTGGCGTGGGTGTACCCGTTTATGAAGCGGTATACCCATCTACCGCAAGTGGTGCTGGGCGCGGCGTTTGGCTGGTCGATTCCAATGGCTTTTGCTGCTGTGAGTGAGTCGGTGCCATTGAGTTGCTGGTTAATGTTCCTCGCCAATATTCTCTGGGCGGTGGCATACGACACGCAGTATGCGATGGTTGACCGCGATGATGATGTGAAGATTGGCATTAAATCCACCGCAATCCTGTTCGGCCAATACGATAAATTGATTATTGGTATATTGCAGATTGGCGTACTGGCGTTGATGGCGATTATCGGTGAGTTAAATGGCTTAGGCTGGGGATATTACTGGTCAATTCTGGTGGCTGGCGCGCTGTTTGTTTATCAACAAAAACTGATTGCCAACCGCGAGCGTGAAGCCTGCTTTAAAGCGTTTATGAATAATAACTATGTTGGTCTGGTACTGTTTTTAGGGCTGGCAATGAGTTACTGGCATTTCTGATGATGTAAAAAAGCCGGATGATCATCCGGCTTTCTTCTGGGCTGCCTGATGCGCTGCGCTTCTCAGACCTACACAACATATCGCAATTTATTGAATTTGCAGATCATGGTAGGCCGAATAAGGCGTTTGCGCCGCATCCGGCAATTCTCACTGATTACCCTTCGCCCTGCGTCGCACTCTCAATCGTCAAACGCACGTCTGATGTAATCAACTCCGCCAGCAACTGATACACCTTCATCGTTTCTGCCGGTTCGGCGTCGCCGCTATCGCTGATATACCCTTCATCACGCAGTGTCAGCACCAGAGAACTGAACACCGCCTTGTCGAAGAACTCCGGCGCGTTGATACCGTGCAGCACGGAGAGACGTTGCGCGACGGTGCGGCTCTCTTTCTCCAGCGTACCGCGGTTGATCGACGGGTTGGCGCTCAACAGCCAAAAAGTGATGGCATAACGTTGCAGCGTTTCGCGCGCGCCTGCGGCCAGCAGCTGTAGCGTGCGAGAATGCGCCGGGTTGATATGCAACTCATCATCTTGCAGGGTAATCAGCCCCTGACGTTGCATCTCATTTGCCAGCGCATCAATAACGTCCGGTAACTCGTCGCGATCCCAGCGCAGGAACAGTTCCGCTTTCAGCATTGGGTAAAGCACATTGACGTGCTCCATCAATACGTCGCGGGAGATGTGGCGATGCTGGGTGACAATTGCCGCCATCAGCGAAGGCAGCACCAACATATGCGCAATGTTGTTGCGATAGTAGGTCATCAGCACCGCTTGCTCGCGCGGCAGAATGATGATGTCGCCGATAGTGTCTTTCTCAACTTCAAACTTGTTCATTTGCAGCGCGTGATCGATAAGCTCGCTGGCGCTGGCTGAAGGAACGGTAGAGTCCGTGGAGTAAGGTACGTTGCGCATCAGATCCAGGTAGCAGTTGAGTTGCTCGGTTAACTGCTCGCGGGTGAGTGAGCGCTGACGTGACGCCAGTAGCGCAGTACAGCACAGGTTCATGGCGTTTGCCGCGCCTGCGTTGTTAATGCGTACCATCAGATCGGCAGCAATATTATTGACCGTCGGCGTTAACCAGGCCGGACGCACCGCTTCGATGGGATCGATAGATTCACGCCAGTCTGGTACGTGCTGGTTAAGGTAGGTCATCAACGGCATTGGTTCACCGAAGTTGACGTAACCCTGACCGAGATTACGCAGCTTGCTTAAACCGCGCAGCATCTGCGGCAGGCTCTCTTTCTCTTTCGTCGCGCCGCGCAGTTCTTTGGCGTAAGTACCCACTTCCATGACGTGCTCATAACCGATATAGATCGGAATCAGCGTAATCGGACGCGTGCCGCCACGCAGCATCGCCTGAATGGTCATCGACAGCGTACCGGTTTTCGGATCCAGCAAACGCCCCGTACGGGAACGACCGCCTTCTACGAAGTACTCGACGGAATAACCACGGCTGAACAGTTCGCCGAGATACTCACGGAAAACGGTGGAATAGAGCTTATTGCCTTTAAACGTACGGCGAATAAAGAACGCACCCAGACGGCGGAAAATCGGCCCGGCCGGCCAGAAGTTCAGGTTGATCCCGGCGGCGATATGCGGCGGCACCAGCCCCTGGTGATACAGCACGTAAGAAAGCAGCAGGTAGTCCATGTGACTGCGGTGGCAAGGCACATACACCAGCTCATGACCGTCGTGGGCCAACTGGCGAACGCGCTCGGCGTTATGGACGTTGATACCCTGGTAAAGTCGGTTCCAGGTGAAGCCCAGAATACGGTCAGTCAGGCGAATCATCTCGTAAGAGAAATTCGCCGCAATCTCTTCCATCAGTGCAATCGCGTTCTGCTGCGCTTTTTCATGGGAGATTTTTTTGCTGCGCGCTTCATCTTCTACCGCTTTGGCAATGGCGCGGGAGGCGAGCAGCTTATTAAACAGATCCTGACGAGCAGGCAAACGTGGGCCTACGGCAGCCAGACGTTGACGGGCAAAGTGCATACGCGCCACGCGCGCCAGTTTTTGCGCGATAGTTTTATCCGTGCCGTGTTCATCCGCCATACGGCGCAGCGAAACTGACGGTGAGAAACGCACAAAACTGTCGCGACCGAGCCACAGTACGGCGAAAAATTTCTGTACGCCGTTAAGCATACGCAGTGGCGGGTTTACTTCGCCTTTTTCACGCCCCGGCGCGCGACCAAACATCACCGATACTGGCACCATCTGCACATCCAGATTTGGGTTGCTACGGTGCAAATCGAGATAGTCGTGGAACAGCTTAATAGACTCTTCTTTCGGCGTGTAATAGGTGAATACACGCGGCCCGCCGTGAATGAACACATAGCGCGGCAGTAGCGTGCCGTCGATTTCCAGCGGCTCTAACGGGTCAGGCAAGTCATGAGCCAGACACTGGGCGCGCAACGTCAGCAAATCTGCTTTCGAGTTGTACGGTAAAACGTACATAATTGGACGAGAAGTATCCAGCCCCAGTTCCGGGGCAGGATCTGCCGGAATAGACTTGCTTTTTACCAGGATGCTTAATGGTAAATTCAGTAATTTGTAGTAAATTCGTGGCCAGCCGGACATAAACGATGTAAAGCCTCTGGTTAATAATGCAAATGCGCGGCAAGGATAGCAGAAAGTCATGGGAAATTCTGTGGTATCCGCTCATGTTTCGCGCGGCGTTACGCAAACCCGAATCATCGGATTTAACGGTACACTGATATTGACGCTCATAATGTAAAAAGGTTCTTTCAATGGCCAATAATACCACTGGACTCACCCGAATTATCAAAGCTGCTGGCTATTCCTGGAAAGGTTTACGCGCTGCATGGATCAACGAAGCGGCATTCCGTCAGGAAGGCGTAGCGGTATTGTTGGCGGTGGTCATCGCCTGCTGGCTGGATGTGGACGCAATTACCCGCGTGCTGCTTATCAGCTCCGTGATGCTGGTGATGATTGTGGAAATCCTCAATAGCGCCATCGAAGCAGTGGTTGACCGAATTGGCTCTGAATACCATGAGCTATCCGGACGCGCTAAAGATATGGGATCCGCCGCGGTGCTGATTGCGATTATCGTCGCCGTGATTACCTGGTGCATCCTGTTATGGTCGCATTTTGGATAACCCTTCCAGATTTCGATAAATCTCTGGTTTATTGTGCAGTTTATGGTTCCAAAATCGCCTTTTGCTGTATATACTCACAGCATAACTGTATATACACCCAGGGGGCGGAATGAAAGCGTTAACGGCCAGGCAACAAGAGGTGTTTGATCTCATCCGTGATCACATCAGCCAGACAGGTATGCCGCCGACGCGTGCGGAAATCGCGCAGCGTTTGGGGTTCCGTTCCCCAAACGCGGCTGAAGAACATCTGAAGGCGCTGGCACGCAAAGGCGTTATTGAAATTGTTTCCGGCGCATCACGCGGGATTCGTCTGTTGCAGGAAGAGGAAGAAGGGTTGCCGCTGGTAGGTCGTGTGGCTGCCGGTGAACCGCTTCTGGCGCAACAGCATATTGAAGGTCATTATCAGGTCGATCCTTCCTTATTCAAGCCGAATGCTGATTTCCTGCTGCGCGTCAGCGGGATGTCGATGAAAGATATCGGCATTATGGATGGCGACTTGCTGGCAGTGCATAAAACTCAGGATGTACGTAACGGTCAGGTCGTTGTCGCACGTATTGATGACGAGGTTACTGTTAAGCGCCTGAAAAAACAGGGCAATAAAGTCGAACTGTTGCCAGAAAATAGCGAGTTTAAACCAATTGTCGTTGACCTTCGTCAGCAGAGCTTCACCATTGAAGGGCTGGCGGTTGGAGTTATTCGCAACGGCGACTGGCTGTAACATATCTCTGAGACCGCGATGCCGCCTGGCGTCGCGGTTTGTTTTTCATCTCTCTTCATCAGGCTTGTCTGCATGGCATTCCTCACTTCATCTGATAAAGCACTCTGGCATCTCGCCTTACCCATGATTTTCTCCAATATCACCGTTCCGTTGCTGGGACTGGTCGATACGGCGGTAATTGGTCATCTTGATAGCCCGGTTTATTTGGGCGGCGTGGCGGTTGGTGCAACGGCGACCAGCTTTCTCTTTATGCTGTTGCTTTTTTTGCGCATGAGCACTACCGGGCTGACTGCGCAGGCTTATGGTGCCAAAAATCCTCAGGCATTAGCCCGTGCGCTGGTGCAACCGTTGCTGTTGGCGTTGGGGGCCGGGGCGTTAATTGCGCTGCTGCGTACGCCGATTATCGATCTGGCGCTGCATATTGTTGGCGGCAGCGAAGCGGTGCTAGAACAGGCGCGGCGCTTTCTTGAAATCCGCTGGTTAAGCGCACCGGCGTCGCTGGCGAATCTGGTATTACTTGGTTGGTTACTCGGCGTGCAATATGCCCGTGCACCAGTAATTTTGTTAGTGGTCGGCAATATCCTCAACATTGTGCTGGATGTCTGGCTGGTGATGGGGCTGCATATGAACGTGCAGGGCGCGGCGCTGGCGACGGTTATTGCGGAATATGCAACATTGCTGATTGGTCTGCTAATGGTGCGTAAAATCCTCAAACTACGCGGAATCTCCGGCGAAATGCTGAAAACTGCCTGGCGAGGAAACTTCCGTCGCTTGCTGGCGCTTAACCGCGATATCATGCTGCGCTCGCTGTTGTTGCAACTCTGTTTCGGCGCGATCACCGTACTTGGCGCGCGACTGGGGAGTGACATTATCGCTGTTAACGCGGTTCTGATGACGTTACTCACCTTTACCGCCTATGCGCTGGATGGTTTTGCCTACGCGGTTGAAGCACATTCTGGTCAGGCGTACGGTGCGCGCGACGGTAGCCAGTTACTGGATGTCTGGCGGGCAGCGTGCCGCCAGTCGGGGATTGTAGCGTTACTGTTTTCGGTGGTTTATTTGCTGGCAGGGGAACACATCATTGCATTGCTGACGTCGTTAACCCAGATTCAGCAGCTGGCCGACCGCTATCTTATCTGGCAGGTGATTTTGCCGTTGGTCGGCGTCTGGTGTTATCTGCTCGACGGCATGTTTATAGGTGCAACGCGCGCCGCCGAAATGCGTAACAGTATGGCGGTGGCCGCCGCAGGTTTTGCGCTGACGCTCCTTACGCTGCCGTGGCTGGGTAATCATGGTTTGTGGCTGGCATTAACCGTCTTTCTGGCTTTGCGCGGGCTTTCTCTGGCGGCTATCTGGCGGCGTCACTGGCGCAACGGTACCTGGTTTGCCGCAACGTGACGGTTAAAAATTCTGAATAAATAATCCTAAGCCAAATTGCTGACTACACTTAATCTCACGTTCAGAAGAAAAGTGAACGTACTCTCATTCACAACCTAACGATGAGGTCTTGATTATGAATAAAGATGAAGCCGGCGGTAACTGGAAACAGTTTAAAGGTAAAGTGAAAGAGCAATGGGGCAAACTGACCGATGATGATATGACGATCATTGAAGGTAAACGTGATCAACTGGTCGGTAAAATCCAGGAACGTTATGGTTATCAGAAAGATCAGGCAGAAAAAGAGGTCGTGGATTGGGAAACCCGCAATGAGTATCGCTGGTAATTAATCCCTCCTGCCCGACGTGTACAAGGATGTACGCCCTCTTAACGTGATTTCTTTTTCACCTGTACAGAGTGATCATGCTGGCACTGTTCAGGATGACGACACGCTTCCACTTCCACGCATGCCGCACAGAGTCCATGTGCTTCAATCACATTATGCCGCAGGGCAAACCCCATTTTGGCCGCCAGCGTATGCATAATGTCTTCCACGCCTTCTGCACACTCTTCTTTCACTGCGCCGCAGCGATCGCAAATAAACATGGCTGAAGTATGAGTGGGCTGGTCGAACAGATGACAGAGCACATAACTGTTGGTGGATTCCACCTTATGCACAAAACCTTGCTCAAGCAGAAAATCCAGCGCGCGATAAACCGTTGGCGGCTTGGCTTGCGGTTCAGCTTCGCGCAGCAAATCAAGCAGATCATAAGCGCTGATAGCGCCATCCTGCAGACTCATCAGGCGCAACACTTCCAGGCGCTGTGGGGTCAGGCGCACATTACGCTGCGCACAGATTTTTTCAGCCTGCGCTAATAACTCCTGCGTTGTGGTCTTTTCCATCGGGCACCTCAAAGTGGGGGTTAAGAATGTCCTTACTTTACCATGTTCCAGGAAAAACACCGAGAACCCTTAATGTTGCCGTAATGTTGATTTTTTGATTTGTCGGTAAGGTGTTGTGTTGCCTGGTAGTACCATTATCTACACGATAATAATTAATAATTCATTTTTAAATAAATTGCTTCAAGATAACTCGCTATTTATTTAGCTGGGTTTGATCGCATACCTGTACTTCAGAAATTATGAGCGATTTTTGATAGTGAGCAGATGGCAAAAGAATTATAAGGAGGACACGGTACGACAAAAAAGGTAGATGAATCATGTTGAAGATAATACCCGGTGCAACTGGATACTTTAATAAAACACTCAATTCAAATCAATTCGATAATGAAGATGCAATCAAAGGTAAAGTAAATAGTATATATGGTAAATCTATTGATTATTCAGCGATGCGTCATCGGGATATAATTATTGCAAAAATAGATTTGTTTATTCAAAGAATCACTCATAATTTATGGACTGCACGTGAAAAAAATGTGACGTTAATTAAGCAAATAAATGATCTCAAAATGTGTGTCAATGAGTATATTGGAGATTGTACTGATGAGGAATTAAACGATCGTGAATTTATTGCATCAGTTGTTGACCGGGCTATTTTTCATTTCGCGATTAATAGTATATGTAATCCCGAGGATAATAAAGATGCGACGCCCATAGAACGATGTACTTTTGACGTAGAAACTAAGAATGGCCTTCCCTCCACGGTTCAGCTTTTTTATGAGGAATCTAAAGATAATGAACCTTTAGCGAATATACATTTGCAAGCAATAGGTTCTGGTTTTTTAACGTTTGTTAATGCATGTCAGGAATATGATGACAACAGCTTAAAATTATTCGCTTCGCTGTTAATTTCACTTTCATATTCTAGTGCCTACGTAGATTTAGCAGGAGCAGAAAGAGTGAAGATTAATGAATATAATGAGAACTATCTGACAGCTCAGTTTGAAGAATTATCTCAACGTGATATGAAGAAGTACCTGGGAGAGATGAAGCGTCTGGCAGATGGGGGAGAAATGAATTTTGATGACTATCTGGATAAAATGTCACTTCTGGTGAATGAAGGAAAGCTCGAACCTGATATTTTAAGCAAAATGCGAGATGCTGCACCGAAATTAATTGACTTTGCTAAGTCGTTTGACCCAAACTCAAAGGAAAAGATTAAAATACTTACAGACACTTCTAAATTAATTTATGATTTATTCGGGGTTAAATCGGAGAAATAATATGTGAAGTTCTTCGATAGTATGGAAGGCATTATATAAAAGGACCCAATGCTTATTGGGTTCTTTTTTTCTCTATCAGTGCTATTAGCAGGGAGAGATATCACCGTAGTTTAATGTGTGATTTTTATTTATCGTCGAACCTGGATTGTTTATCATTGGCCTTAACAAAGCTAACGGCTAATAAGATTATTTCCATCACTTCGTGAGAACTTCATGCCTTGAGAGGATCTCAATTTTCTTTTGCAATGAGACAGGCGCTTCCTGTTGTTATGGTATAGTACCCCGCTATTGAGCCTCCTGAACAGTGATGCTGAATAACATAACCCCATGATATATCGATAAAATAATCTCTACATTTGAAAATGCACGGTAATTCTGAAATGCAAAAAATCAACCAAACCAGCGCAATGCCTGAAAAAACTGACGTTCACTGGAGTGGTCGGTTTAGCGTTGCACCAATGCTCGACTGGACGGACAGACATTGCCGCTATTTCTTGCGTCTGCTTTCCCGCAATACGTTGCTGTATACCGAAATGGTGACTACAGGGGCGATTATTCACGGTAAAGGTGATTACCTGGCGTACAGTGAAGAAGAACATCCGGTAGCATTGCAACTGGGCGGTAGCGATCCGGCGGCGCTGGCGCAGTGTGCAAAGCTGGCAGAAGCGCGCGGATATGATGAGATCAACCTGAATGTCGGCTGCCCGTCTGACCGGGTGCAGAACGGCATGTTTGGGGCGTGTCTGATGGGTAATGCGCAGCTGGTTGCCGACTGCGTGAAAGCGATGCGCGATGTGGTGTCGATTCCGGTGACGGTGAAAACGCGTATTGGCATCGACGACCAGGACAGCTATGAATTTCTCTGCGATTTCATCAACACCGTTTCCGGCAAAGGCGAGTGTGAGATGTTCATCATCCACGCACGTAAAGCCTGGCTTTCGGGGTTAAGCCCGAAAGAAAACCGTGAAATCCCGCCGCTCGATTATCCGCGTGTGTATCAACTGAAGCGTGACTTTCCGCATCTGACAATGTCGATTAACGGTGGCATCAAGTCGCTGGAAGAGGCTAAAGCGCATTTGCAACATATGGATGGCGTGATGGTCGGGCGCGAAGCGTATCAGAATCCGGGTATTCTGGCGGCGGTAGACCGAGAGATCTTTGGTTCCTCGGATACCGATGCCGATCCGGTGGCGGTAGTGCGCGCCATGTATCCGTACATTGAGCGTGAACTCAGCCAGGGGACGTATCTTGGCCATATTACCCGGCATATGCTGGGCTTGTTCCAGGGTATTCCTGGCGCGCGGCAGTGGCGGCGTTATTTAAGTGAAAATGCCCATAAAGCGGGTGCAGACATTAATGTGCTGGAACACGCGCTCAAACTGGTGGCGGATAAGCGTTAACTTTTCACCAAAAAATAGTCAAATTCACCACGCCCTGCGCACCGTCGCGGGGCGTTTTGCTGTTAAATCAATAGATTATTTTTGGCATGATTCTTGTAATGCCAGCAAGAGATTTCATATTTGGGAGAGCATCATGCTGGAACTACTTTTTGTGATTGGCTTTTTTGTCATGTTGATGGTCACCGGCGTTTCGTTGCTGGGCATTATCGCCGTGCTGGTTGTGGCGACGGCCATTATGTTCCTCGGCGGTATGCTGGCATTGATGATTAAGTTGCTGCCGTGGTTACTCCTGGCGATTGCGGTGGTGTGGGTTATTAAGGCGATTAAAGCACCAAAAGTGCCGAAATATCAGCGTTATGACCGCTGGCGTTACTAAGGGATTGTGCGGATGATCACAACCTAAGGTTTTATCCTTAGAACAAAATAGGAATTGATAATCAAATCTGTCACTATTGCGCCTCTAACAGATTCATCGTGCTGTACCCTACATACAGCCGAACTATAAAAAGAAAGGGCTTCCCAGGTGGAAGCCCTATTTCTTTTATGGAATCAACAGGCTGGAACCTTGCGTCGCCCGGCTTTCCAGAATCTCATGCGCACGCTGCGCATCCTTCAGCGGATATTTCTGCTGCTCGGCGACATCGACCTTAATCACACCGCTGGCAATCAAAGAGAACAGTTCATTACTGGCCTCGGTTAATTCCTCCCGCGTGGTGATATAGCCTTGCAGGGAAGGGCGTGTCACATACAACGAGCCTTTCTGATTGAGAATGCCTAAGTTCACACCGGTAACCGCACCTGATGAGTTGCCAAAACTGACCATTAAGCCGCGGCGTTGCAGGCAATCCAGCGACCGCTCCCAGGTGTCTCTGCCCACGGAATCGTACACCACGCTCACTTTCTTGCCACCGGTGATCTCTTTTAACCGCTCGACCAGATTCTCTTCGCGATAGTTAATAACCTGCCATGCGCCCGCTTTTAGCGCACTCTGCGCTTTTTGCGCGGTTCCCACGGTGCCGATAAGTTTCGCCCCAAGGGCTTTTGCCCACTGGCAAGCAATTAAGCCAACGCCGCCAGCCGCTGCGTGGAACAGGAACTGCTCATCGGGTTTAATTTCATAGGTTTTGCGCAGCAGATAATAAACCGTTAAGCCTTTCAGGAAGGATGCCGCAGCTTGCTCAAAAGAAATTGCCGCAGGCAGAATCGCCGCTTTATCCGCATTAATGTTATGCACAGAGCTGTAAGCGCCTAACGCCGACTGCGCATAGACTACACGATCGCCTGCCTTAATATGCTTTACACCACTGCCGACTTTACTCACGATGCCTGCCGCTTCGGTACCTAATCCGCTGGGTAGCGATGGCGGCGGGTAAAGGCCGCTGCGGATATACGTGTCGATAAAATTGATGCCGATGGCTTTATTTTCGACCTGGATTTCATTCTCCGCCGGATCGGCAGGAGTGAACTCTACGGCTTGAAGTACTTCCGGGCCACCGTGCTTGTGAAATTCAATTCGTGTTGCCATGTGTCCTCCAGAACGTATCGTCAGGGTCTGCTTCATATGGTAAAGTTTCGACCCATTCTTTATCTCGGTAACTCCATTCACTATGGCAGGAAATAAACCCTTCAACAAACAGCAGGCTGAACCCCGCGAACGCGATCCACAAGTTGCCGGGCTGAAAGTGCCTCCGCACTCGATCGAAGCGGAGCAGTCGGTGTTGGGCGGTTTAATGCTGGATAACGAACGTTGGGACGATGTAGCCGAGCGTGTGGTGGCAGACGATTTTTACACCCGCCCACACCGTCATATCTTTACTGAAATGGCGCGTTTGCAGGAAAGCGGTAGTCCTATCGATCTGATTACCCTTGCGGAATCGCTGGAACGCCAGGGGCAACTCGATAGCGTCGGTGGTTTTGCTTATCTGGCAGAGTTGTCAAAAAATACGCCAAGTGCAGCGAACATCAGTGCCTATGCGGACATCGTGCGTGAACGTGCCGTTGTTCGCGAGATGATTTCGGTTGCGAATGAGATTGCCGAAGCCGGTTTTGATCCGCAGGGGCGCACCAGCGAAGATCTGCTGGACCTGGCTGAATCCCGCGTCTTTAAAATTGCCGAAAGTCGTGCAAACAAAGACGAAGGCCCGAAGAACATCGCCGATGTGCTCGACGCAACCGTGGCGCGTATTGAGCAGTTGTTTCAGCAGCCACACGATGGCGTTACCGGGGTAAACACCGGTTATGACGATCTCAACAAAAAAACCGCTGGCTTGCAGCCGTCGGATTTGATCATCGTCGCCGCGCGTCCGTCGATGGGTAAAACGACATTTGCGATGAACCTCGTCGAAAACGCGGCGATGTTGCAGGATAAACCGGTACTTATCTTCTCGCTGGAGATGCCATCAGAACAGATTATGATGCGTACTCTGGCGTCGCTGTCGCGCGTTGACCAGACTAAAATCCGTACCGGGCAGCTCGATGATGAAGACTGGGCGCGCATTTCCGGCACCATGGGTATTTTGCTCGAAAAACGTAATATCTATATCGATGACTCCTCCGGCCTGACGCCAACGGAAGTGCGTTCCCGCGCGCGCCGTATTGCCCGTGAACACGGCGGCATCGGGCTTATCATGATCGACTACCTGCAACTGATGCGCGTACCGGCGCTTTCCGATAACCGTACGCTGGAAATTGCAGAAATCTCCCGCTCGCTGAAAGCACTGGCGAAAGAATTGAACGTGCCGGTGGTGGCGCTGTCCCAGTTGAACCGTTCTCTGGAACAACGTGCCGACAAACGCCCGGTCAACTCCGACCTGCGTGAATCTGGCTCTATCGAGCAGGATGCGGACTTGATCATGTTTATCTATCGTGATGAGGTGTATCACGAAAACAGTGATTTAAAAGGCATCGCGGAAATTATTATCGGTAAACAACGTAACGGCCCAATCGGGACGGTACGCCTGACCTTTAACGGTCAATGGTCGCGCTTCGACAACTATGCGGGGCCGCAGTACGACGACGAATAATAATTATTTTATGAATTAGGTAATTAAAGCAAACACTTATCAAGGAACACAAATGCAAGCGGCAACTGTTGTGATTAACCGCCGCGCTCTGCGACACAACCTGCAACGTCTTCGTGAACTGGCTCCTGCCAGTAAAATGGTTGCGGTGGTGAAAGCGAACGCTTATGGTCACGGTCTTCTTGAGACCGCGCGAACGCTCCCCGATGCTGACGCCTTTGGCGTAGCCCGTCTCGAAGAAGCTCTGCGACTGCGTGCGGGGGGAATCACCAAACCTGTACTGTTACTCGAAGGCTTTTTTGATGCCAGAGATCTACCGACGATTTCTGCGCAACATTTTCATACCGCCGTGCATAACGAAGAACAGCTTGCTGCGCTGGAAGAGGCCAGCCTGGACGAGCCGGTTACCGTCTGGATGAAACTCGATACCGGTATGCACCGTCTGGGCGTAAGGCCGGAACAGGCTGAGGCGTTTTATCATCGCCTGACCCAGTGCAAAAACGTTCGTCAGCCGGTGAATATCGTCAGCCATTTTGCGCGCGCGGATGAACCAAAATGCGACGCAACCGAGAAACAACTCGCTATCTTTAATACCTTTTGCGAAGGCAAACCAGGTCAACGTTCCATTGCCGCATCGGGTGGCATTTTACTCTGGCCACAGTCGCATTTTGACTGGGTGCGCCCGGGCATTATTCTTTACGGTGTATCTCCGCTGGAAGATCGCTCCACCGGTGCCGATTTTGGCTGTCAGCCAGTGATGTCACTAACCTCCAGCCTGATTGCCGTGCGTGAGCATAAAGCCGGAGAACCTGTTGGTTATGGTGGAACCTGGGTAAGCGAACGTGATACCCGTCTTGGCGTAGTCGCGATGGGCTATGGCGATGGTTATCCGCGCGCCGCGCCGTCCGGTACGCCAGTGCTGGTAAACGGTCGCGAAGTGCCGATTGTCGGGCGCGTGGCGATGGATATGATCTGCGTAGACTTAGGTCCACAGGCGCAGGATAAAGCCGGGGACCCGGTCATTTTGTGGGGCGAAGGTTTGCCCGTAGAACGTATCGCTGAAATGACAAAAGTGAGCGCTTACGAACTTATTACGCGCCTGACTTCAAGGGTCGCGATGAAATACGTGGATTAATCGTTCTGTAATATTTGATTGTTTGTGCCGGATGCGGCGTGAATGCCTTATCCGGCCAATAAAATCCTACCAATTCAATAAGTTGATATTCTTTCATGCTCTTATGAAGGCCGTGCCTCTGGCGGATGTACGTTTGTCATGAGTCTCACTCTGTTGCTAATTGCCGTTCGCCCCTGAACATCCTCTCGATCTTCGCCTACTTCCGGTTTATTGTGTTTTAACCACCTGCCCGTAAACCTGGAGAACCATCGCGTGTTTCAAAAAGTTGACGCCTACGCTGGCGACCCGATTCTTACGCTTATGGAGCGTTTTAAAGAAGATCCTCGCAGCGACAAAGTGAATTTAAGTATCGGTCTGTACTACAACGAAGACGGAATTATTCCACAACTGAAAGCCGTGGCGGATGCGGAAGCGCGCCTGAATGCGCAGCCTCATGGTGCTTCGCTTTATTTACCGATGGAAGGGCTTAACAGCTATCGCCATGCCATTGCGCCGCTGCTGTTTGGTGCGGACCATCCGGTACTGCAACAACAGCGCGTAGCAACCATTCAAACCCTTGGCGGCTCAGGGGCATTGAAAGTGGGCGCAGATTTCCTGAAACGCTACTTCCCGGAATCAGGCGTCTGGGTCAGCGATCCTACCTGGGAAAACCACGTAGCAATATTCGCCGGGGCTGGATTCGAAGTGAGTACTTACCCCTGGTATGACGAAGCGACTAACGGCGTGCGCTTTAATGACCTGTTGGCGACGCTGAAAACATTACCTGCCCGCAGTATTGTGTTGCTGCATCCATGTTGCCACAACCCAACGGGTGCCGATCTCACTAATGATCAGTGGGATGCGGTGATTGAAATTCTCAAAGCCCGCGAGCTTATTCCATTCCTCGATATTGCCTATCAAGGATTTGGTGCCGGTATGGAAGAGGATGCCTACGCCATTCGTGCCATTGCCAGCGCTGGATTACCCGCTCTGGTGAGCAATTCGTTCTCGAAAATTTTCTCCCTTTACGGCGAGCGCGTTGGCGGACTTTCTGTTCTGTGTGAAGATGCCGAAGCCGCTGGCCGCGTACTGGGGCAATTGAAAGCAACAGTTCGCCGCAACTACTCCAGCCCGCCGAATTTTGGTGCGCAGGTGGTGGCTGCAGTGCTGAATGACGAGGCATTGAAAGCCAGCTGGCTGGCGGAAGTAGAAGAGATGCGTACTCGCATTCTGGCGATGCGTCAGGAACTGGTGAAGGTATTGAGCACAGAGATGCCAGAACGCAATTTCGATTATCTGCTTAATCAGCGCGGCATGTTCAGTTATACCGGTTTAAGTGCCGCTCAGGTTGACCGACTACGTGAGGAGTTTGGTGTTTATCTCATCGCCAGCGGTCGCATGTGTGTCGCCGGGTTAAATACGGCAAATGTACAACGTGTAGCAAAGGCGTTTGCTGCGGTAATGTAATGCAGGAAAGCAGGCTGGAGTTATCCAGCCTGCAGTGAAATTAAACTGTCGTCGCTTTCACTCTTGCTTTATAGATGATTTTTTTGATGCCATCGTTCTACGTGAGAGGTAATAAAACGTTGTTAGTTCTAACTTGTTAAGTTTATCCCAATGTTCTGGAGTACTTTTCCCTGTTTTACCGTGTGGAGTAATAATTTCTGCACATCTAACCATTATTAAATTTAATAATAAGTATCGGGTTTGTTACGATAGAATATTTCTATATCCTCAAGAATATGCTTTGCCTTATTGCCTGTGACTTTCTGAGATTCAATTATAGTATCGTTAAATTCTAATGTTAAAGAGAACTCTTTTTTTCCGCTTTGTGTAAGTTTAACCTTATATTGATTACCAATATCAAATAAAAAGGTCCTGTAATGAGAATAATCACCTTTAACCTCCTCGGCAAAACAGCAAAGTGTGCAAATATACATACAATCTTTCTTACCTCTGATTTTGTTAACTAAATCAATAAATGCATGAAAAACTTTATTTGCAATAGATCTTGATACTTCCTCTCCTGGTCTACAAAAATCTTTTGCAATTTTTAACTGTGTTTCTATATATAAAAAGAAATCTTTGGCATAAGAAAAATCTTTGGAATAAGAGATATCTTTATTATTTAGTGCATCTAGCTCAACAGATAAAGATGTCATTTTGTTGCTATTCACATATGATATATTCATATCATCATCTCCTTCGAGAGTAATAAAATTAGTCACCATTGTAGGGTAGGGTTCTGGTCAACCAGAAATCATCTTTATAAACTTCGATTGTTTTTGTAATGCTGTATCATTAAGTTCATTAAATCGTACAGCAGATAAATGTTCTATCAAATTTCGCTCATTTGCAGAGGATTCATCATAATAAACGTAAAATTAATGTATCCTTCATTGAGGAATAAACATTTTTTTACAAAAAAACGACAGGAACGTATTTACTGGGTTAAATATAATCATCCTGCTTTTCATCACAAAAACCGCAGATAATCCTTCCTTTCCCCTGCTGCTGGCGTTATGGTCAGATGGTTTTTGCAACAAATCTCACAATAAAAAGTTTCAACATACTGACTATTTAGGGAAAAATATGCGCAAGATCACACAGGCAATCAGTGCCGTTTGCTTATTGTTCGCTCTAAACAGTTCCGCTGTTGCCCTGGCCTCATCTCCTTCGCCGCTTAACCCTGGTACTAACGTTGCCAGGCTTGCTGAACAGGCACCAATTCATTGGGTTTCGGTCGCACAAATTGAAAATAGCCTCGCAGGGCGTCCGCCAATGGCGGTGGGGTTTGATATCGATGACACGGTACTTTTTTCCAGTCCGGGCTTCTGGCGCGGCAAAAAAACCTTCTCGCCAGAAAGCGAAGATTATCTGAAAAATCCTGTGTTCTGGGAAAAAATGAACAATGGCTGGGATGAATTCAGCATTCCAAAAGAGGTCGCTCGCCAGCTGATTGATATGCATGTACGCCGCGGTGACGCGATCTTCTTTGTGACTGGTCGTAGCCCGACGAAAACAGAAACGGTTTCAAAAACGCTGGCGGATAATTTTCATATTCCTGCCACCAACATGAATCCGGTGATCTTTGCGGGTGATAAACCAGGGCAAAATACAAAATCGCAATGGCTGCAGGATAAAAATATCCGAATTTTTTATGGCGATTCCGATAACGATATTACCGCCGCACGCGATGTCGGCGCTCGTGGTATCCGCATTCTGCGCGCCTCCAACTCTACCTACAAACCCTTGCCACAAGCGGGTGCGTTTGGTGAAGAGGTGATCGTCAATTCAGAATACTGACAGAGCGGGAGAGCGTGACACTCTCCCGAATGCTGTTTTTTTAATCACACCTTTATCCTTTCTCTGTCTTGCTGCAAACTGATTAAGAGAGTTTTATCAAGGAGCAGCACATGTGGTATCAAAAGACGCTCACGCTTAGCGCCAAATCTCGTGGGTTTCATCTGGTAACGGATGAAATTCTGAATCAGCTGGCTGATATGCCGCGCGTTAACATCGGTTTACTGCATCTGTTGCTGCAACATACCTCCGCCTCTCTGACACTTAATGAGAACTGCGATCCCACCGTACGCCACGACATGGAGCGTTTTTTCCTCCGCACCGTTCCCGACAACGGAAATTATGAGCATGACTATGAGGGAGCAGACGATATGCCTTCTCATATCAAATCCTCAATGCTGGGAACATCGCTTGTATTGCCGGTGCATAAAGGGCGTATTCAGACCGGCACCTGGCAAGGCATCTGGCTGGGGGAACATCGCATCCACGGCGGATCGCGTCGCATTATCGCGACACTACAAGGGGAGTAAAAAATGACCATTTCGGAGTTGCTACAATATTGCATGGCAAAACCAGGCGCAGAACAGAGCGTGCATAACGACTGGAAAGCGACGCAGATCAAAGTGGAAGATGTACTGTTTGCGATGGTGAAAGAAGTAGAAAATCGCCCGGCGGTTTCGCTGAAAACCAGCCCGGAGCTGGCGGAGCTGCTACGTCAGCAGCACAGCGATGTGCGTCCAAGCCGCCATCTGAATAAAGCGCACTGGAGCACCGTGTATCTCGACGGTTCGCTGCCAGATTCGCAAATCTATTATCTGGTGGATGCGTCTTATCAGCAGGCGGTGAATTTGCTGCCGGAAGAAAAACGTAAATTGCTGGTGCAACTCTGAAAGGAAAAGGCCGCTCAGAAAGCGGCCTTAACGATTACAGCATCGGCTTGAGGAAGCGTGCCGTATGCGAAGCTTCGCACTCCGCGACGGTTTCTGGCGTACCGGAGACGAGGATCTCGCCGCCGCCACTGCCGCCTTCCGGTCCCAGGTCGACAATCCAGTCAGCGGTTTTGATCACGTCGAGATTGTGTTCAATCACCACAATGGTGTTGCCCTGATCGCGCAGTTTATGCAGCACGTCGAGCAGTTGCTGAATATCGGCGAAGTGCAAACCGGTGGTCGGCTCATCAAGAATATACAGTGTCTGCCCGGTGCCGCGTTTTGACAGCTCACGCGCCAGCTTCACGCGCTGGGCTTCACCGCCGGAAAGGGTGGTTGCGGACTGCCCCAAGCGAATGTACGTCAGGCCAACATCCATCAACGTTTGCAGCTTACGCGCCAGTGCAGGTACGGCATCAAAGAACTCACGCGCCTCTTCGATGGTCATATCCAGCACTTCGTGGATGGTTTTGCCTTTGTACTTAATCTCCAGCGTTTCACGGTTATAGCGTTTGCCTTTGCACTGGTCGCACGGTACGTAGATATCCGGCAGGAAGTGCATCTCCACTTTGATCACACCGTCGCCCTGACAGGCTTCGCAGCGTCCGCCACGGACGTTAAAGCTGAAACGTCCTGGCGTATAACCGCGCGCACGGGATTCCGGTACGCCCGCAAACAGTTCGCGCACAGGCGTAAACACGCCGGTATAGGTCGCCGGGTTAGAACGCGGAGTACGACCAATTGGGCTTTGGTCGATATCGATCACTTTATCGAAATGCTCCAGCCCCTGAATATCGCGATACGGTGCCGGTTCGGCGATGGTCGCACCATTCAACTGGCGTTGGGCAATCGGGAACAGTGTGTCGTTAATCAGCGTCGATTTACCGGAACCTGAAACCCCTGTGATGCAGGTAAACAGACCGACTGGCAGCGTCAGCGTCACGTCTTTCAGGTTATTACCGCGTGCGCCTGTCAGCTTCAGCACTTTTTCCGGATTCGCCGGAACGCGTTTCTTCGGCACTTCAATCTTGCGTTTACCGCTCATGTACTGCCCGGTCAACGATTCAGGCACTGCCATAATCGCTTCCAGTGGACCTTCTGCGACCACTTCACCGCCGTGTACACCTGCGCCCGGGCCAATGTCGATCACATGGTCAGCGGCGCGAATCGCGTCTTCGTCGTGCTCCACCACAATCACGGTATTACCGAGATCGCGCAGATGGATAAGCGTACCCAACAGGCGCTCGTTATCGCGCTGGTGCAGGCCGATAGACGGCTCGTCCAGCACGTACATAACGCCAACCAGGCCCGCACCAATCTGGCTCGCCAGACGGATACGCTGTGCTTCACCGCCAGAAAGCGTTTCTGCCGAGCGGGAAAGTGTCAGGTAATTCAGGCCGACGTTAACGAGGAATTTCAGACGATCGCCGATCTCTTTAAGGATTTTTTCTGCAATCTTCGCCCGCTGACCTGCGAGTTTGAGATTGTTGAAGAATTCCATCGCATGACCAATGCTCATGTCGGAGATAGCAGGTAGCGGCGTATTCTCGACATAAACGTGGCGCGCTTCCCGACGCAGACGCGTCCCTTCGCAGCTGGCGCACGGACGATTGCTGATAAACTTGGCTAATTCTTCACGTACCGCACTGGATTCCGTCTCTTTATAACGGCGCTCCATATTGTGCAGCACGCCTTCGAACGGATGACGACGAATGGAGGTATCGCCACGATCGTTCATGTATTTGAATTCAATGTTTTCTTTGCCAGAACCGTACAACACCACTTTATGCACGTTCGCGCTCAGGCTGCCCCATGGCGCTTCGACGTCGAACTTATAGTGATCTGCCAGCGATTTCAGCATCTGGAAGTAATAGAAGTTGCGGCGATCCCAGCCACGGATCGCACCGCCAGCCAGCGACAGTTCCGGATTCTGGATCACGCGATCAGGATCGAAATATTGCTGTACGCCAAGGCCGTCACAGGTCGGGCAGGCACCCGCCGGGTTGTTAAACGAAAACAGGCGTGGTTCCAGTTCACGCATACTATAGCCGCAAATTGGGCAGGCGAAGTTGGCGGAAAATAGCAGCTCTTCCGCTTTCGGGTCGTCCATATCCGCAACTACCGCGGTACCACCGGAAAGCTCCAGCGCGGTTTCAAACGACTCTGCCAGACGTTGGGTGAGATCGTCACGCACCTTGAAGCGATCAACCACCACTTCAATAGTGTGTTTCTTTTGCAGTTCCAGTTTCGGCGGATCGGAAAGATCGCAGACTTCGCCATCAATACGAGCACGGATGTAACCCTGGCTTGCCAGATTTTCCAGCGTTTTGGTGTGTTCGCCTTTGCGCTCTTTAATGATTGGCGCGAGCAGCATCAGGCGTTTACCTTCCGGCTGCGACAGCACGTTATCCACCATCTGGCTGACGGTTTGCGCCGCCAGCGGTACATCGTGGTCCGGGCAGCGCGGCTCACCGACGCGGGCGAACAACAAACGCAAATAGTCGTGGATTTCGGTGATTGTCCCCACCGTAGAACGCGGGTTATGAGACGTCGATTTCTGCTCAATCGAGATGGCAGGAGAAAGCCCCTCAATATGATCGACGTCCGGCTTTTCCATCAGTGACAGAAACTGCCGCGCGTAGGCGGAAAGGGATTCAACGTAACGGCGCTGCCCTTCGGCATATAAGGTGTCGAAAGCGAGCGAGGATTTGCCAGAACCCGAAAGCCCGGTCACGACAATGAGCTTGTCGCGGGGGATAACGAGGTTGATGTTTTTGAGATTATGGGTGCGGGCGCCCCGAACTTCGATCTTATCCATTCACCTTTCCCGGATTAAACGCTTTTTTGCCCGGTGGCATGGTGCTACCGGCGATCACAAACGGTTAATTATGACACAAATTGACCTGAATGAATATACAGTATTGGAATGCATTACCCGGAGTGTTGTGTAACAATGTCTGGCCAGGTTTGTTTCCCGGAACCGAGGTCACAACATAGTAAAAGCGCTATTGGTAATGGTACAATCGCGCGTTTACACTTATTCAGAACGTTTTTTTTTCAGGAGACACGAACATGGCCAGCAGAGGCGTAAACAAGGTTATTCTCGTTGGTAATCTGGGTCAGGACCCGGAAGTACGCTACATGCCAAATGGTGGCGCTGTTGCCAACATTACGCTGGCTACTTCCGAATCCTGGCGTGATAAAGCGACCGGCGAGATGAAAGAGCAGACTGAATGGCACCGCGTTGTGCTGTTCGGCAAACTGGCAGAAGTGGCCAGCGAATATCTGCGTAAAGGTTCTCAGGTTTATATCGAAGGTCAGCTGCGTACCCGTAAATGGACCGATCAATCTGGTCAGGATCGCTACACCACAGAAGTTGTGGTGAACGTTGGCGGCACCATGCAGATGTTGGGTGGTCGTCAGGGTGGTGGCGCTCCTGCAGGTGGCAATATCGGTGGTGGTCAGCCGCAGGGCGGTTGGGGTCAGCCTCAGCAGCCGCAGGGCGGCAATCAGTTCAGCGGCGGCGCGCAGTCTCGCCC
>OGOK01000240.1_pt1 | contig 53966 bp, 35 predicted proteins | sample 1552661 | NCBI WGS metagenome assembly OGOK01 (sample SAMEA2580172, study PRJEB22360) | human gut metagenome | biome: human gut; feature: human-associated habitat; material: faeces | place: Denmark | collected 2008/2010
CTGAAAGCATCTAAGTACGAAGCCAGCCACAAGATTAGATTTCTTAGGGTCGTCATAGACGATGACGTTGATAGGATGCAGGTGTACAGGCAGCGATGTCATAGCCGAGCATTACTAATTGCCCGTTCACTTTTGGTTTTTCCGTGTATGGGTGGTATATACGTTCAGTTTACCGGTTTCATTACCGGTTGTTCTTTACTTTTTTACATCATGTCTGCCTTATTCAGGTGACTATAGCACTGAGGTTCCACCTCTTCCCATTCCGAACAGAGAAGTTAAGCTCAGTCACGCCGATGGTACTGCGTAACAGTGGGAGAGTAGGTAGTCGCCGTTTTTTAGAGAGAGAAGCCCTTGTATCGGAAGATGCAGGGGCTTTCTTGTTTTGGGGCTATCATTCCGAACAGGAATGCTATGCATCCGTTTATTTGCCCCTTTCATCTGTCTATTTTCCGGTTTTACTCTTTATTTCTTTTTTCCTTGTTATCTTTACGGAACAAGACTGGTGAAAAACGATATTTTTTATGAAAATGGGTTACTTTTATTCCATTCTTCTTGTTTAATATCAAATGGTTTTTCGTAATTTTGGCGTGAATCTAATAAGGACTGAAAAAAATCATGCAATTAATATTGTAATAAATCATATAATAACTCCTGTAAAATATGGAAAACAAGATTCAAGAGCTAACCGATAAGATTTACCGTGAAGGGGTGGAAAAAGGTAATGAAGAAGCCCAAAAACTTATCGTAAAAGCTCAGGAAGAAGCCCAAAAAATAGTAGAGAATGCACAGAAAGAGGCAGACTCTATTGTGGCTGCTGCTCGTAAATCAGCCGATGAGCTGGCGGAGAATACCAAATCAGAGTTGAAACTGTTTGCCGGTCAGGCTGTGAACGCCCTGAAATCTGAAATTGCCACTTTGGTAACGGATAAAATCGTAAACGCCGATGTGAAAGCTTTTGCCGCAAACAAAGATTTCCTTAACGCTTTCATCGTAGCGCTGGCATCCAAATGGAGTGTGGACGAACCTATCGTGATTTCCACATCGGATGCGGAAGGCTTGAAAAAGTATTTCACCGTTCAGGCAAAAGAATTATTGGATAAGGGCGTGAAGATTGAGCAGGTGAATGGAAACAAGACACTCTTCTCTGTTTCACCGGCCGACGGCTCTTACAAAGTGAACTTCGGCGAAGAGGAATTTATGAACTATTTCAAAGAATTCCTGCGTCCGCAATTAGTGGAAATGCTGTTTTAATTCCCCACAGGATTATGAGTAAATACTATTACTTGGTAGCCGGTTTGCCGGAACTCACTTTAGAGGATAGCAAACTGAGCTATACGGTAGCTGATTTCAGGACGGAATTGTATCCGGCTTTGTCTGAGGATGATAAAAGGCTGATAGACTTGTTTTATCTTCAGTTCGACAATGCGAATGTCTTGAAATTATTGAAAGACAAGGACGCTGCGATTGATCCGCGGGGAAACTACTCGGCGGAAGAACTGACCGAGTATATCTCGTTGCTGAAAGAAGGCGGCGAGGTATCGGATCGCGTGTTTCCCTCTTACCTTTCTGTCTTTATCTCCGAATATGTCAACTTGTCCGCAGAAGATGGCTTCTTGCATGAAGACCGTTTGGCTGCGCTTTATTATGCCTATGCCATGAAGTGCAAAAACAAGTTTGTATCTGCCTGGTTCGGTTTTAATCTTGTGATTAACAATGTGCTGGTTGCACTGACGGCGCGAAAGTTTAAAATGGACGTGGCTCCTCTGATAGTGGGAGATACGGAAGTTTGTGAGGCTTTGCGCACATCCGGGGCCAGGGACTTCGGACTGGGCGGTGAAGTGGAATGGCTGGAACAACTGGTGAAAATCAGCGAGACGGAAGAACTGGTGGAGCGGGAGAAAAAGATAGACCGGTTGCGGTGGAACTGGATGGAAGAGACTACTTTCTTCGACTATTTCACAGTGGAACGTCTGTTCGTGTTCCTGTTACAACTCGAAATGATAGAACGTTGGATTTCGTTAGATAAAGAAAAGGGTAGCCAACTGTTCCGCAGCATAATTGCTGCGTTGAAGGATGAAGTACGGATACCCGCAGAATTCAGATAAAATAAATTACATAATTATATGGCAACAAAAGGAACTGTTAGTGGCGTAATAGCCAATATGGTGACCCTCGTAGTTGACGGCCCCGTGGCACAGAACGAGATTTGTTATATCTCGACCGGCGGAGACCGATTGATGGCGGAGGTTATTAAAGTGGTAGGCACTCAGGTCTATGTACAGGTGTTTGAAAGCACCCGTGGACTGAAGGTGGGAGCCGAAGCTGAGTTTACCGGACACATGCTCGAAGTGACATTGGGTCCCGGTATGCTTTCTAAAAACTATGACGGTCTGCAAAACGACCTCGATAAAATGGATGGCGTTTTCCTGAAGCGCGGACAATATACGTATCCGTTGGATAAGGAAAGCAAATGGCATTTTGTGCCTTTGGCAAAGGTAGGCGACCAAGTGGAAGCCGCTGCATGGCTGGGGCAGGTGGATGAAAACTTCCAGCCGTTGAAAATCATGGTTCCTTTCGGGCAGAAAGGCGTATGTACCGTGAAGTCCATCGTAAAGGAAGGCGACTACGGCATTGAGGATACCATTGCCGTCCTGACCGACGAGGAAGGTAACGATGTAAAAGTGAATATGATTCAGAAATGGCCCGTGAAGCGCGCCATGACGAACTATAAAGAGAAGCCGCGTCCTTTCAAATTGTTGGAAACGGGTGTGCGCGTAATCGATACCGTCAATCCGATTGTGGAGGGTGGTACAGGATTTATCCCCGGCCCGTTTGGTACGGGTAAGACAGTGCTCCAGCACGCTATCTCCAAACAGGCGGAAGCCGATATCGTAATCATCGCCGCCTGTGGTGAACGCGCCAACGAGGTTGTGGAAATCTTTACGGAATTCCCCGAGCTGGTCGACCCGCATACAGGCCGTAAGCTGATGGAGCGTACCATTATCATCGCCAATACGTCCAACATGCCGGTGGCAGCCCGTGAAGCATCTGTGTACACGGCCATGACCATTGCGGAATACTATCGCAGCATGGGATTGAAGGTGTTGCTGATGGCCGACTCTACTTCCCGTTGGGCACAGGCATTGCGCGAAATGTCCAACCGTATGGAAGAATTGCCCGGTCCGGATGCGTTCCCGATGGACTTGTCTTCTATTATTTCCAACTTCTATGGCCGTGCCGGATACGTGAAGCTGAACAACGGCGAGACGGGCTCCATTACCTTCATCGGTACTGTATCGCCTGCCGGCGGTAACTTGAAAGAACCCGTAACCGAAAATACCAAGAAGGTGGCCCGCTGCTTCTACGCCCTCGAACAAGACCGTGCGGATAAGAAGCGTTATCCTGCTGTAAACCCTATCGACTCGTATTCCAAATATATCGAGTATCCCGAATTCGAGGATTATATAACCAAGCGTATCAACGGCGAATGGATTGGCAAGGTAAACGAAGTCAAGACCCGTCTGCAACGCGGTAAGGAAATTGCGGAGCAAATCAACATTCTCGGCGATGACGGTGTACCCGTGGAATATCACGTAACCTTCTGGAAATCGGAACTGATTGACTTCGTTATCCTCCAACAGGATGCTTTCGACGAGATTGACGCCGTAACACCCATGGAACGTCAGGAAGAAATCCTGAACATGGTTATCGACATCTGCCATACGGAATTTGAGTTCGACAACTTCAATGAGGTAATGGATTACTTCAAGAAAATGATTAACATCTGCAAGCAGATGAACTACTCGAAATTCAAATCGGAAGAGTATGACAATTTCTACAAACAGTTGCAGGAATTGATTGAAGAACGTAAAGCATAAATAATAAGATGGCAACAAAAGCATTTCAAAAAATATATACTAAGATTACTCAGATTACGAAAGCCACGTGCTCGCTGAAAGCTACGGGGGTAGGGTATGATGAGTTGGCAACCGTAAACGGCAAGCTGGCCCAGGTGGTGAAGATTGCCGGTGACGATGTGACTTTGCAGGTTTTTGAGGGTACTGAAGGTATCCCCACCAATGCAGAGGTGGTGTTTCTGGGCAAGGCTCCTACCATTAAAGTGAGCGACCAGCTTGCCGGACGTTTCTTCAACGCTTTCGGCGATCCTATCGACGGCGGTCCGTCCATCGAAGGTCAGGAAGTGGAAATCGGTGGTCCGTCCGTGAACCCGGTACGCCGTAAGCAACCGTCCGAACTGATTGCAACCGGTATCGCAGGTATCGACCTGAACAATACGTTGGTGTCCGGACAGAAGATTCCGTTCTTCGCAGACCCCGACCAGCCTTTCAACCAGGTGATGGCCAACGTAGCCCTGCGTGCGGAAACTGATAAGATTATCCTCGGCGGTATGGGTATGACGAACGACGACTACCTGTACTTCAAGAATGTATTCTCCAATGCCGGTGCGCTCGACCGTATCGTCAGCTTTATGAATACTACCGAGAATCCCCCCGTGGAACGTCTGCTGATTCCGGATATGGCGCTGACCGCTGCCGAATACTTCGCGGTGAACAACAATGAAAAGGTATTGGTATTGCTTACAGACATGACGTCCTATGCCGATGCGCTGGCTATCGTGTCCAACCGTATGGATCAGATTCCGTCCAAAGACTCCATGCCGGGTTCGCTTTATTCGGATTTGGCGAAGATTTACGAGAAGGCGGTGCAGTTCCCCAGCGGCGGTTCTATTACGATTATCGCCGTGACTACCTTGTCCGGCGGCGATATTACGCACGCTGTGCCCGATAATACGGGGTATATCACCGAGGGTCAGTTGTTCCTTCGCCGTGACAGTGACATCGGTAAGGTTATCGTCGACCCGTTCCGTTCATTGTCCCGTCTGAAACAGCTCGTTACCGGTAAGAAGACCCGTAAAGACCATCCGCAGGTGATGAATGCCGCCGTACGTCTGTATGCCGATGCCGCCAATGCCAAGACGAAGCTGGAGAACGGTTTCGACCTGACGAACTACGACGAGCGTACGCTTGCCTTTGCCAAGGATTACTCCAACCAGTTGCTGGCTATTGACGTAAACCTCGACACCACGGAGATGCTCGACGTAGCCTGGAGCTTGTTCGGCAAGTATTTCCGTCCGGAAGAGGTGAACATCAAGAAAGAACTTGTGGACGAATTCTGGCCCAAAGCAGAAAACTAATCACTTATAATTAACCATTAATCACTAACGAAGTGGCTATTAAGTTTCAATATAATAAAACGTCGCTCCAGCAGTTGGAAAAGCAACTGAAAGTACGTGTGCGCACGCTCCCCATCATTAAGAACAAGGAGAGCGCCCTGCGTATGGAAGTGAAGCGCTGCAAGGCCGATGCTGCCGCGCTGGATGCGAGGTTGGAAAAGGAAATCCAAGCTTATGAAGCCATGTTCGCCCTTTGGAATGAGTTTGACGCCTCATTGATAAAGGTCAGCGATGTTCATCTCGGTGTGAAGAAGATTGCCGGCGTAAGAGTGCCGTTGCTCGAGAATGTAGATTTCGAGATACGCCCTTACAGCTTGTTCAATGCGCCCAAATGGTATGCAGACGGGTTGCATTTGCTCAAGGAACTGGCACACACGGCCATTGAACGGGAGTTTACCGTGGCCAAGTTGAACTTGCTGGAACATGCGCGTAAAAAGACCACCCAAAAGGTGAATCTTTTTGAGAAAGTACAGATTCCGGGCTATCAGGATGCACTGCGCAAAATCAAGCGGTTTATGGAAGATGAGGAGAACCTCTCCAAGTCGTCGCAGAAAATCATGAAGTCCCACCAAGAGAAAAGGAAGGAGGCAGAAGCATGATTACGAAAATGAAGAAGCTCACGTTCCTTGTATATTATAAGGAGTACGAAGCATTCCTGAATGGTGTGCGCGACCTCGGTGTGGTGCATGTGGCCGAAAAGCAGCAAGGCGTTGCCGACAATACGGAGTTACAGGACAGTATCCGTCTGTCTGCCCGCCTGCAGGCTACGGAAAAGCTGTTGCAGGCGTTTAAGCCCGCCAGACCGGCGGTGGAGGAAACACCCGCCTCGGCAGCCCGCGGACTGGAAGTGCTGAACGAAGTGGACGAGTTGCAAGCCGAAAAGAATAAGTTGCAACAGCAGTTGCAGACCTATCAGAAGGAAAAAGCTGCGCTGGAGCCATGGGGTAACTTTGAACCCGCAAGCCTGTCGCGTCTGCACGATGCCGGACTGGAAGTAGGCTTTTACAGTTGCTCGGAAGGCAATTACGACGCAACCTGGGAAGATACCTATAATGCGATGGTTATCAGCCGCCAGTCCTCTCGCGTTTATTTCGTTACCGTGACCAGGAATTCGGAAGAAACGGATTTGGATGCGGAGCAGGCCAAGTTGCCGCCTTACTCATTGGAGCGCGTACAAGTGCTTTGTAACGAGACGGAACAGGCTCTGGCGGATAACGAAGAAAAAATGAAAGTGCTTGCCGAGAGAGAAATCCCTTCGTTGCGTGCAGCCTTGAAAGAGGTGAACACCGACATGGAATTCTCCAAAGTAATGCTGAATACGGAAGCTACGGCAGGAGAGAAGCTGATGCTGCTGCAAGGCTGGGCGCCGGCATCCAGAGTCGGAGAAATCTCCGAATGGCTCGATGCGCAGCACGTGTACTACGAGGTAACCTCTCCCGTACCGGGCGACAACGTGCCTATACAGTTGAATAACAAAGGTTTCTTTGCCTGGTTCGAGCCTATATGCAAGCTCTATATGCTGCCCAAGTATAACGAGTTGGACCTGACGCCGTTCTTTGCACCTTTCTTTATGGTGTTCTTCGGCTTGTGTCTGGGAGACTCCGGTTACGGGCTGTTCCTGTTTCTCGGAGCAACCCTGTACCGTCTGTTTGCCAAGAACATCAGCGCTGCGATGAGACCTGTCCTCTCATTGGTGCAGGTATTGGCGGCATCCACTTTCTTCTGCGGATTGCTGACCGGTACGTTCTTCGGGGCGAACATTTACGATATCGACCTGCCTTTCTTCCAAAAGATGAAAGCGGCCTTGTTCATGGACAATAACGATATGTTCCAGTTGTCGTTGATACTCGGTGTGGTGCAGATATTGTTCGGTATGGTGCTGAAAGCGGTGAACCAGGGTATTCAGTTCGGATTCAAGTATGCCGTGGCTACGATTGGCTGGATTATATTGCTGGTTTCCTGCGGAGTAGGAGCCTTGCTGCCGGAAGTCATGCCATTGGGCGGTACGGTGCATCTGTGCATCCTCGGTGTGGCGGCAGCCATGATATTCCTCTACAACAGTCCGGGAAAGAACATATTCCTCAATATCGGGCTTGGGCTTTGGGATTCCTACAATATGGCTACCGGATTGCTGGGCGATGTGCTGTCGTATGTACGTCTGTTTGCCCTCGGACTGTCGGGTGGTATCCTTGCAGGGGTGTTCAACAGCTTGGCGGTGGGCATGAGCCCTGACAATGTCATTGCAGGCCCCATCGTAATGGTACTGATATTCGTTATCGGCCATGCCATCAATATCTTTATGAACGTGCTCGGTGCAATGGTTCACCCCATGCGTCTGACCTTTGTGGAATTCTTCAAGAACTCCGGATACGAAGGCGGCGGCAAGGAATACAAGCCGTTTAAGAATTGAGAGTTGAAAATTTAAATTGAGAAATAGAGAATAAAGGATTGACAAAAGAGGGAGACAGGAGCTGCGCGGAGATAGCGTGGTCTTTTCTCCGAGAGTCTTCAGGAGAATTCTTCAAGAGAAATCTTTAAGAGAAACAAACAAGAGAAACAAATAAAATATAAACAATAAAAAACGAATAAGATTATGGAAATGAATTTATTGATTGCCTATATTGGCATTGCAGTGATGATTGGTTTGTCGGGTATCGGTAGTGCCTATGGTGTGACAATTGCCGGTAATGCGGCTATCGGTGCGCTGAAGAAGAACGACGGTGCTTTCGGTAACTTCCTTGTGCTGACCGCTCTTCCCGGTACTCAGGGCTTGTACGGTTTTGCAGGCTACTTTATGTTCCAGACTATTTTCGGCATCCTTACTCCGGGCATGACTGCCATTCAGGCTGCTGCCATTCTGGGTGCAGGTATTGCTTTGGGATTGGTTGCCTTGTTCTCCGCTATCCGTCAGGGACAGGTTTGCGCCAACGGTATCGCCGCTATCGGTCAGGGACACGACGTATTCAGCAACACGCTGATTCTTGCCGTATTCCCCGAACTTTATGCGATTGTAGCTTTGGCTGCCACTTTCTTGATTGGCAGTGCGCTGACCGCATAAACAGCAATTACCGACTGCACAAATGGCAGTTGAAATAAAAGAAGAGGGTGTCAAAACATACTTGCTGATTTCTTTTTAGTCACGGAATTATACGGAAAAAGAACAAAGAAAATCTGTGTTTTCCGTGTAATCCGTGCCTAAAAAGAAACAAACAGCAAGCGAATTTAAGTTTTGATATACCCTCTTTTTCATATCTTCTTCTCTGTCTTTTCCTTCTATTTCGTACAAACTTCTGTTTTTTCTCTTTTCATCGGTAATCTTCGCTCTTCTCTGTATTGGTGGGCTTTTAGCGTTTACCGGTCGTATTTATGCAAACGATTGTTTATGCACATTTAATCAGTTTTTTCGATTAAAAGGCTATTTTTCAAAGAATAATGCGTACTTTTGCAGCCACAATTACGATAAAGAGATTATAACATATATGGTTAAAGAGCTACTTACCCCCGATTACATCTTCGAAGCGAGCTGGGAAGTATGTAATAAAGTAGGCGGTATCTATACAGTTTTGTCTACCAGAGCGAACACTTTGCAGACAAAATTCCGCGATAAAGTATTTTTTGTAGGCCCGGACTTCTGGCAAGGTAAAGAGAACCCTTTATTTATCGAGTCCGATAACCTTTGTGCCGCATGGAAGAAATATGCTATTGAAAAAGACAACCTCTCTGTTCGCGTAGGCCGCTGGAACATTCCGGGCGAACCTATTGTCATATTGGTTGACTTCCAACCTTTCTTTACACAAAAGAATGAAATTTATGCGGAGATGTGGGAACACTATCAGGTGGATTCACTGCACGCATACGGTGACTACGATGAAGCCTCGATGTTTGCATACGCCACTGGAAAGGTGGTGGAGAGTTTCTACCGGTATAACCTGACGGAAACGGACAAGGTTGTATTTCAGGCACATGAGTGGATGACCGGTATGGCTGCGCTTTACTTGCAGACTGCCGTTCCTGAAATCGCTACGATATTCACCACCCATGCCACTTCGATAGGCCGTTCTATTGCGGGCAACAACAAACCGCTATACGATTATCTTTTTGCCTACAACGGCGACCAAATGGCGCAGGAGCTGAATATGGAGTCCAAACATTCCATCGAAAAGCAGACCGCCCATTACGTAGACTGTTTCACTACCGTAAGCGAAATCACCAACAACGAGTGCAAGGAACTGCTCGACAAGCCTGCCGATGTAGTCCTGATGAACGGCTTTGAAGACGATTTCGTTCCGAAAGGCTCTACATTTACCGGTAAGCGCAAGCGGGCGCGTTCCACTATGTTGCGTGTGGCAAACAGCCTGTTGGGACAGGAATTTGATGATGATACGCTTATCATCGGAACCAGCGGCCGTTACGAGTTCAAGAACAAGGGCATCGATGTGTTCCTGGAATCATTGAACCGTTTGAACCGTGATAAGAATCTGAATAAGAAAGTGCTGGCTTTCGTCAACGTACCCGGTTGGGTGGGTGACCCCCGCGAAGACCTGCAGCAGCGTCTGAAAAAGAAAGACGAGCATTATACCACTCCTTTGGAAGTACCTTTCATCACGCATTGGCTGCACAACATGACACACGACCAGGTGCTGGACATGCTGAAGTACCTCGGTATGGGCAACCGTCCCGAAGACAAGGTGAAGGTAATCTTCGTTCCCTGCTATCTGGACGGTAAGGACGGCATTCTCAACAAGCATTATTACGACCTGATACTGGGAGAGGACCTCAGCGTTTATCCCTCTTACTATGAGCCGTGGGGATATACCCCGTTGGAGAGCGTGGCTTTCCGCGTGCCCACCATTACGACCGACCTTGCCGGCTTCGGACTTTGGGTGAACAGCCTGAAGAACCAGCACGGTATCAACGATGGAGTAGAGGTGTTGCACCGTTCGGACTATAACTATTCCGAAGTGGCGGACGGTATCAAGGACACCATAACCTTGTTCTCTACAAAGACAGATGCGGAAATCAAAGAAATCCGTAAGCGTGCCGCCCAAGTGGCAGAGCAGGCCTTATGGAAGCATTTCATACAATATTATTATGAAGCCTACGACCTTGCGTTGCGCAATGCGATGAAGCGTCAGTTGGGCTGATAAAAAGAATTATATTAATCAATCAAGTAATCATACAATGAAGATTAAAGTTAGTAATGTAAACACTCCGAACTGGAAGGATGTAAACGTGAAATCGCACATCCCCGCTGAATTGGAGAAGTTATCCGAACTTGCACGTAACATTTGGTGGTCATGGAACTTTGAAGCCACCGAATTGTTTAGAGACCTTGACCCTGCTCTTTGGAAAGAAGTAGGACAGAACCCTGTTCTGCTGTTGGAACGTATGAGCTATGCCAAGCTTGAGGCGCTTGCTAAAGATAAGGTTATTTTGCGCAGAATGGAAGATGTATATTCCAAGTTCCGCAATTACATGGATGTAAAACCCGACAGCAATCGTCCTTCCGTTGCATATTTCAGTATGGAATACGGTTTGAATCATGTACTTAAGATATATTCCGGTGGTCTGGGCGTACTTGCCGGCGACTATTTGAAAGAGGCTTCCGACAGCAATGTAGACCTGTGTGCCGTAGGTTTCCTGTACCGTTACGGTTATTTCACCCAAACCTTGTCTATGGACGGACAGCAGATTGCCAACTACGAAGCCCAGAACTTCGGCCAGTTGCCTCTCGACCGCGTATTGGACGAAAACGGAAAGCAGGTTGTAGTCGATGTTCCTTACCTGGATTACTACGTACATGCTTATCTTTGGAGAGTGAACGTAGGCCGTATCTCCCTTTATCTGCTCGATACGGACAACGAGATGAACAGCGAGTTCGACCGTTCCATCACTCACCAGCTTTACGGCGGCGATTGGGAGAACCGTTTGAAACAGGAAATCCTGCTCGGTATCGGCGGTATCCTTACCTTGAAGAAGCTGGGTATCAAGAAAGACGTATATCACTGCAACGAAGGCCACGCAGCGTTGATTAACGTACAGCGCATCTGCGACTACGTAGCCGAAGGTCTGACCTACGACCAGGCCATCGAGTTGGTACGCGCCTCTTCTCTGTACACCGTACATACTCCGGTTCCTGCCGGCCACGACTACTTCGACGAAGGCCTCTTCGGCAAGTACATGGGCGGTTATCCTGCCCGTATGGGTATCACTTGGGATGACCTCATGGACCTCGGCCGCAACAACCCCGGCGACAAGGGCGAGCGTTTCTGCATGTCCGTATTCGCCTGCAACACTTCTCAGGAAGTGAACGGTGTAAGCTGGTTGCACGGAAAGGTTTCCCAGGAGATGTTTGCTCCCATCTGGAAAGGTTACTTCCCGGAAGAAATGCACGTGGGCTACGTCACCAATGGTGTGCACTTCCCCACATGGAGCGCAACGGAGTGGAAGCAGCTCTATGCCAAGCACTTCGATGAAAACTTCTGGTACGACCAGTCCAATCCTAAGATTTGGGAAGCAATCTACAGCGTACCCGACGAAGAGATCTGGAAGACGCGCATGGCTATGAAGAACAAACTGATTGACTACGTCCGCAAGGAATACCGCAAGACATGGCTGAACAACCAGGGAGACCCCTCACGTGTTGTGTCTCTGCTGGACAAGATTAACCCGAATGCACTGCTGATAGGTTTCGGACGCCGTTTCGCCACTTACAAGCGTGCACACCTGCTGTTCACCGACCTGGACCGTCTGTCCAAGATTGTGAACAACCCCGACTATCCGGTACAGTTCCTCTTTACGGGTAAGGCCCACCCGCACGACGGTGCAGGCCAGGGATTGATTAAGAGAATCATCGAAATCTCCCGCCGTCCCGAATTCCTGGGTAAGATTATCTTCCTCGAGAACTACGACATGCAGTTGGCACGCCGTCTTGTATCGGGTGTGGATATCTGGCTGAACACTCCGACACGTCCGCTCGAAGCATCCGGTACTTCCGGTGAGAAAGCGTTGATGAACGGTGTGGTAAACTTCTCCGTACTCGACGGATGGTGGCTGGAAGGCTATCGTGAAGGTGCAGGTTGGGCGTTGACCGAAAAGCGTACTTACCAGAATCAGGAATACCAAGACCAGTTGGATGCCGCTACCATTTACAGCATCCTCGAACAGGAAATCCTGCCGTTGTACTATGCACGCAACAAGAAGGGATATTCCGAAGGCTGGATCAGAACCATCAAGAACTCCATCGCACAGATTGCGCCTCACTACACAATGAAACGTCAGTTGGACGACTACTATAGCAAGTTCTACACCAAGGAAGCAAAACGCTTCAAGGCATTGGCTGCCAACAACTATGCCAAAGCCAAGGAACTCGCAGCATGGAAGGAAGAAGTTGTGGCCAAGTGGGACAGCATCGAAGTCGTATCTTGCGAAAAGACGGAAGAACTGGTGAAAGGCTCTCTCGAAAGCGGTAAGGAATACACCATTACCTACGTTATCGACGAGAAGGGTCTGGACGATGCTATCGGTTTGGAACTGGTTACTACTTATACAGCTCAGGACGGTAAGCAGCACGTTTACTCCGTAGCGCCGTTTGAAGTAGTGAAGAAAGAGGGCAACCTCTATACGTTCCAGGCAACACATAAGCTGGAGAACGCAGGCAGCTTCAAGGTAGCTTACCGTATGTTCCCGAAGAACGCAGAACTGCCTCACCGTCAGGACTTCTGCTATGTTCGCTGGTTCATCTAAGATAAGATAACAAAACAGATGATGCGTTGGTATGAAACGCATCATCCGTTTGATACAGACAGACCATCCGTTTACCCGAAACGGATGGTCTGTTTTTTTATAGGGTATTATTATATGGGCAAACGGTGATGAATACGTGTGTCGGCCCGTTTATTTTCCTACCTCTTGAAAGAGCGTGATGCTTAGGAATACCCCGATAACGATGCACATCAGAATCAGGAACCAGTTCATGAGGCGTGCGCTCAGTTTCGTTTCCTTGTGCAGGTTTTGGGCTATGTAATTCTTGAAGAACAGGTAGATGGCAGGTACGGTGGCGCTTGCCAGCAGCAGGTCTTCGGGAATCTTGTACACATACACTTTGGAGAAGGCGATGAGCGCCCAGTGGCAGAGGAAGAGGATAACGAGCAGATTGACTTTGCGCGAGAACGCCAACAGCAGTCCGATGGTGAATGCGGCTACCGAGCAGGGCATTACTGTGGTCGTCATCATCGGGAACTCCATGCCGCGCGCCCACGAAAGGAGCGGGTATAGGAAAGGCATCGCATAGAGCACTCCTGCCAGCATAGGGTACTTGGGGTTACGCTCGAACGGAGTGTAACCGGTAAATAAATCCCACAGCCAAATCAATGCGACGGTTCCCCAGAATGCGGAGAGAACGTAGTGATAGTTGCGCGTGTCGCAGTACATTGCGTAGTACACCAGCGCTATCCAGCCGTTGAGGAATACCATATATATTTTCATGGAGCGTTTTGCCCAGACGGTGGGACGGCGGTATAGCAATGCAGTCAGCAGGATGCCCGCTGCGGTAATGAGAATCTGCGCCCACCAGGTGCTTTCATTATACTGTGCGATGGTGTTCCAAAATGTTTCCATATAAGTCAGCTTTTGTTTCCGGGAGATATGATGAACATTCGCTCTGCCCGTTTTCTTTTGTCCGAAAATGTGTGCAAAGGTATCGGTTTCCGATGAGATATGAAATTCTTTTCCATATTTTGCCTTTCTTTCCTCTAAAGAAAAAATGATTTCTTTGTTATGCCGGTGTAGGAAACTCATGCTTTTTATGTACTTTTGTACTCCTTTTTGAAAATAGGTAAAAATCAGATATTAGTTAGTGGAAAGTTTGATGGATAAAACAATGGTCGAGCAAGAGATTATCTTGCGCAGGAAGCTTGATTTATTGCTTCGTACAGGGAAAATATTAGTGGAGAGTGCTGCCGATACCAATCGCATTGTACGCAATATGAATCGTGTGGCGGCTTATTTGGGACTACCTGAGGAAAATCTTCACATTGACGTGACTTATACAATGCTGGTGGTGAACCTGAGTGACGAATCGCACTCTTATTCCAAATTTCAGAAGTGCGAGAAACATGGTATCAACATGACGGCCATATCCGAAATCAGCAAGCTGTCCTGGCGTGCCATTGAGGAAGACTATTCGCTCGACCGCTACGAGGAAGAGCTGGAGAAGATAAAAAACAAGAAGCGGAACTACACCCCCTATCTCGTTGCCATCGGTGCGGGTTTTGCCTGTGGTGGCTTCTGCAAGCTGTTCGGCAGCGACTGGGTTGCCTTTCTGTTTGCCTCTATCGCCGCTTTTGCAGGTTTCCGTGTCCGTGCGCGCTGCATAGAGTTCGGTATCAATCTGTATATGAGCATCACCATTGCGGCGTTGGTGTCCACCTGTCTGGCTTATATCACTACCTTTACAGGGCTTTCGGGCACGCCGTACCATCCGCTGCTGGCGTGCGCGCTGTTCATTGTGCCGGGAGTTCCCATCATAAACTTTGTGGACGACATGATTGACAACTACATACAGGTGGGCATCGTGCGTGCCGTCAATACGGTGCTCATGGTGTGTGCCATGGCGTTCGGCATTGTGATGGCCATGCGCCTGCTGGCTATGGAAGATGTGGTGATTGACAAGAAGTTCAGCGAGCTGAGCATGGTTCCGCACGATCCTTATTATATATACGCCATTGCGGCAGCCATATCCGCGATGGGCTTCTCCATGATATTCAATATCCAGCGCCGTCTGCTGTGGGTGGTTGCGGTAGGGGGAATCCTTGCCGTGTGTACGCGTAATTTCGTCAACTTCGAGTTGGGGCTCGGTCCGGTCATCGGTTCTTTCATGGGAGCCATGGTGGTGAGCCTGGTGGCGGTGAAGGCAGTCCACTGGTTTCATGTGCCTAATCACGTGCTTACCATTCCTTCCGTCATTCCGATGATTCCGGGAGTGTTGATGTACCGTGCGCTGGTGGCGCTCATCAATATGCACGGAGTGGTGGGCGAGGTCACGGTGGCTGTGTCCAACGGTATCAACGCTTCGTTGATTATCCTTTGCATTGCGCTGGGGGTAGCCGTTCCCAACATCTTTGCCCGCCGTTATATAGCCAAAGACCGTCAGCGCTTCCTGAAAGAGGAGTTGCAGAAGCGCAGGGAGAGGGGAAAGTTCCTTGAGTGGTAAGAGTGGTATGTTTGATATAAAAGGGGCTGTCTCAATCGCTGAGGCAGCCCTTTTCCGTTTGTGTCTTTTCCCTTATGCGGCAGAAACAGGATGCTGCGAAAGAACGGGTGCGTTTACCGCAACCATTCGTTTAGCAGCTTCATTACTTCTTCTTTCTCCTTTTCGGGCAGTGTGGAGATGCGTGCCAGATGGCTGCCGCCCGGCTGAATGAATACGTGAATATTCTTTTTCTCTTTGAGCCAGGTAACTCCGGCAGCCGTCCAGGGATCGTTTTCACCGTAGATGAATATCATTTTCGGGTCGTTCTTTTGCAAGAATCCCTTAATCTTCCTACTGAGTGTCTTGTCAAAAGGCATATCTTTCAGTTCCTCGGGAAGCATCAGGCGATGCAGGTAGCCTTTGCCGGACTTGATGGAGAGATACTTTTTGAAAGGACGGGTGTCGTAGCCGTAATAGCCCAATTCGCGTGCGGCCTGTACGAAGAAAGAGGCGTTGGTACTGTCGGTTGTGAAATAGGACGGGTCGCTGATGGCCAGCAGGTGGGCTATGAGTTCTGCGTCGGTGGCTGTGGGTAGCGGAATGCTGCCGACGGGAGTACCCCATTGCCAGAGCGCGAATGAATATTCCAGTACCGAATAGTCGTATATCTCTTCGATAGGAGCACGGAACTTATACTCTTGTTCGGTGCAGTATTTCTCGAAAAGGGGGAGTAAGGCCGCTTTGCGTTTCAGGATTTCCAGCTGGAAGTCGGTAATTCTTTTACGGTCTTCATCCGTAGACACTTTTTTGAGGAACGGTTCGTGACGGCCGTCCTCTGTTCCGTAGCAGAGGGGAGCCACGTAAGGAACGGATACATCCACATCGTCCGGATAGAATGTGCGGTAGAGCAGGGCGGTCTGTCCGCCTTTGCTGATACCGGTAGCAATCCATTTTCCGGGATATATGTTTTTGAATGCGGTTGTTACCGCGTGCAAATCATCGGCGGAACTTTCGGCTGTAAGGTATCGCCAGTCTTTGGGTTCGGGAGTGGATTCCAGGAAATAGCGGTATTCCACAAATACCATATTGGCATTGAGGAGCCTGGAAAGTTCCTCGCGATATTGGGGCTTGAGCGCGTAGGCGGCTCCATATCCTTCGGTTATAATGACCGTGGGACGATCGAAGCCCGCATGCGCCACGATAACCCGCTGGCGGAAACTTCCTTTCTTGGGATGCCGGTGGTCGAGCGGCTGGGTGAAATAGGTTACATACTTCTCCGAAAACTCGGTAGATTCCAACGGTTGGGTTTCCGTTATGGCGGAAATCTCACTTAGTTTCTGCTGTAAGCCGGTCTGTGCGGATAAGGATACCGATGCCAGCAAGAATGTAAACAGCAGCAATGCTGTATGGCGTGTACGCAGGTCTTTCATAATGTGTTTATTTGTAATTGGGGACAAAGATAATCTGTTTTCCTCTTCAGGCTGCTGTCTGCCGGATAAAAAAGGGGAAAGAACTACCATCACGGCACTTCTTTCCCCTGCAAACTTAAAACAACCAACAAAAGAAATAGATAATTTCCGGTTTCAGAGTTTGTATGTCTGAAATAGCTCTTTATCTTATAAACAACAGTTCCCTGTATTTCGGTAATGTCCACATCTGGTTGTCAACGATGAGTTCCAACTTGTCGATGTGATAGCGGATTTCTTCCATCATCGGTACGATGTTGTCGTGATAAGCGATGGCTTTGTCGCGTTCACATTCAATCTTGTTGGCAACCTTGCGGGCTTCTATCATGGTATCTACATGTTCCTTGATGAAGGTGGTACGGTCGGCAATCTCTTCGATGAGTTCCAAATTCTTGGCAGACAGTTTTGCAGCTTTCTCTACCGGGAAGAGGTCTTTCATTTTGTAGACATTGTCTATCAAATCCGTCTGATATTGAGTGGCTACGGGAATGATGTGATTCATCGCCAAGTCACCGAGCACGCGGGCTTCAATCTGAATTTTCTTGGTATAGGTCTCCCACTTCACTTCGTTGCGGGCTTCCAGTTCCTTTTGCGTCATTACGCCTACAGACTCGAACATACGGATGCTTTCGGGCTTCAGATAGTTGTCGAAGATGAGGGGTACACTGGTTTCGCAGTCCAGACCGCGTTTTTTGGCCTCGGCTTTCCATTCGTCGCTGTAGCCGTTACCGTCGAAGTGAATGGGCTTGCATATCCTGATGTATTTGCGGATAACGTCGAGGATAGCCGAAATCTTCGGTTCACCCTTCCCGATAAGTTTGTCTACATCCTTCTTGAATTCTACCAGTTGCTCGGCAAGAGCGGAGTTCAGGGCAATCATGGCGCTGGCACAGTTGGCTTCCGAACCTACGGCACGAAACTCGAAGCGGTTGCCCGTAAAGGCAAACGGGCTGGTACGGTTACGGTCGGTGTTGTCTATCATTAGCTCGGGTATCTGCGGAATGTCCAGCTTCATGCCCTGTTTGCCGCTGAGGCTGATGAGGTTATCCTTAGTGCTTTCCTCAATATGTTCCAGAACCTGACTCAACTGCTTGCCGAGGAAGCTGGATATGATTGCAGGAGGCGCTTCATTCGCTCCCAGTCGGTGGGCGTTTGTGGCGCTGGAGATGCTGGCTTTCAGTAATCCGTTATGTTTGTAGACTGCCATTAAGGTATTTACTACGAAGGTGATGAAGCGTAGGTTGTCTTCGGGCAGTTTGCCGGGGGCATGGAGCAGGATGCCCGTGTCCGTACCCAACGACCAGTTGTTGTGCTTGCCGCTGCCGTTGACACCCTTGAATGGCTTTTCGTGCAACAGTACTCGGAAGCCGTGATTACGTGCCACCTTGCGCATCAGAGCCATGATGAGCATATTGTGGTCTACTGCAAGGTTGCATTCCTCGAAGATAGGAGCCAACTCGAATTGGTTGGGAGCTACCTCGTTGTGGCGGGTCTTGACAGGGATTCCGAGTTTCAACGCTTCGATTTCCAACTCCTTCATAAAGGCTGCCACACGCGGAGGGATGGCGCCGAAGTAGTGGTCTTCGAGTTGTTGGTTCTTGGCACTATCGTGTCCGGTCAGTGTGCGGCCGGTCATCAACAGGTCGGGGCGGGCGGCGTAAAGGCCTTCGTCAATCAGGAAGTATTCCTGTTCCCAGCCCAAGTACGCCACTACTTTCTTTACGTCCGGGTTGAAGTAGCGGCATACGTCTACCGCTGCCTTGTCCACTGCACGCAGTGCTTTGAGTAACGGCGCTTTGTAGTCAAGAGATTCACCCGTGTAGGCAATGAAGATGGTAGGAATGCAGAGCGTATCATCTACTATGAACGCGGGAGAAGAGGGGTCCCATGCTGAATATCCGCGTGCCTCGAACGTGTTGCGGATACCGCCGTTGGGGAAGCTGGATGCGTCCGGTTCCTGCTGCACAAGCAACTTGCCTGTGAATTCTTCCATCATGCCGCCCTTGCCGTCGTGTTCCACAAAAGCGTCGTGTTTTTCGGCAGTGCCTTCGGTGAGCGGATGAAACCAGTGCGTGTAGTGGGTGGCTCCCATCTCAAGCGCCCATTTCTTCATTCCCGCCGCCACTTCATCAGCAATACTGCGGTCCAGCGGCGCACCGTTGTCAATTACATCAATCAGTTTGGCATATACCTTGCTCGGCAGATACCTGAACATCTTTTCCTTGTTGAATACATACTTGGCGAAGTATTCCGACGGACGTTCCGCCGGGACTGCCACTGCAACGGGTTTCTTCTTGAACGCCGTCTCTACTACTCTGAATCTCAATTTTGACATAATACCTTAGAATTGTAATTGTTGGTTTATAAATATATGATAGAATAAAAAAACTTGTTTTAGTTGTAAGCGGACTCTCCGTGCTCGTAGATGTCAAGTCCTTCTTCCTCCACGCGAGCCGGAACACGCAAGCCGTGTATCTTGTCGAGTACTTTGAAGATGATGAAGCCCATACCTGCCGCCCAAAGTCCGACAATTACCGCACCGAATATCTGTGCTCCGAGGAAGCCCGCACCCGCACCGTAGAACAGACCTTCACTGGTAGAGAACAGTCCGGTAAGTACCGTTCCCGTGAAACCACATACGCCGTGTACGGAAGATGCGCCTATGGGGTCGTCAATTTTCAGTACTTTGTCAATGAATTCTACGGCATATATCATCAGTACGCCACAGATGGCGCCGATGATGACCGCACCCAGCGGAGCAACGGCGTCGCGTCCTGCCGTAATGCCTACCAATCCCGCCAAAATACCGTTCAGCGTGAGTGACAGGGACGGTTTGCCGTATTTCAGCCAACTGACGGCCAGGGCAAAGAAACCACCAGCGCAAGCTGCCAAGTTAGTGTTGAGGAATACGAGCGAGACAGTTACCTGATCCTCGGTAGTGGCTGCCGCCAACTGAGAGCCGGGGTTGAAACCGAACCATCCGAACCATAGGATGAACACGCCCAGTGCCGCAATGGTGAGGTTGTGTCCGGGGATGGCTTTTGACCGGCCGTCTTTGCCGTACTTGCCGATGCGCGGACCGAGGATAGCTGCACCTACCAATGCAATCCAACCGCCTACGGAGTGTACAATGGTAGAACCTGCGAAATCGTGGAAGGTAGTTCCGAATGTTTCCGTCATGAAGGAACCTGCTTCACCGTTCATCAGCCATCCACCACCCCAAGTCCAGTGCCCGGAAACGGGATAAATCAGTACGCTGATGAAGATTGTGTAAACCAGATACATGGAAAACTTTGTACGCTCCGCCATAGCTCCCGAAACAATTGTGGCGGAAGTGGCGCAGAATACGGTTTGGAATACGAGGAAACCTTCGGTAGGCAATGAAGCGGGGTCGGGCAGGCCATTGCTATCGAACAACAGGCTCATGAGGTGAGGAGTTCCGAAGAAGTCGCCTAAACCGAACATGATGCCGAAACCTACCAGCCAGTAAAGAAGTGAGCCGAACATGAAGTCCACAAAGTTTTTCATCAGTATGTTGGCGGTGTTCTTGGTGCGGGTGCAACCGGCTTCCACCAATGCGAAGCCCGGTTGCATAAAGAATACCAACATGGCTGCAAGTAACATCCAGACGGTGTTGACACCGGAAACCAACTGGGCGACGGTATCGGTTGCCACACTATCCGCAGCTACGGCGGTTTGTGCATACATATCTGTTGTGAGGCAGCAAGCTATGAGTATAGCAAGGGCCGTACGCAGTTTTGTGAAACTGCGTTTCATATATTTGTCCATAATCTTTTGGGTTTTTAGTTGTACTTGTATTTTGTTTTTCACTGAGCACGCCGCTCAATGAAAATCCTGTGGGTTGAGTGCTGCCGGTTATCTTTCCTGTTCGGCATTATAGAGGGCAATGTCACCCCGTTCTCCGGTGCGGATGCGGATAGCGTCTTCAATGGGGATGACGAAGATACGGCCGTCGCCGATTTCGCCGGTTTGTGCGGCTTTGATGATAGCTTGTACTGTCTTTTCTGCGTTTTTATCGCGTACAACGATAGAGATGAGGATACGTTCGATGGAACTGGTGTCGTACAGTACACCACGGTAAATACGGGCTTGTCTGGATTTTCCGATACCTCTTACATCGTAATAAGAGAACCATTCGATATCTGCTTCGAGGAGTGAGTCTTTCACTTCCTCGAATTTGGTTTTGCGGATGATAGCTTCAATCTTTTTCATACCTTAAGTGTTTTATTGTTCTTAAAAACTTAATCCTACTACGAAGTATGCTCTTTCCGAACAGGGATTCCAAGTAGCTTTGGCAAAGAGTGGCAGGGAGAATGAATTGGTTATCCTGATATCCTTTGTAGCTCCGAGGCTGACGTCGCATACGGCAAATCCGCTTGCTCCGTAGAAGTCCGTTTCCCATGGAGTGGCGCCTACTTCGGCTGTCCAGTCAAGTCCGCCCAATTTGAACGGAGCGGCTATGGAAATATAGGATGAATAGGCTCTGTCACCATTCTCCTTGACACCGTCGTCTCCGGCAAAGTTGGTGTACCAGTTTACTGCTACCGGTCCGAAGTCGTAACCCACTTGGGCTTCGTACAGGTGGGTTGTATTGTGGGCACCGTAGTGGAAGTAACCTGCTCCGGTATTATACCAATAATCAGTAATTGATACGCTAAAACCACCGGTGGAGTAGCCCAGTGTGAGGTCGAACTCTTTAGCATCGTAACCGTCGGCATCTGTCTTTTCAATACCTACCGATCCCCATGCTTCCAAAGACAAACCTTTATAGGCGATGGATGCGTTGGGTTGAAGGCTTACACCGCCCAAGTCTTGTCCGCGCCAGATGTAGCCGCTTACGATGTCTGCGCCTACGGATGCTTTTACTTTGTCCTGTGCCTTTGCCGTGAAAGGCATTGCAGCTGATAGTAACGTTATTGCTATTACTCCTAATTTTGTGTTTCTTGTTTTCATACCTTCTTACCTTTTTAGTTAGAAAAATTGCGGATGATCAGTCCGGTTCTGTTAGTATAGTATTGTGCTTGAACTATTAAATAGTAGGATGTTTATATTCTTCACTTTTATTTCAGCCAGTTGCGGATGCGTTTTATGGCTTCCACACAGTCTTCGTGTTTGCCGAAAGCGGTCAGGCGGATATATCCCTCACCGCTTGGCCCGAAGCCTACACCCGGAGTACCCACTACATTGGCTTCGTACAACATTTGTTCGAAGAACCGCCAAGAGCTTATGTCGTTCGGGGTTTTCAGCCAGATGTATGGAGCGTTCACACCGCCGTACACTTCCAGCCCGGATGTTTCCAGTCCTTCTTTCATGGTGCGGGCGTTGTTCATATAGTAGTCAATCGTTTCTTTTACCTGCCGTCTGCCTTCTGCGGTGTAGATGGCTTCGGCGGCACGCTGGGTAATGTAGCTTGTACCATTAAACTTGGTGCATTGGCGGCGGTTCCACAGTTTGTTGAGGGAGATACGTTCACCTTCCAGCGTAGCGGCGGTCAGTACTTTCGGTACTACGGTGTAGCCGCAGCGTACGCCTGTAAATCCGGCTGTCTTTGAGAAACTGCGGAACTCGATGGCGCATTTTTTCGCCCCTTTTATTTCGTATATGGAGTGGGGCACATCGTCCTCTTGGATGAAAGCCTCGTAGGCGGCATCAAATAGGATAAGCGTGTCGTTGTCAAGGGCATAGTCCACCCACTTTTTCAGTTCGGGTTTGGTAAGGGTAGTACCTGTAGGATTGTTGGGGTAACAGAGGTAGACGATGTCGATACGTTTGTCCGGTATTTCGGGGATAAAGTTGTTTTCGGCCGTACAGGGCATATAGGTTACATTGCTCCATTTGCCGTCTTTTTCCAATATGCCGGCGCGTCCGCACATTACGTTGCTGTCAATGTAGACGGGGTAGATAGGGTCGGTTACTCCCACACTGTTGTCATGGCGGAGTATGTCGCCTATGTTTCCCGTATCGCTCTTGGCTCCGTCGTTGATGAAGATTTCTTGTGGGCTGAAATGAACGCCGCGTGTCGCGTAATCGTGTTTGATAACGGCATCAATCAGAAAGTCATAACCCTGTTCAGGACCGTATCCGCGGAATGTCTTGGCATCAGCCATCTCATCCACTGCCTTGTGCATCGCTTCGATGCAAACTTGCGGCAGCGGACGGGTAACGTCTCCGATACCCAGACGGATGACTTCTTTTTTAGGGTGCGTTATCCTGAAAGTATTAATTTTTTTAGCTATGTCCGAAAATAAGTAACTTCCGGGCAGTTTCAAAAAATGTTCATTAACTAATGCCATATCTCTGTTGGTTTAATTATTTAATAATGATGAATTAATAATGAAGAATTGCCATGTGGCACAAAAACGTATATTCATTCATAATTCTTCATCCGTCTCCATCTCTCCCTCGAACACCTTGGTTGCCTCTCCCGTCATAAAGACGTGCTTGGTGGCTATATCCCATTCAATGGTGAGTGTTCCTCCATCCATGCCGATGATTGATTTTCTTCCGGCACGTCCTGTGAGGAAAGCGGCTACGGCTGTGGCACAGGCTCCTGTTCCACAGGCTCGGGTGACGCCCGAACCCCGTTCCCATACGCGCATCCTTATCTTTCCCTCTTCCAATACTTGGGCAAACTCCACATTGGTGCGGTCGGGGAAGAGAGGGTGATTCTCCAGTTTGGGGCCGATAGAGGAGAGGTCTACCTTCGTAATGTCGTTCACGAAGATTACCAGATGCGGGTTTCCCATGGATACGGTAGTACCCGTATAGCGTATGCCGTCTATTTCGATGGGATGTTCTGTCATCGGCTTGCTCCCCTTGCCGTCATAGTTCACGGGTTCGTCAGACGGAATACCCATGTCAACGGTTACAGTGTCTACTTTATCGCCTGTCGCGTGTAGTTTTAGAATCTTGATGCCGGACAGGGTATCGAGTGTGATTTCTGTTTTGGAAGTCAGCTTGTAGTCATAAAGGTATTTGCCGATGCACCGGCTGGCATTGCCGCACATCTTGGCTTCCGAACCGTCCGCATTGAAAATGCGCATGCTGAAATCGGCTTTGTCGGAGCGCCCTATAAGTACCAGACCGTCACTGCCGATTCCCGTATGCGGTGCGCTCCATTTCTTCGAGAGTTTCTCCGGGTTCTCGATAGGATAGCGGGTAGTGTCTACATATATGTAGTCGTTTCCTGCGCCATGCATCTTGGTAAACTTTATGCTTCTTGTCATTTTGTACTTACTTGGTTAGTTGACTATATCCTTTTGTCTTATTTCAATGCAAATATACGACGTTTTGGATGATTTTTATCTATATTGATATCTGTTTTCTATTTATTTCTATTCCTGCTTTCATTCAGTGCAAATATATATGATTTCCCTTTCAATTTAAAAGTATATGATGCTATATTCGTAAAGATTGTAATATAATGCTCTCGCACTCTTGCGGGGAAATAATAAAAATGATTGTTTTATTCGCTTATTACTACCTTTTTGAAATATAAAAGCTGCTTCATTGTTTTCATAATGAAGCAGCTTGTCTGTAATAACTTTCTAAATGTATTGTAAGCTGATGCTTTTACTGTAATATTTCTTGCAGTTCTACGGGGACGTTGGTAGTGATGAAATCCACACCGTGGTCAATCAACCACTTCATGTCTTTGGCATCGTTTATGGTCCAAGCATTTACTTTCATGCCCAAGTCGTGGGACTCTTTAATCCATTCGGGATGTCTTTTGAATACGCTGAAGTGATAGTCGGGTCCGGCGCATCCCCATTCTTTCAGTTCTTTGGGAGAGAGGTCGCCTTCCAGATAATATACCGGAGTTCCTTTGGGGGTAAGACGGATAAATTCTTTGGTGGCGTGTCGCGAGAAAGCGATGTATTCCATGCGGTTCTCCAATCCCATGTCTTTCACCATCTTCACGATACTTTCTACGGCACGTGTTTCCTGTTCGGGTGTCTTGTGGGATTTCAGTTCCAGAATAAGGCGCGTTTTCAGTTGTCCGGCCTTCTCCAAGTATTGCCGCAGGGTGGGGAGTTGCTCTCCGTTGTCCAGTATGACGGCGGTACACTGTTGTGCGGTGGATTTCTGCATATTCACTCCCTTGAAAGTGCTATCGTGGTTTACTACAAGTTGGTTGTCGGCGGTGAGCCATACATCGAACTCGGAACCGTAACAATTTATGGAGTCGGCTTTCACCAGTGCGGCAATGGAATTCTGTGCCGAACCGTCTGTTTTCCAGAAGCCGCGGTGAGCAATGACTTGGGTGGACTGTGCCTGTGTATAGCCACAAGCGGCAAGTAGCAGGGCGGAAGTGATAATAAGGCTTTTCAGTTTCATGGGCTTTAGAATTAATTATTTTCATCGTTCTTTCGCAAAGGTAGCATAAGCTTACGAATATGAAACAGAAAGTATATTAAAAATCCGTTGCATTTGCCGTGTGGTTACTTTTTTTAAGGTTCAGTCCTTGTAGGCTTCTTCGTGCACACCGGCAACGGCGCGTCCGCTAGGGTCGTTTTTCCCTTGGAATGAGACGTCCCATGCCAATGCTTCGGCGGTGGAACAGGCTACACTCGGTACGCTGGGTACACTGCGGGCGGCACTCTCGCTGGGGAAGTGCTCCTCGAAAATAGTGCGGTAGTAGTATTCCTCTTTGTTCATCGGTGTGTTTACGGGGAAGCGTTCGGAGGCTTTCCGCATCTGTTCATCACTGACGGCAGCGGCAGTGACAGCTTTCAGCGTATCAATCCAGCTGTAACCCACACCATCAGAAAATTGTTCTTTCTGACGCCATGCGACGCTTTCGGGCAGCATATCCGCAAAGGCTTCGCGAACCACTTTCTTTTCAATTTCTTTTCCGGGACACATCTTCGTGGCAGGATTCAGTCGCATGGCTACATCCAGAAATTCTTTGTCGAGAAACGGGACACGTCCTTCCACGCCCCAAGCGGCAAGACTCTTGTTGGCGCGCAGGCAATCGTAAAGGTACAGTTTGGAGAGCTTACGTACTGTTTCTTCATGGAAGGCTTGTGGTGTGGGCGCTTTGTGGAAGTAGAGGTAGCCGCCGAATACTTCGTCCGCACCTTCACCACTAAGTACCATCTTGATGCCCATGCTCTTGATGACACGCGCCAGCAAGTACATGGGCGTGGATGCGCGGACAGTGGTTACGTCGTAGGTTTCGATGAAGTAGATGACATCGCGAATGGCGTCCAGCCCTTCTTGAATGGTGTAGTTTATTTCATGGTGGATAGTGCCGATGTATTGCGCCACTTCACGTGCTTTGATGAGGTCGGGAGCACCTTTCAAGCCTACTGCAAAAGAGTGGAGTTGAGGCCACCACGCATCTGCCTTGTTGTCCGTCTCAATACGTTTTCCGGCGTATTTCTTGGCGATGGCCGAGATTACGGAAGAGTCCAGCCCGCCGGACAACAACACGCCGTAAGGTACGTCCGACATAAGTTGGCGCTGTACGGCGGCTTCGAGGGCATCATGTACGGCAGAAACCTGAGTTTGGTAGGTTGTGGCATTGACGTCAGGGTAACCAGTATGATAGTTGTCTTTTACGGCAAGGTATTGCATCCAGTCGCGAGTGTACCAGCGGTGCATTTTACCCTCACGTCCCCGGTAATAGTGTCCGGGCAGGAAAGGCTCGTACTCGTCGCAGAAGCCTTCGAGAGCTTTCAGTTCGCTGCCGAAGTAGATGCGGCCTTCCTTGTCGCGGCCTATATATAAAGGTATCACTCCGATGGGGTCGCGGGCTATGAGGTAATCGTCCGTCTCTTCATCGTAGAGGGCAAAGGCGAAGATACCGTTCAGTTCTTCGAGGAAATTGATGCCCTTGTCTTTGTAGAGGGCGAGGATGACTTCGCAGTCCGAACCCGTCTGAAAGGTGTACTTTCCGGCGTAATGTGCACGGATATCGCGGTGGTTGTATATCTCACCGTTGACGGCAAGGATTTGCTTGCGGTCGGGCGAGTACAGAGGTTGCCCACCCGATTGAGGGTCGACGATAGAAAGCCGCTCGTGTGCAAGGATTGCGGAGCCGCCTACATAAATACCGCTCCAGTCCGGTCCGCGATGGCGGATTTTCTGTGCCATTTTTAAAGCTTTACTCCTGAGTTCCGGAGTCTGGGATTTTATGTTGAAAATACCTGCTATTCCACACATGGTTGTAGTTGTTTTAGAAGTTGATATCGGGATGATGTTAGTTGTATCGGGTGAGACTGGCAGTTTCGTCCGTTGGAACGGATTGTTTCAAGCGTTGAAACGAGTCGTTTCACACCGGGGGACAGAAAGTTTCATGCGTTGAAACTCTTGGTATCCCTCTTTGAAACTTTTTTCGTTGCCGCAAAACTACCGGTTGAAGTATTGGTCAATCCGCCGGGCTACTTTGCGACCGTCAGCCAGTGCACGTACTACGAGACTTGCACCATTGGCGGCATCTCCCGCCACGAATACATTCTCTGCAAATGTCGGCTGTTCCGGTTTGAGGAAGCCCATAGCCAACAGCACCATATCGGCTTCAATGACTTCTTTCTTACCCGTAGGTTTCATGGTGGGGCGGCCACCGTCTTTTGCCGGAAGCCATTCCACTTCTTCCACTTCCACGCCGCAAACCTTTCCGTTCTTGCCGATGAATCTGTTGGATGCCAGTGACCAGCGGCGTGTGCATCCTTCTTCGTGACTGGAAGTGGTTTTCAGGACAACGGGCCATTGCGGCCAGGGCGTAGCGTCATTGTGGCCTACGGGTGGTTGTGGCATGATTTCTATTTGTGTCACGCTCGTAGCTCCTTGGCGGATGCTCGTGCCGATGCAGTCCGAGCCTGTGTCGCCACCGCCAATGACAAGCACCCGTTTGCCACGGGCATTGACAAGCTGCTCTTTCGGGAATGTCTCTCCGTCGAGGATACGGTTCTGTTGAGCCAGCATATCGAGGGCAAAGTAGATACCTTTCAGTTCACGGCCGGGGATGGTAAGGTCACGGGCAGTGGGAGTGCCTGTGCAGACGGCGTAAGCATCGAAACCTGCGGGCAGCTTCTGCATATCGATGCAGACACCCATTTCAAACCGGATACCTTCGGCTTTCAGTACATTCATGCGACGGTCTATCACTTCTTTGGGTAGTTTGAAATTGGGAATACCGTAGCGAAGCAGTCCGCCCGGCATCGGTTTGGAATCGAATATCGTGACTTCGTAGCCACGGGCATTCAGCCGTGCGGCAACGCTCAGCCCGGCAGGCCCTGCACCGATGACAGCTATTTTCCAGCCATTGCGTTCGGGGCGGACAGGCACGATATATCCTTCACGAAAAGCGGCTTCGGCAATGGCTGCCTCATTCTCGCGGATGGTTACGGGAGCATCGCAGGAGAGTTTCAGCACACATGACTTCTCACAAAGTGCGGGGCAGATACGTCCCGTAAATTCGGGGAAATCATTCGTCTCGTTCAGTACTTGATAGGCTTCGCGCCATTTTCCTTTGCAGAGTGCGTCTTGAAACTCCGGTTGCTTGTTGCCCAACGGACATGCCCAATGGCAAAAAGGTACACCGCATTCCATACAGCGTGAGGCTTGGAGCTTGCGGTCGTGACTGTTCAGCGTCTGTTCCACCTGGCTGAAATCTGTGATACGTTCGTGTATCGGACGGTAGCCCGCTTCTTGGCGGGGGATATTTAAGAATGCTTTTGAATCGCCCATGATTGATAAATTGAGAATTAAAAATTGAAAATTAAGAAATAATACTCAGAGAATCGAAAATTAAAAAGAACGTGGAATTTGTAAGTACGCACTATTCTGTATTTTTTAATTCTCAATTCTCAATTTTTAATTTAATAGTCTCTTTGCATATCCGCAATCTTCTGTTGCAGCTTCTTCATCTGTTCTTCTTGCAGCACTTTCTTGTACTCGATAGGGACTACTTGGATAAACTCGTCTACGTAGTGCGTCCAGTCATCGAGTAGGATGCGCGCCAGTTTGGAACCGGTGTAGAGATAATGCTGGCGGATGAGTTCGTGCAACTCCTTGCGGTATGAGGTTTCTTCAATGAGGCTTAGTTCCACCATTTCCATGTTACAGAAGTAGTCGAAGTTTCCGTCTTTGTTCCAGACGTAGGCCACACCACCGGACATACCTGCGGCAAAGTTACGTCCCGTCTGTCCGAGCACCACTACACGTCCGCCGGTCATGTATTCGCAGCAATGGTCACCCACACCCTCTACAACGGCTATTGCACCGGAGTTGCGGACGGCAAAGCGTTCGCCTACGCGACCGTTGATATATACTTCGCCGCTGGTTGCACCATACAGAAGGGTGTTTCCGGCAATTGTGTTCTTCTCGGCCTCGAAGTTGCTGCGTACAGGGGGTAGTACGGCGATACGTCCGCCACTCAGCCCTTTGCCCAGATAGTCATTGGCCTCACCTTCCAGCTTGAAGTTGATACCCGGTACGAGGAATGCTCCGAAACTCTGTCCGGCCGAGCCTTTGAACTTGACGTTCAGTGTATGTTCGGGCAGGCCTTTTGCGCCGTACTTGGCGGCGATAGCGCCGGAGAGCATCGCACCGCAGGCGCGGTCGGTGTTAGCGATGGTATATTCGAGAGAAACTTCTTTCTGTTCGTCTACGGCATTGGCGGCGGCATTCAGCATTTCCACGTCTTTTACGCGGTCGATGCCGTGTTGCTGGTTTATGATGTGGCGGATGGCGGCTCCGTTGTCCACACGCGCCAGTACTTTGTCGAAGTTGATGAGTTGATGTTTCTTGATGCCGTCATCCGGTCTGCGGATGATGAGGTCGGTACGCCCGATGATATCATCCAGTTTTTCCACTCCAATCTCTGCCAGATACTCGCGTACTTCGCGGGCAAGGAAGGTAAAGTAGTTCACAAGGTATTCGCTACGGCCGATGAAACGTTTGCGCAGTTCCGGGTTCTGGGTGGCTACACCTACGGGACATGTGTTTTGGTTACACTTGCGCATCATCACGCATCCCAATACGATGAGGGCAGCGGTGGCGAAACCGTATTCTTCCGCACCGAGCATGGCCATGAGTACTACGTCGCGTCCGGTTTTCAGTTGTCCGTCCACTTGCAGCAGCACTTGTCCGCGCAGCCCGTTCAGTACCAGTGTCTGTTGCGTCTCGCTCAGTCCGAGTTCGGGCGAGATGCCGGCATATCGGATGGAGCTTGCGGGTGATGCGCCTGTACCGCCTTCGGCGCCGGAGATGACGATGAGGTCGGCTTTGGCTTTCGCCACACCTGCGGCGATAGTTCCCACACCGCTTTCGGCTACCAGCTTCACGCTGATTTTGGCTTTCGGATTGACGTTCTTCAAGTCGAAGATAAGCTGTGCCAGGTCTTCGATGGAATAGATGTCGTGATGGGGCGGGGGAGAAATCAATGAAATACCTGGAATGGAGTGGCGCGTGCGGGCAATCACTTGGTCTACTTTGAATCCCGGCAACTGGCCGCCTTCACCCGGCTTGGCGCCTTGTGCCACTTTTATCTGTATTTCGTCGGCATTCACCAGATATTCCGTAGTGACCCCGAAACGTCCGGATGCTACCTGTTTGATGGCACTGCGCATTTCAGTTCCGAAGCGTGCGGCATCTTCACCGCCTTCACCCGTATTGCTTCGCCCGTGCAGTTTATTCATGGCAACCGCCATTGCCTCATGCGCTTCCTGACTGATGGCTCCGAAAGACATGGCGCCCGTAACGAAACGTTTCAGAATGCTTTCCACCGGTTCCACCCTGTCTATGGAAATGGGGTTGTGACGGAAGTCGAGAAAGTCGCGCAGGAAGATAGGCTTTTCTTTCTCATCGACCAAGCGGGTAAACTCTTTGAATTTCTTGTAACTGCCCAGACGAGTAGCTATTTGCAGGGTACTGATAGTCTCTGGGTTCCAAGCGTGCTTTTCTCCGTCCTTACGGTATGCGTACAGTCCTTTGTTCGGCAATAGGGGAGCTTCACCACCATCATTCTTCATGCGCGTTTCTTCCTTTTTCATCGCTTCTCCTTCGTCGTGAAAAGTGATGGCGTCACGTGCCACCTCATCCAAACGGATGCCGCCGATAGCCGATTTTAATCCGCCGAAGTAAGCGTTGCTCAATTCTTCGCTCAGCCCGACAGCCTCGAATATCTTTGCGCCCCGGTAGGAGCGGATGGTGCTGATACCCATTTTGCTCATAATCTTGAACAGGCCTTTGCAAATGGCTTTGATGTAATTCTTCTCTGCGGTGGCATAGTCCAACTGTACCTCTTTCTTGGCAACGAGTTCGTTCAGTACGGCAAATGCCATATAGGGGTTCAGTGCGCTTGCACCGAATCCGAGGAGCAGTGCGGCGTGCATCACTTCGCGTATCTCGCCGCTTTCCACGACCAATGCGGTCTGTACGCGCTTTCCTACCGAAATGAGGTGGTGGTGCACTGCCGATACGGCAAGCAATGAGGGGATGGCGGCATGGACGGTATCTACGTTGCGGTCGGTCAGTACAATGTAGTTCACGCCTTCGGTGACGGACTCTTCGGCTTCCTTGCACAGGCGGTCAAGCGCTTCCTGCAGTCCTGCACGTCCTTTGGAGACTTCAAACAGTATCGGCAGCTTTACGGTCTTGAAGCCTTTGTAGCGGATGTTGCAGAGAATATCCAATTGCGCATTCGTCAGGATGGGGTGGTTCAGCCGTACCATTTTGCAATGGCTTTCGTTGGGTGTCAGTATGTTCATGCCCACTGCGCCGATGTACTCGGTGAGAGACATTACCAACTCTTCGCGGATAGGGTCGATAGGCGGATTGGTGACTTGCGCAAACTGTTGGCGGAAGTAATTGTATAGTAGCTGCGGCTTGTCGGAAAGTACGGCAAGCGGGGTGTCGTTACCCATTGCGCTGACAGGCTCGGCGCCGTTGGATGCCATGGGTAGGATGATTTTCTCGACATCTTCTTTGGAGAAGCCGAACGTACGTAGCATACTGTTATAGTTGTCCACGTTGTGGGGCACTTTGCGCCCGCTTTTCAGTTCGTTCAGTTCGATGCGGTTGCTGGCGAGCCAAGTGCGGTAGGGCTTGGCTTCGGCAAGTTGCTTTTTCTGTTCGCCGTCGTAGTAAATCTCGCCTTTCTCGGTATCTATCAAAAGTATCTTGCCGGGTTGCAGACGACCTTTCTCTTTGATGTTGCCCGGTTCGAAATCCATTACGCCGACTTCACTTGCCACTACCATGATGTCGTTGTGCGTAATAAGGTAGCGTGCGGGACGCAGACCGTTGCGATCCAACATACCACCCGCATAGCGTCCGTCGCTGAAGAGTAGTGCGGCAGGTCCGTCCCAAGGTTCCATGAGGATAGAGTGGTATTCGTAGAAGGCCTTGAGGTCTTCGCTGATGGGGTTCTTTTCGTTGAAGGATTCCGGTACGAGCATTGCCATGGCATGCGGTAGGCTGAGGCCGGACATGACAAGGAACTCCAGTACGTTGTCCAGCGAGGCGCTGTCGCTCATGTTCGGCTGGATGATGGGACGCAGTTCTTTGATGTCGCCAAGGGCGGGAGAGGACAGGACGCTTTCACGCGCTTCCATCCAGCCGCGGTTACCGCGTATGGTATTGATTTCACCGTTGTGCGCCAAGAGACGGAACGGCTGTGCCAGTCCCCATGTAGGGAAGGTGTTGGTGCTGAAACGGGAGTGCACCAGAGCCAGTCCGCTGGTGAAGTAGTTGTTTGTCAGGTCGGGGAAGTAGTTACGTAACTGTAGGGAAGAGAGCATACCTTTATAGATGATGTTCTTCGTAGACAGCGACACGATATAGAAATCCTCTCGTGCGGCTATATCCGACCTGCGTACTTTGTTTTCTATTCTTTTCCTTATTATATAGAGACGGCGGTCGGCGGTTTCACTGTCCGTAAATCCGGTGATGAAGATTTGTTTGATGTCGGGTTCGTTGGCAAGTGCGGCCTCACCCAGTATTTCGGGGCAGGTAGGCACATTGCGCAGGTGCATCAGCGTCAATCCTTCTTTCTCTATTTCTTCAATGATGATACTCAGGATGGCTGCCCGGTCTTTCTCATCTTTCGGAAGAAAAAGCAGTCCTGTTCCGTATTTCCCTTTTTCGGGAACGGGGATGCCTTGCAGCAGGATGAATTCGTGCGGTATTTGCAACATGATGCCGGCGCCGTCTCCGGTCTTGTTGTCGGCACCTTCCGCTCCGCGATGACGCATATTCTCCAATACTTTCAATGCGGATTCAACCAATTCATGTGATTTGCTGCCGTGAATGTTCACTAACATTCCCACACCGCAAGCGTCGTGTTCATTGGTGGCATCGTACAGGCCCAACTGCATGGGCTGTCGTTGTGCGGGTTGTTCCTTTGTTTTGTTGTTAAAAAGCTCTTTGTTTTCCATTTTTGGTTTACTCTAATTTATGTAATACCTATTTGTTGTATCAAAATGTTTTGCAAATATATATATTTAGTTTCAAATTGATAACAATATTCCTCGATTTGTGCCTTGCTAAATACTTACACCGGGGGATGAAGTTATAATCTGATAGAAAATACCCTTTGTTTTCTTCTAATCTTAAATCAGATTTCGTCTGTTTGTTTTAAGATTATAAATTAGACCTTTTGCTTTTAAAATATTATTTTCCTTGTCTTTTTGATAATAAAATAACTTTTTTCTACTCTTTTGACAAATAAATAGTGAAAAGGTTAACTTTATGTTCTAAAGAATATATATCTTTGCAGCGCAAATCAAATACTGATATATTATGTGTGGAATAGTAGGCTATATAGGTCAAAGAAAAGCCTACCCCATTCTTATCAAAGGTTTGAAGCGGTTGGAGTACCGCGGATACGATAGTGCAGGGGTAGCATTAATCAGTGATGACCGACAACTGAACGTGTACAAGACGAAAGGAAAGGTTTCGGATTTAGAAACTTTCGTTACTCAAAAAGATATTTCCGGTAGTATAGGTATTGCACATACCCGCTGGGCTACACATGGAGAACCTTGTTCCGTTAACGCTCATCCCCATTATTCCTCTTCCGAAAGATTCGCTCTTATTCACAACGGTATCATTGAAAATTACGCCGCCCTTAAAGACAAACTCCAAGCCAAAGGCTATACTTTTAAAAGTAGTACCGACACCGAGGTACTGATACAACTCATAGAATACATTCAGGTTATAAACCGCATCGATTTACTGACTGCCGTGCAACTGGCTTTGCAGGAGGTTATCGGTGCATATGCCATTGCCGTGCTCGACAGGGAGAATCCTGATGAGATTATTGCTGCGCGCAAAAGCAGTCCGTTGGTGGTGGGTATCGGGCAGGATGAATTCTTCTTGGCATCCGATGCCACTCCGATTGTGGAATATACGGACAAGGTGGTCTATCTGGAAGATGAGGAGATAGCCGTTATTCGTTGTGGGGAGAAACTGAAAGTGGTGAATCTCAAGAATGTGGAGTGTCCGCACGAGGTAAAGACGGTGGCGCTCAATCTCGGCCAGTTGGAGAAGGGCGGTTATCCGCATTTCATGTTGAAGGAGATTTTTGAGCAACCCGATTGTATTCATGACTGTATGCGCGGACGCATTAATCTGGAGGGTACTAACGTGGTGCTTTCCGCCATTATAGATTATAAGGAACGTCTGCTTGCTGCCAAACGTTTTGTAATTGTGGCTTGTGGCACGTCGTGGCACGCTGCGCTTATAGGCAAACATCTGATAGAGAGTTTCTGCCGCATTCCGGTGGAAGTGGAGTATGCTTCGGAATTTCGTTACCGGGACCCGGTGATTGACAGTAGTGATGTGGTGATTGCCATTTCGCAAAGCGGGGAGACAGCCGATACGCTGGCTGCCATAGAACTTGCCAAAAGCCGTGGTGCATTTATATATGGCATCTGTAATGCTATCGGTTCGAGTATTCCGCGCGCTACGAATACGGGGTCTTACATTCATGTAGGGCCGGAAATAGGTGTGGCGTCCACCAAAGCCTTTACAGGTCAGGTAACTGTGCTCACCATGTTGGCATTGACTCTTGCACGGGAGAAGCGTACGATTGATGAAACGCAATACCTCGCCATAGTGAGGGAACTCGGACAGATTCCCGGAAAGATGAAAGAGGTGCTGAAGCTGAACGACCGTATAGCGGAGCTTTCCAAAATCTTCACTTACGCACACAATTTTATCTATCTGGGACGCGGTTACAGTTATCCCGTAGCGTTGGAAGGCGCTTTGAAGCTGAAAGAAATCTCGTACATCCATGCGGAAGGCTATCCGGCTGCCGAAATGAAGCATGGGCCTATTGCTTTGATAGATGCGGAAATGCCGGTGGTGGTTATTGCCACACAGAACGGATTGTACGAAAAAGTACTGAGCAATATACAGGAAATTAAAGCGCGCAAAGGCAGGGTGATAGCGATTGTTACCAAGGGAGATACGGTTATCGGTAAAATCGCTGACATTTGTATCGAACTTCCCGAAACAATGGAATGTCTTGGCCCGTTAATAACTACGGTTCCCTTGCAACTGCTCGCTTATCACATAGCCGTATGTAAAGGCATGGATGTAGACCGACCGCGTAATCTTGCCAAGTCGGTAACGGTGGAATGACCGGAAGCGGATGATGTGTATGGGTAAAACAGATAATGCGTTTGCCCTTGACAGATGATATGTTCTCAGAACATAAATAACGCGTTTTTAAAAGAAGTAATTACTCATTAGTAAATATATAAATGGAACAACTGAAGCATGAATGTGGCGTCGCCATGATACGCCTGCTGAAACCGCTGGAGTATTACGAAGAAAAGTACGGTACATGGATGTACGGGCTGAACAAGCTCTATCTTCTCATGGAGAAACAGCACAACCGGGGGCAGGAAGGCGCCGGACTGGCTTGTGTGAAACTGGAAGCGAACCCCGGCGAGGAATATATGTTTCGCGAACGGGCGCTCGGTTCGGGAGCCATCACCGAGATATTCGGCACGGTGCAAAGCAACTTTAAAGACCTTACGAAAGAACAACTGCACGACGCCGGCTATGCCAAGCGCGTGCTCCCCTTTGCGGGAGAGGTGTATATGGGGCATCTGCGTTACTCCACCACGGGGAAGTCGGGCCTCTCGTACGTGCATCCGTTTCTCAGGCGGAACAACTGGCGTGCCAAGAACCTTGCCCTGTGCGGCAACTTCAACCTGACGAACGTGGATGAAATCTTCGCACGCATCACCGCCATCGGCCAGCACCCGCGCAAGTATGCCGATACGTATATCATGCTGGAGCAGGTGGGCCACCGGCTCGACCGCGAGGTGGAGCGCCTCTTCAACCTTGCCGAAGCCGAAGGACTGACGGGCATGGGCATCACGCATTACATCGAAGACCATATCGACCTCGCCAACGTCCTGCGCACCTCGAGCAAGGAGTGGGACGGGGGCTATGTGATGTGCGGACTTACCGGAAGCGGCGAGACATTCGCCGTCCGCGACCCGTGGGGCATCCGCCCTGCATTCTGGTATCAGGACGATGAGATAGCGGTGCTTGCCAGCGAGCGTCCCGTCATCCAGACCGCGCTCAACGTCTCAGCCGACCGTATCAGGGAGCTGCAACCGGGACAGGCTTTGCTCATTAACAAAGCCGGCAAGCTCCGCACGGTGCAAATCAACAAGCCGCGCGAGGTGAAGCCTTGCTCCTTCGAGCGTATCTATTTCAGCCGCGGCAGTGACATGGACATCTACAAGGAACGTAAACTGTTGGGTGAGAAACTGGTGCCCAACATCCTGAAAGCCATCGACAAGGATATAGACCACACCGTCTTTTCCTTTATACCGAATACTGCGGAAGTGGCTTTCTACGGAATGTTGCAGGGACTGGACGATTATCTCAACGAGGAGAAGGTGCGGCAGATTGCCGCTTTGGGACACAACCCCAGCCACGATGAGCTGGAGCGTATCCTGTCCCGCCGCATACGGAGCGAGAAGGTGGCCATTAAGGACATCAAGCTGCGTACTTTCATTGCCGAGGGCAACAGCCGCAACGACCTTGCCGCCCATGTGTACGACATCACTTACGGCAGCCTCGTGCCCGGCACGGACAATCTGGTTATCATAGACGACAGCATTGTGCGCGGCACTACCCTGAAGCAGAGCATCATCGGCATCCTCGACCGCCTCGGTCCGAAGAAGATAGTAATTGTAAGCTCCTCACCGCAGGTGCGCTATCCCGACTATTACGGCATCGACATGGCGAAGATGAGCGAGTTCATAGCTTTCAAGGCTGCCATCGAGTTGCTGAAAGAACGCGAGATGCGCGATGTCATCGAATCCGCCTACCGCAAGTCCAAAGAACAGGTGAGTCTGCCCAAAGAACAGATGGTGAACTACGTAAAGGAGATATACGCTCCCTTTACCGACGAGGAGATTTCCGCCAAAATGGTGGAACTGCTCACCCCGAAAGGTACGAAAGCCCAAGTGCAGATTGTATATCAGCCTCTTGAAGGCCTGCATGAAGCCTGTCCGCGGCACCGGGGCGACTGGTACTTCAGCGGTGACTATCCCACGCCGGGCGGTGTGAAGTTGCTGAACATGGCATTTATTAATTACATAGAACAAGTATATCAATTCTGAATATGAGAAATGTGACTCTTATCCTTGACGACGGGAGCCGTTTTCACGGCAAGTCGTTCGGTTATGAAAAGCCGGTAGCGGGAGAGGTGGTGTTCAACACTGCCATGTCGGGTTATCCCGAAAGCCTGACTGACCCTTCGTATGCCGGACAGTTGATGACGCTTACATATCCCTTGGCGGGCAATTACGGTGTGCCGCCTTTTACCTTCGCCCCCGACGGGCTGCCTGTATTTATGGAGAGCGAACGCATCCACGCCGAAGCCCTTATCGTAAGCGATTATTCCGGTAACTACAGTCATTGGAATGCCGTGGAAAGCCTCGGCAACTGGCTGAAACGCGAACAAGTGCCGGGCATTACGGGCATCGATACCCGCGAGTTGACGAAAGTGCTGCGCGAGCACGGGGTGATGATGGGAAAGATTGTCTTTGACGATGATCCCGATAATGTGCCCCAAGCTGCTTATGCGGGTGTAAACTACGTGGATAAGGTGAGTTGCAGGGAAGTTATCCGCTACAACACGGGCGAGGGCAGAAAGAAAGTGCTCCTTGTGGACTGCGGCGTCAAGGCCAACATCATCCGTTGCCTCTTGAAGCGGGATGTGGAAGTAATCCGCGTTCCCTGGGATTACGACTTCAACGGACTGGAGTTCGACGGGCTGTTCATCTCCAACGGTCCCGGCGACCCCGATACCTGCGATGCCGCCGTCCGGAACATCCGCAAGGCGATGCAGAACGAGAAGCTGCCTATCTTCGGCATCTGCATGGGCAATCAGCTACTCTCCAAAGCCGGCGGAGCCGAAATATACAAATTGAAATACGGACACCGCAGCCACAACCAGCCCGTACGCATGGTGGGTACGGAGCGTTGTTTCATCACTTCGCAGAACCACGGCTATGCGGTGGACAGCAACACGCTGGGCGCAGACTGGGAACCGCTCTTCGTCAATATGAACGACGGCTCCAACGAAGGCATCCGCCATAAGCGCAATCCGTGGTTCTCCGCACAGTTTCATCCCGAAGCGGCCAGCGGACCGACGGATACGGAATTTCTGTTCGATGAGTTCGTGAAACTGCTATAACCGTTTTATCGGTATCGAAAAAGATTCGGATACGTGTGAAAACAAATTATTGGTACAATCAAATCAAGACAAATGAAAGAGAACAATATAAAGAAAGTCCTGCTGCTGGGGTCCGGTGCACTGAAAATAGGTGAGGCGGGAGAGTTTGACTACTCCGGTTCGCAGGCGCTCAAGGCATTGAAGGAAGAAGGTATCCACACCGTCCTCATCAATCCGAACATTGCCACGGTGCAGACCTCGGAAGGTGTTGCCGACCGGATTTACTTCCTGCCCGTAACCCCTTACTTCGTGGAGAAGGTTATCGAAAAAGAACGTCCCGACGGCATCATGCTCGCCTTTGGCGGACAAACGGCTTTGAACTGCGGTGTGGAGCTTTACAAGGAAGGTGTTTTCGGAAAATACGGCGTCGAGGTGCTCGGTACGCCCGTACAGGCCATTATAGATACGGAAGACCGCGAGATATTCGTACAGAAGCTGAACGAAATCAATGTAAAGACCATCCGGAGCGAGGCTGTGGAGAATGCTGCGGATGGCCGCCGTGCCGCTGCGGAACTGGGCTATCCGGTTATCGTCCGTGCCGCCTATGCGCTCGGCGGGTTAGGGTCGGGCTTCTGCGACAATGAAGACGAGCTGAACGTACTGGTGGAAAAGGCTTTCTCTTTCTCCCCGCAAGTGCTGGTGGAGAAATCCCTGCGCGGCTGGAAAGAGGTGGAGTACGAAGTGGTACGCGACCGTTTCGACAACTGCATCACGGTGTGCAACATGGAGAATTTCGACCCGCTGGGCATCCACACCGGAGAGTCTATCGTGATTGCTCCGTCGCAGACACTGAGCAATACGGATTATCATAAACTGCGCGAACTGGCTATCCGCATCATCCGCCACATCGGCATTGTGGGCGAGTGCAACGTGCAGTATGCCTACGACCCCGAAAGCGAGGACTACCGCGTTATCGAGGTAAACGCCCGCTTGAGCCGTTCGTCCGCACTTGCCTCTAAGGCAACGGGTTATCCGCTGGCATTCGTTGCCGCCAAATTAGGATTGGGCTACGGTCTTTTCGAATTGAAGAACTCCGTAACCAAGACCACCGGCGCATTCTTCGAGCCGGCACTGGACTATGTAGTCTGCAAGATTCCCCGTTGGGATTTAGGCAAGTTTCATGGCGTAGATAAGGAATTGGGTTCGAGCATGAAGTCCGTGGGCGAGGTCATGGCTATCGGACGTACTTTTGAAGAAGCCATTCAGAAGGGGTTGCGCATGATAGGACAGGGGATGCACGGTTTCGTGGAGAACAGGGAGCTTGTTATCCCCGACATAGACAAGGCGCTGCGCGAGCCTACCGACAAGCGTATCTTCGTTATCTCCAAGGCCTTCCGTGCCGGATATACCGTAGACCAGGTGCACGCGCTGACAAAGATAGACCGCTGGTTCCTTGAAAAGCTGATGAATATAATGGACACCAGCAGGGCGCTGCACGAATATTCGGAAAAGGTACAGGGTGAACCGGAAGCCGCACAAGGTGAAGGTACGTCGGAAGCCGTGCAAGGTGAAAGGATGCTTCACTCCCTCCTGAATGACAAAGCTGCGCGGGAACTGTTGCACAGGGCCAAGATACAGGGTTTCTCCGATTTCCAGATAGCCCGCGCTTTCGGCCTGGAACGGTATATGGACGGTGAGGACGCCATCCTTGCCATACGTGCCCTGCGCAAGCATGCAGGCATTCTGCCCGTAGTGAAACAAATAGACACCCTTGCCGCCGAATATCCCGCCCGTACCAACTATCTGTACCTGACGTACAGCGGCATTGCCCACGACGTGCATTACCTGGGCGACCGTAAATCCATCGTCGTACTCGGTTCGGGTGCGTACCGCATCGGTTCCTCGGTGGAGTTCGACTGGTGCGGCGTGCAGGCGTTGAACACCATCCGCAAGGAAGGCTACCGCAGCGTCATGATTAACTACAACCCCGAAACCGTATCTACGGACTATGACATGTGCGACCGCCTTTATTTCGATGAGCTTACCTTCGAGCGCGTCATGGATATCCTCGAACTGGAGAATCCGCACGGCGTCATCGTATCCACCGGCGGCCAGATACCCAACAACCTCGCCTTGCGTCTCGATGCGCAGCGCGTGCCTATTCTCGGTACGAGCGCCAGGAGCATCGACAACGCCGAAGACCGCGACAAGTTCTCCGCCATGCTGGACCGCATCGGCGTAGACCAGCCCGAATGGCGTGCGCTGACTTCGCTGGAAGACATCAACGCCTTTGTCGATAAGGTAGGCTTCCCGGTGCTGGTTCGTCCCAGCTACGTGCTTTCGGGCGCGGCAATGAATGTCTGCTCCAACCGGGAAGAGCTGGAACGCTTCCTGCAACTGGCGGCAAACGTCTCGAAGAAACATCCGGTGGTGGTGAGCCAGTTCATAGAGCATGCCAAGGAAGTGGAAATGGATGCCGTGGCACAGAACGGGGAAATCGTTGCCTACGCCATCAGCGAACACATCGAGTTTGCAGGCGTGCACTCCGGCGATGCCACTATCCAGTTCCCGCCGCAGAAACTGTATGTGGAGACGGTGCGCCGCATCAAGCGCATCAGCCGCGAGATAGCCCGCGAGCTGAACATCTCCGGCCCGTTCAATATCCAGTATCTCGCCAAGGACAACGACATCAAGGTAATCGAATGTAATCTGCGTGCGTCGCGTTCATTCCCCTTTGTAAGCAAGGTGCTCAAGATAAACTTTATCGAACTGGCTACGAAAGTGATGCTCGGCATCCCCGTGCAGAAGCCGGACAAGAACCTGTTCGACCTCGATTATGTAGGAATCAAGGCTTCTCAGTTCTCCTTCAACCGCCTGCAAAAGGCAGACCCCGTATTGGGCGTGGATATGGCGTCTACGGGCGAGGTGGGGTGCATAGGCAGTGATACTTCCTGCGCTATTCTCAAAGCGATGCTTTCGGTGGGTTACCGTATTCCGCAGAAGAATATCCTGCTCTCCACCGGTACGCCGAAGCAGAAGGTGGACATGCTTTCCGCAGCCCGCATGCTTCAAAAGAAGGGGTATAAACTGTTTGCTACCGGCGGTTCGAGCAAGTTCCTTACCGAGAACGGGGTGGAGAACACCCGTGTCTACTGGCCGAGCGAGCCCGACATGCACCCGCAGGCGCTCGAAATGCTGCACAGAAAAGAGATAGATATGGTGGTGAACATTCCGAAGAACCTCACCGCGGGCGAGTTGGACAACGGTTACAGAATACGCCGCGCCGCTATCGACCTCAATATTCCGCTGATAACGAATGCACGTCTGGCAAGTGCGTTTATCAATGCCTTCTGCACCATGACACCGGACGATTTGGCTATCAGGGCCTGGGACGAATATAAGTAAAAGTGCTTGGACAACCGTTCCGAACTCCGGTCCGGAGCATCCGGTTTGCCGGTGTTTTTCTACGGTATCTCTGCGATATAAAGCAGAGATACCGTAGGTGAAACCCGGTTATAGAGTATTGTTTTCTTCGTCCCGTAACTGCGGGCTGTACAGCCCGCATATGGAAACCGCAGAGCCCGCAATTGCCCCCCGTGCGGCCCGCAACTGCAAAACGTGGTTTTCCTATAAGCATTCCGTAGTTTTATCGATGGCTTTTCGATATTAATCAATGGATAAAGTATGAAAAAGCAGGCGGATAAAGAGAGCGTTTCCCCGGTTTTTTTCTTTTTAGGCACGGAATTACACGGATTTCACGGAAAAAGGATAAAATAAATCCGTATCTATCCGTGTAATTCCGTGTTTAAAAGGAAATTATCAAGTATATTTTGACAAAACCTCTTGTCATAACAATGGTCGTCACCGCTCAATGTCCCATAAACAAAGGGATAGAAAGCGAAAGTGACGAGTGATGAGAAAAAACGTGTTTTTCCTAATGCTCCAACACGTTGTTTTAGTCAGAATGCAAAGAAGGGATAAATCAGATAGCTATTGGCATTTTTATCATACCCTTTGATGCCGATTCTGTCCCAATCATCGAGAAATCCCCAGACGATAATCCAACTGAGTTGTCGGTTGAATTCGGTACTGGTCTGGTATATACGTCTTTTATCAGGCGACAACTTTCTTGCCGACCTGCCTGCTTTGCCCAATTGTGCGTTCAGCTTGTCCAGCGTTTCGGTTCTGTATTTGTAGTACTCCTCGAAAGCGACACTTGTACGGTTAAATGTCATCGGGTCTTTTCCACATATATTTTTCAGCATGTCACACCATTGTCCGATGCTTGGAATGAACCACGGGCTGCGTGAGTTGTTGGGGATATTGTCCTTTTGGCGATATTTTACGAGGATAGAGAAAGTTGTGTAGACAGTTGTGAAGTTCTCTTTGTCGGCTGTACAGGTAATCACCATTCCGATGGCTTGTTGGTACTCCGGAATTTTTCCGTCTGTCAGCAGGCCGTCTCCGGGATATGGCAGGTGAGGATACCGTTTTTCATTCCGCGGATGGAGAATGCCGTGATTTGCTTTCCGGTTGTGTTGTCGTCGCTTTTTACGTAGATGGCAATTCGGGTCAGGGTATGGTGGAAGCGTAACTTCACCAGGCTGTTGTCCGAAGCGGAAGTTTGGTTCATCAGCGGGACGGCGACTAAAAAAATGCGCTTTTTCGTGGAAAGGATGTCTGGGGAGGACGGTATAACGGGGCTTGTCAGCAGCAAAACAGGGAAAATGCTTCTGATAAAACATTTTCCCTGTCGAGTATAAGGAGGGTCGCTTGGGAGGCGAATAAATAATTTTACATTTTGTTGGTAGGGTGCAAGAGTATCCGTTATTTTATTCTTTGTCGGTCTCCTTATATATTTTCTAATTGTCCGTAATCTGCATTTTAGTAATATATGTACGTTTTCATTTCAGCAGCGTTCCTGTTGCCTTTAAATAAGTGATGTAGTTCAGGTACAGTCGGAAGCATGCGTCGACTTTGGTTTCGTACGCCTGCTGCCACAGAGCTTGCGCTTCCAGGTGGTCGGACAGGGTTTCCAGTCCCACGTCGTATTGGCTGCGGCTCACTCTCATGTTCTCTTCCGCCTGTTGCAGGGAGCGTTCGGCAATGGTGCTTTCCAGCCGGGCTTCGTCGAGGTTGTTGACGGACTGTGCCAGTTCAAGCAGCATCTGTTCGTTCATGTTCTCCTGTTCGAGGCGCGCCTGCTCCAGTTTGGCTTTGGCTGCACGTACTTTATTGCTGTTTGCACCGAAATGGAAGAGCGGTACGCTTACGTTCAGAAGCACAGAGAAGCTGCCGCCGTCGAACAGGTCCTGGTCGCTGATTTCCAAGCCGTGGATGTAGTCGTACGAACCTTTTACACCGATTTTGGGCAGGAGTTCGCTGCGGTTCAGCTTCACCTGCTGCTTGGCGATGGCCACTTGCTGGTTCAGTATGGCATATTCGGGGCGGGCGGAGATGTCGGCTGTTTGTAGCCGGATGTCCTGTGCCACTTCGGGAAAAGTATCGGCAGTGCGTATATCTGCCGTCAGCGGTTTGCCGATGTAGTGGCAGAGGTTCATGATGGCCAGGCGCAGCGCATTGTCGGCCTTGCGGATGTTGAGTTCGCTTTCGTTCAGCTTTACCTGCACTTTCAGCACGTCGTTCTGGGGCTTGAGTCCGTGTTTATGGGCGCTTTCCACGTTCTTCATCAGTTCCGTGAGCACGGCACTGTATTTGTCGGCCACTTTCTTCATCTCTTTGGCTTTGATGACTTGTGCGTATGCCTGCTCTGTCTTTACAATGACTTCCGAGGCTGTAAGCGTTTCGCTCAACTGTGCCATTTCCTTACCCAGCAGGGACATTTTGTATGCCGCACGGATTTTACCGCCCATGTAGAGCGGTTGTTCCACTTGTATGCCGCCCATATATACCATGCCTATCTTGTAGTTCAGGTCTATTCCGGGGAAGTAGGCGAACCCCTTGTTGGGAAGGAATTGCCCTGTGGCATCGGGCAGGAAAGTAGGCAGGTTGCCGCCGGCTATGCCGAGGCTGCCGTCTGATGTACTGTAGATACCCGTACCGCTGAGGCTGAAGTTGGGGAAGAAGTTGCCCTTATAGCTCTTTGCGGTGTAGCGTGCACTTTCCGTTTGTCTGGCGGCGGCTGCCATTTCTTTGTTGTATTTCAGTGCCATTTCCCTGCATTGTTCCAGTGTCAGCGTCTCTTGGGCGGAGATGCAGGCAGCGGAGAGCAGGGCGGCGAGGATGAATGTTGTCTTTTTCATTATTGTTCGTTTTTTATATGAAAGAATAATGCGTATAGTACAGGGATGAACAGGAGTGTTATCAGCGTTCCGAATGTGAGGCCGCCCATGATGGAAGCTGCCAGCGAACCGAACATCGCGTCGGGCAGCAGCGGTATCATACCCAGAATGGTGGTCAGCGCAGCCATGGTCACAGGACGGAGACGGCTTTGGGCACTATCCACCAGTGCCGTAATAGGTTCTACCCCTTGGTTGAGCTGAAGGGTGATTTCATCCATCAGCACGATGCCGTTCTTGATAAGCATGCCTATCAGTCCCAGCGTACCCACAATTGCCACGAAGTTGAACGTCTTGTCTGTAAGCAGCATCACAGCCACCACTCCCACAAGCAGCATGGGCAGACTGCAGAAGATGATAATCGGCTTGCGGTAGTCCTTGAACAGCATGATAAGAATGGCAATCATCAGGATGATGGCAAGCGGGAAGTTCTTGAACAGATACTCCATGGACTCGTCGCTGGCGCTCTTCTCGCCCTGCCAATGCAGGGTATAGCCTTGCGGAAGCTCTATCTGTTCTATCCGACGGGCGATAATCTGCCTTGCCTTTTCGGTCTCTATGCCGGGAGCGGGAGAGCATTGCACGCGCTGGCTGCGCTGTCCGTTATAGCGCGGAACAACGGGGTCTTCCCAGCGGATGTCGATGCGCTTGCTGATTTGTTTCAGCGGGGTGCTTCCCATGAGGCTTTCCACCAGTTCTTCCTTGCTTAGCGTACCTGCCTTCAGTTTCACCATGGTTTCCTCGTTCAGCAGTCCGTTCAGCGAGGGCAGGGCGGAGAATACCTGCGTATTGCCGAGGTCTTCTATCGGCTTTCCTTCTTCATCCAGACATTTCAGGTAGATGTTGTCGCGGTGGATGCCTTCGTAGAAGAACCCGATGGGTATGCCGCCGTTGGCGGAAAGCAGGGACATGCTTACGTCGTTGCGGCTGAGACCCAGCGCGCGGGCGGCTGCCTGGTCGTACTCGATGGAGAGTACGGGTATTTGCGGTTCCCAGTCGGTGGTGATGAGGCGGACCTCCGGTGTGTGTTCCATAATGTACCGCGCGCTGTCGGCCAAGCGGTGCAGTACGGCAGGGTCGGGCCCCATAAATTGCGCTTCGATAGGGTACTTCTTGAACATCAGGTTGTAGCGTTTCAGGTTGATGTAAGCATCCGGATAACGCCGTGTCAGGTATTCCTGTATCTCATCCATATTCTCTACCAGGTCGTCAGGAGAGGTGAAGTCTATAATCAGTTCGCCGTACGACAAGGACGGATTGGCGATGCTGCGCACCAGGTTGTAGCGTCCCGGCGTGCCGCCGACAGAGGCGGTGACATGGGTAATCTCCTTGCGTGTTTTCAGGTAGGATTCTATCTCCCTTAAATCGCGTGCCACGCGGGTGGAGTTATTGCCTTCGGGCAGCTTGTACTCCATGTAGAGCTGGTCGTACACCATATCGGGGAAGAAACCCTGCCGCATGTAGCCGTAGCCGAAAATGGAAAGTCCCAGCAGGGCGAGCATCGCCAGTACGACGCTCCAGCGATGTGCCAGTCCGAAGTAGAGGGCGGTGCGCAGCAGGGCATAGGTACGTCCCTTGTATTCGCGCTTTCCGGTGGCGCTGACTTCAACGGCAGGGTGCAGCTTGCGGTTTGCCATCAGCGGCACGTGCACCAGCGCCAGCACCCAACTCAGCAGTAAGGACACCGCCAGTACGATGAACAGGTCGCGGGTGTATACCCCGGCAGTGTCCGGCGACAGGAAGATGGGAAGGAAAGCGATGATGGCTATCAGTGTGGCGCCCAGCAGGGGCATTGCCGTCTGGCGGCCGATGGCTGTCATTGCCTCCATGCGGTTTTTGCCGGCTTTCAGGTCTACCAGTATGCCGTCTACGATGACAATGGCATTATCTACCAGCATACCCATTGCCAGCACGAAAGCGGCAAGTGATACACGCTGCATGGTTCCGTCCGCCGTGTATAGGAACAGGAACGAACCGAATACGGTGACAATGAGGCTGATGCCGATGATGATTCCGCTCTTGAAACCCATGGCCAGCATCAGGATTACCACAACGATGATGACGGACTCTATCAGGTTGATGACGAAAGTACCCAAAGAGGCTCCCACACGTTCGGGCTGATAGAATACCTTGTGGCACTCCACGCCTGCGGGCAGGCGGCTTTCTTTCAGTTGCGCCAGTTTTTTCTCTACGGCAGCGCCCACTTTCACGATGTCCGAACCGCTGGAAGCTGCGATGAGGATTCCCTGCGCCCGTTCGCTGTCGAAGAACAGTTCGTTGCGGGTAGGCTCTTCGTATCCTTTCTCGATGCGGGCGATGTCGCGCATGCGGAGCTGGTCGTCGTCATGCCCTTGTATCAGCATGCTGCCTATATCTTCCACTGTCTTGAACTTGTCGCTGACGGTGACGCGGATGCGGTTGTCGCCGTTGTCGTAGTAGCCGCTGTAGGTGGTCTTGTTCTGTCCGTTCAAGGTGGCGAGGACTTCGGCGGGCTTTACGCCGAGGTTTGCCATGCGGTCTTGCAGCAGGGAGATGTTGATGCATTCGGGACGTTTGCCGTACAGTTCCACCCGTTCCACACCTGTCATGTCGCTTATTTCGCGCTTGATAAGCTCTGCGTAGTCGGACAGCTCCCGGTCGGACAGTCCGTCACCGGTCAGTGCGTAGAACATTCCGTATACATTGCCGAAGTCGTCTTTCACGATGGGGGTGCTCGCTCCGTCGGGCAGCAGGGCGCAGGCGTCGCTCACCTTGCGGCGCAGCATGTCCCAGCACTGCTCCACTTCATCGTCCGGGGTAATGGTGGTGAGTTCTACCTGTATCAGGGAGAGGTCGTTGTACGAGTAGCTTTCCACATTATCTATATTGCCCATGCTGCGGATGCTCTTCTCCAGCACATCCGTCACTTCCAGCTCTACCTGGTGGGCGGATGCCCCCGGATAGGTGGTTACCACCATGGCGAGTTTCACTTTTATTTCAGGGTCTTCCAGCTTGCTCATCTGGTAGCAGGAGAGGATGCCGCCTACAAACAGGACGGTCACCAGGAAGTAAACCAGATTGCGGTTTTTGAATGCCCATTTGCTTATATCCATAATTGCTGAGTTTTAAAGGAAAACAATGCTATAACAGTCCGCCGATGTTTGTGTCGCTGGCAGCAGGCAGAGGAGTCACGGTTTCTCCGTCCTTTATGTGATGTATTCCTGCCGACACCACTTGGTCGCCGGGTTGCAGCCCGTCGGAAGCGATGATGCTGCGTCCGTTGCTCAGCAGGCGTACGAGGGTTACTTCGCGGCTGTGTACTTTGCTGTCGGACGGGTTGTATACGAATACGCAGGCTTTGCCGTCTTTTTGCAGGACAGCGCTGCCGGGTACGGAGAGGTTGCGTGAACTGTCATTGTTGCAAAGGATGGTAACCATGGTGTTCATGCCCGGAGAAGGAACGGGGCGGTTATCTGTAATCAGTTGCAGGCGCATGGTGTAGAGTTGGTTCGCATTTGCTTTGGGGGTGACACTGATGAGTTTCAGCTCATAGGTCTGTTCCGGATAAATGTCAAACGTACAGCGGTATCGGTCAAATTGCTCGCGCCGGATGTATTCGGCTGCCGGAAGGTTTATTTCCACTTCCGGGGCGCTGTTGCTTATCATGGACAGGACAGGCATTCCGGCTCCCACCGTTTCGTGCGCTTCAAACAGCCTTTTCTGTATATAGCCGCTGAAAGGGGCGTAAAGGCGGGTGTAGCCCAACTGGTCTTTGTGATGCCGGTATTTGGCGGTGATTTGTTTCAGTCCGTACACGGCCTTGTCGTTGGCACTGGGCGTGGTTCCGTTGTCTTTGTAAAGCGCCATTACGCGCTCCGCCTCTGCCTTAATCTGTTTGTATTCGGCCTCGGTGGCGTCCAGTTGCACCTGGTAGTCCGTAGGGTCCAGTTCGGCAAGCAGTTGTCCTGCCTGCACGCGGGCGCCGTCCTTTACATATATCTTCTGTATCGTGCCGCTCACTCTGAATGCGAGGCTGATGTCTTGTGCCGCTTTTACTTTTCCGGGATATTGCAGGTTGGTTTGCCCGCCGGCGGAGACAACCGTATCTGTTTTTACGGTCTGGTATTCTCGTGTGTCTTTAGCTCCGTTGCTACAGGATAGCAGCGAGTAGAGTGAGATGCTTGTTAAAATCCAATAAATTCGTTTCATAATTCAAGGTATATTAGTTTTGTGACAAAATTACTCAGTCTCTTCTATATATAAAAGGTTTATAAGCATTATAAAATGTTCTGTTTATGCCCTCTCTTTGTAAAAAACGGACATTTTCCTGTCTATTGCGTTCTGGGGTGTCAGATTCGTCGTGTGGACTTTATACTGTGACAGCCGATATTCGGGTGATGAAAAGTTACAGAAATTGGGAATTGAAAAAGGTAATGAGATAATCTTTTTCATACCTTTGCAAGTACATATAATTAATATCTTATACCGAATGAACACGCAAAACTCTTATCTTGCTTCAAAGCCGCATTACGAGATACTCGACGGGCTTCGTGGCGTAGCTGCCGTAATGGTAGTCGCTTTTCATCTGCTGGAAGCGCATTCCGGCGGCAATCACTTGGAACAAATTATCAATCACGGTTACCTGGCGGTAGATTTTTTCTTTATGCTTTCCGGTTTTGTTATCGGTTATGCTTATGACGACCGCTGGAGCAGGATGAGCATCGGTACTTTCTTCAAGCGGCGTATTATCCGTTTGCATCCTATGGTGATAGTGGGAAGCATAGTGGGTGCAGTGTTCTTTTATTTTCAGGAGTCGCCCTGCTTTCCGGCTATTCAGGATACATCGGTAGGGACTATGCTGTTGGTAATGCTGCTGGGGTGTACGCTGCTTCCGCTTCCTTTGAAATGGGACATTCGCGGCTGGACCGAGATGCATCCGCTCAACGGACCGGCCTGGTCGCTTTACTACGAATACATAGGCAATATTCTTTATGCATTGTTCATCCGCAAGTTCAGCAAGACAGCTTTATCCGTTCTCGTTGTTGTGGCGGGATGTTTTACGGTGCACCTTTGTCTTACCGCACCTGCAGGTGATATTGTCGGCGGCTGGGCGTTGAATTGGGAGCAGCAGTACGTAGGGCTTGTCCGGTTGATGTATCCTTTCTTTGGCGGATTACTGCTGTCCCGTCTGGGGTGGCTTGTTCGTATTGAGAAGCGTGCGTTCTGGTGGTGCAGTCTGATGATTGTGGCAGTTTTGGCATTTCCCCGTCTGGGCGGTGAAAATCATTATTGGATGAACGGACTCTATGAGGCCTGCTGCATTCTTTTTGTCTTTCCTGTGATTGTGTCCATGGGGGCGGGAGGTAAGGTGACGGGCAAACGTTCTACCGCTGTGTGCAAGTTTCTGGGAGATATTTCGTATCCGGTATACATAACGCATTATCCGTTAGTGTATACCTACACGGCGTGGGTGTGCAATAATAATGCTACTTTAGCGGAAGGCATTCCTTATATGATACTGACCTTTGCCGGTGCTTTCGTGCTTGCCTATGCCTGTCTGAAACTCTATGACGAACCTATACGCAAATGGCTGACAGACCGATTCCTGAAAGGAAAGAAAGCTGTTAAAAGTTAGTTCTCGTGTAGTGAGGTAAACGCATGTACAATGTAATCCAGTTCAGGTATGATAAAAAAGTCCCGATGCAGTTTATTCAGAATCTGCACCGGGACTTTTCTCTAATTACCAGTTATCTTATTTTACGTCAATGAATCTTTTGGCCTTTTCTTTTTCCTGTTCGGAAAACTTCGGCAAGTCTATATTCAATACGCCGTTTTCTACTTGGGCGGAAATCTTTTCTTTGTCTACATCGTCCGGAAGGATCATTGTCTGTTGGAATTTGGAGTATGAGAATTCGCGACGCAGATAGCGGCCTTCTTTCTTCTCTTCCTTGTTTTCCGTTTTCTTCTCCATGCTGATGACCAAGTTGTTTTCTTCGTCGATATGGACGTTGAAGTCTTCTTTGGTCATTCCGGGAGCTGCCAACTCTACCTTGTATTCCTTTTCTGTTTCAAATACGTTGATGGCGGGAGCCGTTGCATTGGCTTTTACCATCCAATCGTTATCAAAGAAATCGTTAAAGATACTTGGTAACCAATTCTGAGTTCTTCTTACAGGCATCATAATCATAGTCTCCTATCTTTAAAAGTTATACATTCGTTTTGCTCTGAACTTCGGTTTTCGATGTTCCCCGATGTTTACCTTTCGGCTTTCACCGTCTGTATCTTGAACCGTCGTTCACTTACTGTTATGGCAAACTGTATGCCAACAGGTTTGTACTCACTTTATTGACTAATTGTCATTGTTGGTCTGACTATTTTACCTGTATAATGCCAATATTGCTATCTTTTTATTTAAAATTGATTGAATTTCATACTAATTTAAAACGCATTCGCCAGCGCTTGCTTTCTTCGTCCCAGTCGTGGCTGATAATTTTGAAAATTCCTATCTCGGAAGTGTTGGCAACGTGTGTACCGATGCAAAGGCATTCGTCATAATCACCTACTTTTACTATACGTACGGTTTCCGAAGCATCTTCGGGTAACCGTTCCAAATCGAACCGTCCTTTGGCTTCTGCCTGAGTGATGAACTCGGTAGTGACAGGCAGATGCCGTGCTATCACTTCATTTACCGCTTTTTCCAGACTCTCTATTTGCTCTTCCGTGGGGCAGGCGTTGAGCCGATAATCCAATTTACTTTTTTTGCGTTCTATATGAGCGGAGACGGAACGGCCGCAACCGAATAATCTGATCATTGTCTGATTAATGATGTGTTCGGTGGTGTGCATAGGCGGGTATTCCTGTTTGTTGTGCTCATTGAGTTTCGCTTGTTGTTCCATAAGTTCTTCTTTTAAAATACTGTATACATGTATGTCCGCATATTCTCCTGAAGCCAATAACTCTCCGGCCCGTTCCGTTCCTTCAAGGCGGAAGCCAAGTCGGATGGGAATGCCGTTGCTTGCTACATTGCCCGTGGCACAACGTATCTGTATGCGTTTTATATTTTTGGTTTCGACGGCCCATCGGCATAGGCGGCGGACACAATCGGTCATGATGCCCTGATGCTGGTATTCGGGCAGAAGCCAGTAACCGATTTCCGTGCGGTGATTGGCAAAGTCGGAAAAATGAAAACCTATCAGTCCGCAAATTTCATTCTCTCTGTTCCAAATACCGAATATAGGTTCGTAGCTGTCAGCAGAGGCGGAGAGGACCCCTTTCAGAAAGTTTTCCTCATCGGCTACGGACTTCAGGTTGTCTACAAAAGGCAACCATGTCCGCATATAGTTGCGGTGGGTATCTATGGCATGGTATATGGCAGCGGCATCTTCTACCGTTACTTCACGCAGCACAATATCCGGACGGATTTCAAAAGATACATTTAAATGGTTGAAAGGCTTTGTCTCTTTCTGCCTGTCCTGTATCCTTTCCTTGAGTTTGCTCCAGGCGTGGGTGTCGAACAGGCAGCTTTCGCGCATGGTGTGATACATCTCCTTGAACCGGGACATCGGAATGGTGAAGCTTAATAACTCTGCCTCGAAATGAGGACGGACAGACAGGTCGAAGAATCCCAAAAAGGTTCGTTTGCCTTGTTTCCGGTTTTCAAGGATAGCCTGAGTCACTACGGAACAACAGCCCGAACCGAAAGGAGCTGATACGGTATCCGTTGCATTGCTGTCGAAAAAAGCCCATGTGGCAAGTCCTGCCAGCATGTCCGGCGTGGCAAGAAACAATATGCCTTCCACTTTGTCGAAAGAACCAATCTTGTCGATTCGTGCAAAGTGCAGGTAGGCTTTTTCCGCTTTAGGCACTTGCAATTCCTGTATGAAGTCAACAACCATATCGGGTGTTTTCTTGTATTTCTCTTTCAAAGAGACGAAGCCGGGCACATGTTCCGGCATATCCGTGAAGCCTGTGTAGAACTTGCCGCCTCCACAGCCTATTGTTTCGGCATTGAGGCTGATTATTTTTCCGTTTCTTACTTGCGCCATGCTTTTAAAGAAGCACCCGTTTACTTTCTCTGCCGGAGCTTCCGGTTGGTCGGAGTACCAAAATACGATGGGAAGTCCGGCCTGCTGCCCGAAAGCTTCCCGATAATTGCCTATAAACGTATGTATATCCATTCCCTTCTATTTTTCACCAAAGATAATTAATATTCCGGGAATTTCTTTTCCGGTATGCGAAAATACGGTTTTATGCTAACCGAGCAGCGCCATATAAGCCAGTTCTCCGATGATAAACAAGCTGACTGCACCTATCAGAACCGCTTCGCCCAGCAAATACCCTAATGCTGCATGCAAAATAGTGCAGTGGTATTTGGATATTTCGCTATGATGCCGATGCCGCCAGGCTATCATTCCACACAAGGCGGGAGCAACGAACAGCAGGAATATGAATCCCGCTGTCGATGCTCCCGACCACATGCCGCTTATTCCTAACAGAATTTCCATGAGCAAAGTTCCGCAGATAAGAAAAAGCATGAATAAGGAGAATTTCGGAATGGCAGTTATCTGCTCTCTGCGCATTTTACGGATTAACCGTATGTAGGCTACTACTCCTGCAATGGGCAATGCAAGAAGAAAAAGAAGGATGATAGTGGCCGTTATATAGGACAAGATTATCTTCATTTTCGGTAAATATTATTTTTCTTTTCCAAACAGTAAGTACATATAATTAGCTAATGGCGTATTTTATTGATACAAACTGATTTAAACTATTTGCTTCTCTCAAATTAAAAGGTACTGACGAGAACCTTTGATGCAAATATATAAGAAAGAAAATATAAAACCAAACAACCGATTGGTTTTTGAAAAATAAGAAAGAAAAACCGGAAAAGTGGCTGGAAAATTAATCAGGAGTGGACAGGAAAACCGGGAGTGTTATATTTGTTTCTGAATACGAGATACATTATGATTCCCGTTAAAGCATGCTATAAATAGAGGAAATGGTGGTAAAAGACACTGCAACGTAAAAAAGATGGTTCCGAAAAAGGGTCAATGTAAAAACCTGAGGGGTAAATTTATAAATTGTTATCTTTGTCTCC
>OGOK01000245.1_pt1 | contig 53319 bp, 34 predicted proteins | sample 1552661 | NCBI WGS metagenome assembly OGOK01 (sample SAMEA2580172, study PRJEB22360) | human gut metagenome | biome: human gut; feature: human-associated habitat; material: faeces | place: Denmark | collected 2008/2010
ACAATGATAAGGATAATACATCAAATGCAAATGTAATCATAAGTGTAGAGACTGGAGAATTACCAATAGGATTAATACTTGCATTAGTAGCATTAGTAGGATTAGAGACAGTAACATTAAGATATGCAGTTGTATTAACTAAAAGACAAAAGAAAAAAGTAAATAAGAAATAATATAGAAAGCCAAACTATTAAGCAAATAATAGTTTGGTTTTTTTGATAAAACAACAAAAATGCCAATCAATGCAATCGGGATAGGGAAAACCAAGATATGAGAGATATGAAAAAGCTTGCGTCGAAATATGTCGAAAAAGACACAAAAAAGTAATACGAGTGAAAAGAAAATAAAAGAAAAGCTTGCGTAAATTCGAAGAAGGGAAGAAAAAGAGGTGGAAAAAATAGCTATTTAATAAGATAAAAAAACTTGATAAAATCAAAGTAATATCAAGTTTTTAGGGGGATACAAAATGTTTAAGAAACAAGAAGGAACAAAAATAAAACTAATATTAGCAGGAGGAGTGCTAGCAGTAATTTTAGTAATAGTAGCAGCAATAATTATAGCTAGTATAGAAAAAGCCAATTTAATAAAAGCAAATCCAGAATTAGGAAGAGCAATGAACTATGAAGAATTTACAGATAAAGATGAAGAAGTAGAAGGTACTGAAAATGTAAAATTTAGTGCTTTCTTTTTGCGTGATATAAATCAAGATGGATATGCAGAAAAAATAAAAGGAACATGTAAAGAAATAGGAAAAGAAGATACCTTGTATATGGAGATAAATGTAGAAACAGCAGGAATGTTAAAGAATGCAAAAATAGAGATACAAGGAAACAATTTCTATTTACAAACATCCCTACCAAAAGATAATGAATTAAAAGATAATTACATAGGAAATAACATAAAAGTAATAGAATTTAATGATTTAAACAATGGAACCCAAAAGCTATTAACAGGAATAGTACGAAGTGGAGATTATTCATATACATCAAGTAAAGCTGATGCAATAGGAAATAATATAAATAATTTATCAAGACAAGATAATAAAGTAATATTAACAGGAACATATGTAAATGAAGAAAATCAAGAGATAGAGATAAGAAAAGAAGTAAACTTAGAAACAGATTGGTATGGAGAGACAAGAGCAAGTATAAGTACAACAAACCAAAGCAAAAATCTAGAAGATGTAATAGATGAAGAAAAAGGAGTAGTAAAATTAGACTTTACAGTTTATACAAATGAAACAGCAAATGAATTAATATTAAGCAAAAATTATGTAGAGGGAGAGATACCAGAATTAAATGGATATGCACCAACAAGTGTAGAGTATACAGGAAGCACAGGAAACTTTAACTATAATGCAGAAACAAGAACATTCACAATAGAAAGAACTGCAGAAGTAGATGAACAAGGAAATGTAACAACAAAAGTATCAAGAAGTAATAGCTATGGAATAGAAGTAGTTTATCCAATAGAAGCATATCAAACATTAGGAACAGAGACTATACAGCTAAAAATACCAGTAAAAACATATTATGAAGGATATAATAACCCAAATGAAGAATTTACAAATCCATATAAGTCAAATACAGCAAGTTCTACGATAGTAGTAAACTATGAAAATCCAAAAGGAACTGTCTCAAAATTTGATGTAACAGTAGGAAAAAAAGTATATAATCCAACCACAAGATACATGGTTTCAAAAATAAAACCATTAAATATATATAACGGAGTATCAGATGAAGAAAAAGATGATACATATACAGTATTATGGCAAGCATATATAGGAACAGGAGAAAACTTACCAGGACTAGTAATGAAAGAAACTGCAACAGGAAATGCACAAGTAACAGATCAATTTATAAAGACAAATGCAGAAGAAGAGAGTACAGATGATGTAGTATCAAATGTAGGAATATATTTTACAGGAACAGATAATATTTTAGGCGAAGATGGATGGATAAAAGTATATAACGAAGAAACAGGAGATTTACTGGTAACATTTACAAAATATGATTGGAATAAATATTCTAGCAGTAATCCATATAAATACGAATTACCAGTAAAACATATACGTGTAGAGACAAGTGGAATAGTAAAAGATGAAAGTTATTTATACGTATATAACATAAAAGAAATAGATGATAATAAAATAACAGAAAAATACGAAAGAGCACAATTTGATGAATTACAATATATAAAATCAACATTAGTAGGATATGTAGGAGAAACATATGTAAATACAGATACACATCAAGCAAATTATGAAGCTCCAATATCAGTAGCAAATCTACGTATAAGTAAAAATACGATATCAACACAAGCAACAGAGAAAAACGAAATAATATCAATAGAGGCAGAAGGAAATAAAAACTACAATGAAGTAGAATGGAAAAATGGAATATTCTTAGTAAAATTACCAGAAGAAATAATAGATGCACAAATAAACAATGTAGAAATAAACAATTCAAGTGTAAATATAGAAAGTTATGAATTAATAGAACAAAATAATTGTAAATACATAAAGGTAGTAACAAAAAATGATAGTCCTGCAACATATGAAATAACAATAGATGTAGATTTATCACCAGATCCAAGAAAAGCAACAAGTACAAGAAATATAGAGTTATATGCATCTAATGAAGGTGGAGAAAATTATTATTATAAAGCACAAGATATATATGATGTAAATAATAACTTAAATACAGAAGAACAAGTAAACTATAGAACAACAAGTATAAGTATGGTATCACCAAATAGTTTATTAACAAATCAAGTTGCGAGTGATTATGATGATAAAGGTAGTGAGGTAATATCACCACAAATAGCAGATATAAAACCAATATATGCAATAGTAGACCAAGAACAAGAAGTACAAACAGTAAAAATAGGGGTACAATTGAAGAACAATTATGCAAGCACAACAAGTGAGATACAAATATTAGGAAAGATACCATTCGAAGGAAATACATATGTAATAAATGGTGCAGATTTAGGTTCAACATTTACAAGCAAGATGACAAATGGAGGAATAGAATTACCAGAAGAATTAAAAGAAAGTGCAACAGTATATTATTCAGAAAATGAAAATCCAGATAGAGATTTAAGTAAATCAGAAAATGGATGGAAAACTGCAGGAGAAGTAACAAATTGGGATAATGTAAAAACATATTTAATAGATTTAGGTAATTATGTAATGCCAACAGGAAAAGAGTTTGTATTTAACTATGTTGTAGAAATTCCAAATGGATTAGCATTTAATGAAGTTGCATATAGTCATCATGCAATATATTTCTGCTTAGATACAGACGAAGGAAAATATAGAACAGAGACAGAACCAAATAAATTGGGATTAAGAATAGCAGAAAAATATAATTTAGAACTTACAAAATATCAAAAAGGAAAAGATAAATTAGTAGCAGGAGCAACATATAGAATAACAGACGAAGAAACAGGAGAAAGCAAAACAGGAGTAACAAATACAGAAGGAAAACTAGCAATATCAAACTTATATGCAGAAAAAGCATATATAATACAAGAAATAAAAACACCGGATGATTATGAATTAAATTCAAATATTATCAGGTTTATTGGTCATGTGGATGAAGAAGGAAACTTAAGTATAGAAAGAACAGAAGGCTTCATAAAAGGAGACATGACAGTAACCAAAGTAGATGGTGAAGAATACAAAGTAAATGTAGAAGTAGAAGATGAAGTAAAAGCTAGTATAAAAATAACTAAGAAAGAAGAAGGAACAGATACGCTAATAAGAGGAGTACGTTTTAAATTAACAGGATATGGCTTAAGTGAAAACGGAAGAAGTGTTACAACAAATGTAAATGGAGAAGCAACACTAAGAGGCTTGTCTGTGGAGCAAGAATATACATTGGAGGAAGTGAAAGCAGAGGGATATTATTTAGCAAGTCCAATAAAATTTAAGATTGTAAATAATGATGGAAACTATAGTGTAGAAGTTCTAGAAGGAGGAAACATTGAACAGAATACTATAGAAGATAATGGAATACCAACAATAAATATAACATTAGATAATGAGAAGATTCCTACATATGATTTAGAAGTAATAAAGATTAAGAGAACAACAGAGAGTACAGTAAGTGATGACGAATTGGTAGCAAAAGCAAATGCAGATTTAGCACAAACAGATGTTGAATATTTACAAGGAGCAAAATTTAAGTTATATAAAGGAACAGAGGAAACAGGAAGTTTTACAACAGATTCTGAAGGAAAAATAAAAATAACAGGATTATATCTATATGAAAGCGAAAAAAATGTTGACCAAACATATACATTAAAAGAAGTAATGGCACCAGTAGGATATGCTAAAGTAAAAGATATAAAATTTAAAGCAGAGGAAGTAGATGGAACATTAAAATTAAAAGAAATAAATGAAGATGGAGAAGAGAGCGATTCATCAAGATTTACAGCAGAAGGAAATATAATAAGATTAAAAGTAGAAGATAGTCCATCATTTAGATTGATAAAGAAAGACGCAGAAACACAAGAAGTATTACCAAATACAAAATTTGCAATATACAATGTAGATAACGGAGAAATACCAGCAACAAATAGTAAGGGAGAAATACTAGGAACAAAAGAAACAATAGATGGAAAAGAGTACTATACAGTAACAACAGATGAAAATGGAGAGTTAACACTAGATTTACCAGAAGGCTTATATAAAGCAGTAGAGGTAGAAGCAGACGAAAAATATGACTTAATAGGACAAACATATTATTTTGGAATAGGAGCAAGTAGAGAAGGAGAAAGGACACTTGTACCATCTTATGCAACTAATATCGGTGGAGAGTATTATGATTTTATTAATGTTGTAAACAAAACAAGTGATGGAGGATATATAGTAGGTGGAGGAACTAATAGTGAAACAGCATATGTAGGTGGTAGCACTTGGACAAATTCATCAAGAGTATTTAGCGATGGATTGATATCAAAATATAATAAAGATGGAGGAATAGAATGGCAAGAGATTATTGTAGGAAAAGGTGCTGTCGAAGTTAATTCTATTATAGAAACAAGTGATAATGCATACGTAGTTGTTGGAATATTTAGAGGCGATATGACAATAGGTGATAATTTATTAGATAATCAAGGTAGCGCAGATGGCTTTATAGCTAAATATAATTATGAAGGAAAAGTAGAGTGGGCTACATGTGTAGGAAATTACGAACTTGAGATATTTAACTCTGTTGCAGAAACAACAGATGGTGATTACATTGTAGGTGGGGAATTTTGGAGTGATAGTATTGAAGTTGGACAATATGTTTTAAAAAATGCGGCAGGAATGGGGTCATATTATGATGTATTATTAATAAAATATGATAAAGATGGAAATGTTAAATGGGCGACTTCATTTGGTAGTAAAGAATCAGATATTGTTTATTCAATAAGTACAACAAAAGATGGAGGATTTTTAGCTGCAGGATACTTTCAAGAAACAATTACATTAGAAGATCATACTATAATAAGCGCTGGTAAAATAGACGGTATGGTTATTAAATATAGTAACGAAGGAAAAGTAGAGTGGGCCAAAAATATAGGAGGAAGTAGTTCTGATTATATTGAATCAATAGCAGCAACAGAAGATGGAGGATATATAATTGGAGGAACATTTGAAAGTAATAGTTTGAATTGTGGAAATGGAATAACATTAACTAATATGGGAAAAGATGATGGTATGCTGATTAAATATTCTTCACAAGGAGAAGCTGAATGGGCAATAATAGTAGGAGGAACTCAAGATGATAGAATAAAATCAGTAGTGGAGACAAGTGACAATAGCTATTTGATAGGAGGATATTTTAAAAGTACTACTATTACAATAGGTAGTTATATTTTTGAAAATAAATCAAATCAGTATTCAAATGGAATGTTATTCAAATGCGATTCGAAAGGAAAAGTCGAATATGCAACTGCAATTGGAGATAGCGATGCTAGTGAAGAAATTACATCAGTAGTAGAGATAAGTAATGGAAAATATATTGCTGTAGGAAGTTTTAAAGATAAAATTATGGTTGGAAATTATGAATTAACTAGTACGGCAGGATATGATGGGATGATTATTGAATACAGTACAAAAGAGAAAGCAGAGTTATTTATAAATAAAGCTAATATAATTGGAACGAATAAAAATGATGAAATAAAAGGTATAATAAAGACAGACGATGGAGGATATATAGCAGTAGGGAATACTTTGGAAGGAGATATTTTAAAATATGATAAAAATGAAAGAATAGAATGGAAAAGAGAGACGCAAGGAAAAATTAATTCAATAATAGAATTAAAAAATGGTGACTACTTAGCGGTAGGTAATACTCCTCTTGGGGACATATTAAGATATAATCTAGATGGAACTTTAGAATGGTCGAAAGCTACGGAATATACTTTTTATTCTGCTATGGAGACAGAAAACGGAGATTATATATTAGGAACTTCAACGGGACTTATTAATAGATATGACGAAGCTGGAAATATGAAATGGTCAAAAAAGTCGGAAGTGATATTAATTCGATAAAAAATACAAATGATGGTGGCTATATAATAGGGGGAAATTTTCATGACTCTGTTGAACTAGGAAATGGAATTACGATACAAGTAAGGGGATATAATTCATGTGCAGATGGAATGATAATAAAATATAGCAAAGATGATATTTGTGAATGGGCAGAAGTTATTAGTGGTGCATATTTTGACAATGTTAATTCTATTATAGAAACAAGCGACGGGGGATATTTAGCAGGAGGATATTTTAATAAAACTGTTAATTTAGATGATGAAAATACTATAGTAAGTGGAAGTTCAGGGGATTTATACAATGGAATGATAATAAAATATGACCCTAATAGAAATATTGAATGGGCCAAAGTAGTAAAAACTAATAGGTTTAGTGAAGTTAATGAAGTTATAGAATTAAATAATAAAGAATATGCTGTAGTAGGAGATTTTAGTGGAGCAAAAGTAGAACTGGAAGATGGAATTAATTTATATAATAATTCAGATAGTACATATAATGCGATGATAATTAAGTATAATAATAAGGGAAATTATATAAATTCTATGGTAATAGGTGGAAATGAGAATGAAAAAATAGAAACGATTATAAATTTAGACAGTAATAAATTTATATTAGGAGGATATTCTACAAGTAATATAATAGAAGCTGAAAAAGAAGAAATTGCCAGTAGCGAAAGCAATGGAAAAGGAATGATAATTTCTATGACGGAGCAAGTAGGAGTTCCAGAGATCCAAGAACTAATAGTAGAAAATGCAAGAAAGCAATTTAAAATAACAACTGATGTAAAAGAAATCGATGGGGTAAAAGGTGGAAGTATTTCAGGAGAAGATAATAATCCATATGAAACAGTAAAATACGGAGATTCAGGCACAAAAGAAATAATAATGATACCAGATGAAAATTATGAAATTATAGGAATTACAGTAAATGGACAAGAATGGCGATTTGAAGAAAATATAGACGGAACATACACAATGCCTCAATTTACTAACATGATAGAAGACAAACATGTAGAAGTAACATACGCATTAAAAGATAACAAATTAATAATAAACAAAGTAGACAGTAAAACACAAGAACCATTGCAAGGAGCAACATTTAAACTAGACCAATTAGAGGAAAGAACAGAACCAGAGAATGTAATAGGAGAAATAGTTGATAATGGTACAGAATATGCAGAAGCGAATACGGAAGAAGGAGAAGTCACTGGAGTAATTGGAGATTTAACTAATAATGGAACATATTATTTTATCGAAAATGATGATGGAACATTAACTCCAACAAACAGTAAAACATATCAAACGGATAATGGAGGAAGTAGTGGTAAACAAAATATAACAGCCAATTCATATATACCAATTGATTTAAGTGGATTAGAAGGAGATTATGTAGTAGTAATAAATGCACAAATATCAAGTGAAGGACCAGATTATGGATATGGAACAATTAATCAAAGTACAAGTGCACCATCATATAGTACGAGTACAGGAAGATTTATGTATATATCAGGAACTTCAAGTTCAGTAACAACAGCAAAAGACTATACATCAAATGTGCTAACTGGTGGAAACACATATTATCTACATTTAGGGTATAGAAAAGATGGTAGTATAGATACAGGAGATGATCAAGTCGTAATTAATAGTATAAAAGTATATAAAGCTAATTCAGCTACATATAATTTTATAGACAATGGACAAGGAGGATATGAATCAAACAATAAAGGAGTAGATAATACAACAGCAAATTCATATATACCAATTGATTTAAGCAGTTGTACAGGAAAATATAATTTAACAGTAAATGCACAAGTATCAAGTCAAAGTAGTGATTATGGATATGCAACAGTAACAAATAGTACAGATGCACCATCATATAGTAGTAGTACTGGAAGATTTATATACATAGCAGGAACAGATGAAGAAGATACCACACCAACAGACTATACAACAGTCTTACAAGGTGGACAAATGTATTATTTACACCTAGGATATTATAAAAATTCATCAACAAGTAGTGGAGATGATAAATTTACAGTAAATAGCATAGAAATAACACTAAACGATTCAGAGCTATATCATACAGAAGTAACAACAAATAGTGAAGGACAAGCGATAACTCAAATACCATTTGGAAAATATCAAATAACAGAAATAGAAGCACCAGAAGGATATGAATTATTAGAAACACCAATAGAAATAGAGTTTAGAGCAGATGGAAATCATGAAGTAACTATTTCAAATATGGAAAAAGCGAAAATACTTGTACATCACTATCTAAAAACAGAAGAAGGAAAATATACAACAACAAAAGTAGCAGAAGATGAGCTATTGGAAGGAAAAATAGATGAAACATATGCAACATCACCACACTTAGACTTAGAAAAATATCAATTAGAAGAGGATGAAGAAGGAAATCATGTATTACCAGAAAATGCAACAGGTACATACAAATCAGGAATACAGGAAGTAACATATTATTATGAGGAAAAAGATATCCCATTAATAGTACATCACTATATAGAAGGAACAGAAAATCCGGTATTACTTGAAAACGGAGAACAAGCAAAAGATGAAAAATACGAAGGAAAAGAAAATGAAGAATATACAACAAATGCAATAAGCCAAGAAGAGCTAAATGACAAATATGAATTAGTGGAAGTGCCTTCAAATGCAACAGGAGTATATACACCAACAGAAACAGTAATAACATATTACTATAGAGTAAAAGATTCAGCAGGAGTAATAGTACATCATATAGATACAGAAACAAAAGAAAAAATTGCACCAGATGTAATTATTCCAGCAGAAGGAACAGGGAAGTATGGAGATAGTTATACTACCGAAGTAAGTGAAGAAATACCAGCTAATTATGAATATGTAGCAAGAACAGACAACTGGGAAGGAACAATGATAGATAAGTTAACCGAAGTAACATATGAATATAAAAAGGTAGATTCAAATATAGCAAATCAAACAATAGAAAAAAATGGAACAGATAAGATAGAAACATATAATGAAGAATTAAAATACAGTATAAAATATAGTGTAAATATAGAAAATTATATAGGAAAAGCGCAAGTAACAATAGTAGACGCATTACCATATAAAATAGATTTAAATAAATCATCTTTAGATGGTGGAACATACGATGAGCAAACAAATACTATAACATGGGTAGAAGTAGTAGAAGGAATAGATACATATACCAAAGAAGAAAGTGGAACAGTAATAATAAGTAAAGACATAAGTGTTGTTTATACAAATATAGATATCAAGCAAAATAATATAGAGAATAAAGTAAGTGGAAAAATAAAACTATTTGATCCTGAAAAAATAAGTGAAGAAGTAAAAGACACTGTAATAACAACAACTGGATTTACAGTAAATATACCAGTAAGTAAAGTATGGGAAGACGATAGTAATAAACTTGGCCAACGTCCAACAAGAATAGTATTTAAATTACGTGGAAGTGATGGAAGCGAGTATACAAAAGAGTTAGCAAAACCAGGAACACAAGGAAGTACAACAACACAAGATAGCACAAATCCAAATAAATGGAATGATATATTCGAAAACCTTCCAAAATATGATGTAAATAAACAAGAGATAGTATACACATTAACAGAAATAAATGGAGATCTAACATATTATGATGCAAGTCTTGATAGTACAGGAAGAGTTGTAACAAACACAAGTAAATACGGAAAAGTAACAGTACATTACTACATAATGAACCCAGATGGAAGTTTAACAACAACAAGAGTACCAGATGCTCAAGGACAAGAAGTTCAAGATGCAGTAATAGAAGGAAAAGAAGGAGATTCATATACTACAGAAGAAGCAACCAATGTAAGTGAAAAATACGAATTGGTAGAAGAAAAACTTCCAGAAAACGCAGAGGGAGCAATAGAAAAATACAACGAAGAGAAACCACAAGAAGTAATATATTATTACAGATTAAAACCAGCAAAAGTATTAATAAATTACTTAGAGAAAGATGGTGACTCAGATGACAGCAACAATATAATCCTAGGGGAACAAGAACAAATAGATGGATATGTAGATGATCAGTATAATACAGATACAGAACATCGCAAAGAAACAATTACAAACAATGGAAAAACATACACATTAGTAGAAGATAGTAAAAATACAGAGGGAACAATGACAGTAGAAGACATAAATGTAACATACTATTATCTACAAAATACAAAAGCAACAGTAAGATATGTTGAAAGAGATCCAGAGACACATGAAATAGTAAAAGACTTAGAGGAACCATATACAGAAGAAGGCTTAGAAGGAGATGAATTTGTAACATATTCAAAGAAATTTGATGGATATAAATTAGTAGAAAGTCCAGAGCAAACAACGATAAATATGACAAAAGAAGAACAAACTTTAATCTATTATTATGAACCAGTATATACAGGATTAATAGAAAACCACATTGATGACAAAACAGGAAAAATATTATATACAGAGACACATGATATATCAGTAGGAGAATCTTATAACATACCAAGTAAAGAATTCGAAGGATATGATTTAGTGAAAAGTAAACTTCCAGCAAATGCGGAGGGAATTATGGGAGAAGAGCTAGTAATAGTTAATTACTATTACATCAAAAAAGCAGTGTTAGAAGTAAACTATATAGATAGAGAAACAGGAGAACCTTTAGCAGAACAAATAATAGATGACACAAAACACGAAGGAGATAGTTATACAACAGAAGAAAAGAACTTTAACGAATATGATATGGTACAGTTAGAAGGAAACAAAGAAGGAACAATGGTAGTAGAAACAGATGAAGAAGGAAATATAACAAATAATAAAACTGTGGTTACATACTACTATGCTAAGAAATCAGCTGGAGTAGAAGAACACCATATAGACATAAGAACAGGAGAAGAATTAGAAAAGCCAACATTACATGAAGGACATATAGGAGATGAATACAGCATACCTTCAAAAGAATTTTTAAGCTATCAAGTAGTAACAGTAGATGAAGATGGAAACAATATGTTACCAATTAACGCAACAGGAAAAATGACTGCAGAAAAACAAGTAGTAATATATTACTACTATCAACCAGCAAAAGTAATAGTACATTATGTAGAAAAAGCAACAGGAAAAGAACTAGAAGAAACAAATCCAGAAACAGGAGAGCTACAAAAAGCCTTAGTAATAATAGAGGGACAAAAAGATGACGAATATACAACAACAGCAAAAGAATTCGAGTATTATACATTAATAGAAAAACCACAAGAAGGACAAGGCAAAATGAAAGTAGAGATAACAAAAGATGAAGAAGGAAACGATGTAGTAAATAATACGATAGAATTATATTATTATTACGAAGCTAAGCCATTTAATATAGGAGTAGAAAAAGAAATAACAGGAATAATAGTAAATGGCGAAAGAAGAGCTCCAACAAATGGAAAATTAGAGAAAGTAGAAATCTACAGAAAGAGTACAGAAAATACAAGTGTACAAATAGAATACAAGATAAAAGTAAGTAACACAGGAGAAGTAAACGGAAATGCAACAATAGAAGAAAACATTCCAGAAGGAATGAAATTAGCAAATAATGACGGAACATGGGAAGAGCAAGAAGGAAAGCTAATAAAGGTAATACCAGAGCTAGGAGCAGGAGAAACAAAAGAATATACAGTATTATTAAACTGGAATACATCTGGAAACAATATGGGAGAGAAGGCTAATGAAGTAAAATTAGTAGAAACAGGAAATGTACCAGGTTTTGTAGATAACAATGATAAGGATAATACATCAAATGCAAATGTAATCATAAGTGTAGAGACTGGAGAATTACCAATAGGATTAATACTTGCATTAGTAGCATTAGTAGGATTAGAAACAATAACACTAAGATATGCAGTAGTATTAACTAAGAAGCAGAAAAGAAAATAATAAAAAAGAGGTATAAGGGAACATATTTCTGTTTGTTCCCTTAGCATTATTTAATAAAAGAACCTTAGCAGTGTAATAAAGAAAAGCTGTTATGTATAATACTGCATAAATTATATAAGGCAGATATAATATTATTTATTTATTGAGTATATTAAAAAAGTATATTATGATATAAAAAATAACAATCATTTCAGCATTAAAAGAAATAATTTTATAAAATGTTATACGTAGTTATTTAATATAATTTTTATAAAGAATTTAGAAGATATTATAACAAATTACAAAAGGAGAACGGCTGATGAAAGAAGAAAAAGAGCAACAAAAGAAAAAAGAAGAACAATTAAACTTAAAGAAATCAAAAGAAAAGAAAGGTGTTAAGAAAATTGCAAAAGAAGAAACTACTGGAAGCAAAGAAATTAAAAAAACAGTAAAAAAAGCACCTGCCAAAAAAGATTCTATTAAAGAAGTAAAAGCAAAGAAAACTACAAGTAAAACTAAATCAAAAGCTGAAAAAGAAGATGATAAAGAAGCTGTAGCAGAGGTTAAGGTGGAAAAAAAGACTACTAAAAAGGCAACACCTAAAACGGAAGGTAGTAAGAAAAAGAACTCAAAAACCACAGCTAAAAAGAAAAGTACAGTTTCAATGAAAAAAACAGCAAAAGCAGATGCTAAAGAAGAAAATAAAGAGGATTCAAACATAAAAATTAATGAAGAGAAAGCAACTGTAGAAGCATCTATCGCAGACAATACAGAAAAGGAAGAAAAAGCAAAAGTAGTTTCTACAAAGGAATCAAAAAAAACTAAAGCAAACAATGCAAAATTGGAATCAAATATAGCAAAATTAAAGGGTATAAAAGTGCAAGAAACAAAAATAACCAAAACTGATGATACAGGTAATGAAGAAATTATTATAGATGAGCCAAAAGAAAATATAGAAAAACAAAAGGAAAAAGAAAAACTAGAAAAGCAAGCTCAATTAGCTAAAAAGAAAAGAAAGAATAGAACAATAATAATGACCATTGTTACAGCTTTAATTATAATAATTGTACTTATAACCATTGTTATTGGAACTTTAAACAGCAAAAGTATAGAAAGTCATAATTTCTACCAATGGATCTCTGGAGAAAAAATAGCCTATATTGGTGAATTAATATTTGACAGAAAAGAAGGTCTAGTAGAATTAAAAGCTATTGATAAAAATGTAACATTAGATTCTACACCAGTATATTACGTAGATGAAAAAAACAAAGTTATTTTTCCCAAAAATATGGCAATAGTATATCCTACTAATAATGGTGTAACATATAGAATAAATCAATTTTCAAATATTGTAGAAGAAAATGGAGAAACATACTTAGAAACAACAAATAAAACCAGGCTAAAACAAGCATTTTTGTATGACGGACAAGATTTATATTTCTTTTTAGAAAGAACAAAAATTATTGTTAATGGAACAATATATGAAGTTTCACCATTATCATATGTTAAAGTAAAATATAAACAAAATGTAGAAATTTATAATTATCAAAAAGATGAATATCAACTTATAGATACTACAGAGGTTCAAGATGCAACCGTTGAAGCAGATACATATACAATTAATATGAGTGTAGATTCTATACAAACAGCAGAAAAGGAACAGTTATTAATTAGAGGTTTAAGTTATTTACAACCTATTGAAGAAGTAATAAAAAAGTAGAATATTAATATTTAGAAATTACAAAATGATAAAGTAGTAAAAAAGAACACACCACATTTTTAAATACCATAATAAAAATATGGTAAGAATAGTGGTGTGCTTTTATGTATAAAATCTAATTTGACATTAAAAAGGTGATATAATAAAATTATAAAAAGCAATTGTTACGGAACATTTAATGTAATTTGAACAGTATAATTGATATAATTTGAATATAAAACAAAGAAAGGGGAGTATGATAAAAAATCATACAAAATAGAAAATGAATGTAGAAGATATTATAAAAGCAACTAATGGTAAACTATTAACAGGAAATTTAGAAGAAAAATGCGAGAATTTTTGCACAGATACAAGGAAAATTCAAAAAGGCGATGTGTATGTAGGTCTTAAAGGAGAAAAATTTAATGGAAACGAATACTACAAAGAGGCATTAGAAAAGGGAGCTAAAGTTGCTGTTATTTCAGAAATAAAAATAGCAGCTGAAGAGTTAAAACAATACAAAGATAAAACAATAATAGAAGTAGAAGACTCTTTAGAAGCTTTTGGAAATATTGCTGCATATAAAAGAGAATTATATAACATTCCAGTTGTTCAAATAACAGGAAGTGTAGGTAAAACAAGTACAAGAGATATTGTGGCAAATGTAGTTCGTATGCAATATAAAACACTACAAACAGAAGGAAATCAAAATAATGCAGTAGGACTTCCAACTACTCTTTTAAAACTAAAAGATCATGAAGCAATAGTTGTAGAAAGTGGAATGAACCATTTAGAAGAAATAAGTTATCTAGGCAGAATAGCAAAACCAACGATTGCAGTTATTACAAATGTTGGAACAGCTCATATTGGCTTTTTAGGTTCAAGAGAAAATATACTAAAAGCTAAACTAGAAATATTAGAAAATCTAAAACCAGATGGGTATATCGTAATTAATAATGATAATGATATGCTAAATAAATGGGCTAAAGAAGATACTAAATACAAAAAATATACATTTGGTATAGAGCAAGAAGCAGATGTAATGGCTTATAATATTCAAATAAATGAAGATAACTCTACATATAATGTAAAAATAAATAATAAAGAATATAATGTAAAGGTACCTGTAAGTGGTAAACACTTTGTATACAATAGCTTATGTGCTATTGCAGTTGGTAATTTATTAAAAATAACACCAGAAAATATTATAAAAGGTATCGAAACATTTTCTTTAACTAAAAACAGAATGGAAGTAGACAAAATTAAAGATAATATAACTGTAATAAATGATGCATATAATGCAAGTTATGATTCTATGAAGGCAGCAATAGAATATTTACAAAACTTGCCCGCTAATAGGAAAATTGCAGTACTAGGAGATATGTTTGAACTAGGTGAGTTTGCAGAAGAAATTCATAGAAAAGTAGGTATAGAAGTATTTAGGCATAAAATAGATGTACTAGTAACAGTTGGAGAGTTGGCTAAATATATTGCAGATGAAGTGGAATATTTAGGAATGCCAAAAGAAAAAGTAATAGCAGTAGATACGACAAAAGAAGCTGTAGAGTATTTAAATAAAAATTTAGCAAAGGATGATGTTGTATTATTAAAAGCTGCTCATGGAATGAACTTTGCCGAGATATATAATGGAATAAAGGAGTAAAATATGTTAAAAATAGGAGTTGTTTTTGGAGGAAAATCAAGTGAACATTCTATTTCTATTATGTCAGGATGTTCAATAGCTAAAAATTTAAATAAATTAAAATACGAAGTTATACCAATATATATTAATAAAGAAGGAGATTGGTACGAAGTTTTAGATGATTTAGCAAATATGCCAAATTATAAATTAGGAGAAGAACCAATTAAGCTAAAACATATAAAAAATATTATTGAATTTCTAAAAGATTTAGATTGTGTATTTCCGGTATTGCGTGGAAAAGGTGGAGATGATGGTTCTATACAAGGGCTATTAAATTTCGTAGATATTCCATATGTTGGATGTGGTATTTTATCTTCAAGTGTTGCTATGGATAAATTATACATGAAAACAATTTTAGCTGGTGCTGGGGTTATGCAAACGAAATATTTTTGAATTAAAAATACCGAAAATGGAATTGTAAGCATAGATAATCAGTTTAACGAAAAGGAAGTTTCAATGGATGATTTACTAGAATTAGTATATGATAAATTGAAATATCCTGTATTTGTTAAGCCTGCCAACTCTGGAGCTTCAATCGGAGTTAATAAAGCAACAAATTCATCAGAACTTAGGAAAAGTATAGAGAGTGCATTTTTTTATGATGACAAAATAATTTTAGAAAAAGAAATTAAAGGAAGAGAAATTGAGATAGCACTTTTAGGTAACGACAATGTAATTACTTCATATCCAGGAGAAGTAGATATAAAAGATGAATTCTATAATTACAATTCTAAGTATCAAAATCCAGCAACGAAAACAATGGTACCTTTAAATATGTTAGGAACAAATCTAGAAGATGAATTAAGAGAGATAGCTATAAAGGTTTTTAAGGCGATTGGAGCAAAAGATTTAGCTAGAGTGGATTTCTTTGTAGAAGAAAGAACAAATGTAGTGTATGTAAATGAAATAAATACAATGCCAGATATTACAGAGGATAGTATGTATATAAAATTATTTGATGCTATAGGTATAGAATATACAGAAGTTCTTGATAAATTAATAAAGTATGCAATGAAAAAATAATTTTTAATAAAAACAACCAAGGAGGTAATATATGGAATACAAAGAAATAGAAAATGATGTGAAATCAGTTTTATCAGAATATCGTTTTACACATTCTTTGGGTGTTGCGAAAAAAGCTATAGAGCTTGCTAAAATATATGGTGTGCAAGAAGAGATTGCTAAAAAGGTAGGAATAGCACATGATATAGCTAAGGAAATGACTGATGAAGAAATGATAGAATATGCCAAGGTTAATAATATAAGGATAGATGAAATAGAAACTGTAAAACCATCACTTTTACATGGCAAGATAGGAGCAGATATTGCTGCTAAAAAATTTGGTTTTACACAAGATATGATAAATGCTATAAAGTGGCATACAACAGGAAGAGAAAATATGAGTATGTTAGAAAAGATTATATATGTAGCTGATAAGACCGAGGAAAATAGAAAAGGGACAAGGTTCAATTTAGAAAAAAGTAGGGAATTATCTACACAAAATATTGATGAAACTCTTATATTTTTAATGAACGAATTTATTACATATAATGTAAAAAATGAATGGTTAATTCATCCAGAAACAATAAAAGCTAGAAATGATTTATTGTTAAATGAAGGTAAAATACATAAAAATTGAAAAAAACCTATTTTAAAATATATTTTTATGTGATATAATGTTGGCACCATGAATGTGGAGGATGTTAAATGATTTTCAAAGATTATTACAAAATACTTAATTTAGAATCTAGTAAGATAACTCCTCAAGAACTGAAAATAGCATATAGGGAAGCTGCAAAGAAGTATCATCCAGATATTAATATTAACGACCAATTTGCAGAAGAACGATTTAAAGATATAAACGAAGCATATAGGGTGTTGTCAAATTCTACTTCTAAACGAAAGTATGACAGAATATGGAATAATAATGTGGGAAAAAAGAAGAAGTATGAAGAGAGCCAAAGGAAGAATGGCTCAAAATTTTCCGAATTTTTCACAATGTTTTTTGGAAATATTGTCGGTGAGGAGGAAAAATCCGACAATAAAGTAAAGAAAAAAATTCCTATAAGAGGAGAGAATGTAGAAACAGAAATTAATATGTCAATAGAGGAAACATATTACGGTTCAGAAAAGAAAATTTCTCTTAGGACTCTAAAAGGGAAGATGAAGACTTTTGTAGTAAAAGTCCCAGCAGGTATTAGGAATCAAGAAAAGATTAGATTGATTGGCCAAGGAAAAGCTGGAATAAATGGTGGTAAAAACGGAGATTTATTTATAAAAGTAAATATTCAAAATAGCAAAAGGTTTAGGTTAGAAGGAATAGATTTATACACAGATTTACGATTAACCCCATGGGAAGCTGCCTTAGGCACAAGAGCTACTATAGATACAATAGACGACACTGCTTCTGTCTATGTACCAAAGGGAATTGAAAGTGGAGAAAAAGTCAGAATTCAAGGAAAAGGATACAAAGACGGAAAAGGTGGAAGAGGAGACCTAATAGCTGAAGTAAAAATAATAGTACCAAAAGAACTAACAACAGAGGAAGAAAAGTTATATAAGGAATTAGAACAAATATCTAACTTTAATCCAAGAAAAAGAGTAAATTAACATAATAACTTAAAATGGTTGACAAAAACTTACAAATTAGGTATAATTAAACATAGTAGTGTTACAAAAGACAAACTATGTATATAGAAAATCGTAGAAGTGTGGGGTGTATAAATATGTACGTTTGGGAAGGAAAACATTTTAGTATAATGGATCCAAATAACGTAAATACAGTAGTATATCAAATAAATGAAACATTAAAAGAAGATTTAGCGAAAGCACCAAAATATACAGTAACAAGATTGGATTATACAGAGGAAATGTATGGTGATAAGAAAAAGAAAACATTTTATATAGATGATCCTTCTGAAAACAAAGACGAACTTGTTATATTATCTTTTGGTAAAGATAGAGTAGTAATAAATATGGCAATATTACAAGGCGACAAGATAACTATATCTAAAAAGCCAATGCCTTTAAAATTTAATACTCTTTATTCAGACACAGAAAAAGAATATAAAGAATTTAAGTACACACCAAGTTTTAAAAGACAAATTTCAATCATAGACCCAGAAACTACAGAAGAAGTAAAGCCTATGGTATATTTTGATGAAGAGGCTAACGAAGTTAGAGGTAAATGTAAATTAAAAGCAAATAAACCTTATTTTGCTTTCGAAATTAAAGATAAAAAAGATTAAAGGAGAGGGGAGTTCTAATGAACAAAGCAGATAATTTATCTGAAAAATCTTGTAATTCACTAGTATTCGAGGATGAAGCGAAGGTGCTTACTTTTGCATGTATTACTACAGACAATGTAAAAGATGCTCCTTTATTATTAGGAGAAGTGGTAAAAAATAAAATCGTAGCACCAGAAAATGCAGCAGAAGCAAAACAACTTGCATCAAATGCAGAAAAACTAAAAAAACAAGGATGTAGAGTATCTACAAAAGCTGTTGCAGAAGCAAGAATTGCAAGAGGAAGAAGTGTAACAAGACAAAGAATTGCAGTTAAAACCAATGAAACTAAAACTGATGGTGCTTCAAGATAATATCACAAAAGATAGGGATGAAATAAATGAAAGTAGAAGTAAATTTTAAGTTAAATGGTATGTTACAAAATGTAAGAAAGAGATTAATAATATTTGTAATATTATGGTTAGTAATTATAATCCTAGGAGTTGCTCCATTTTCTGCTTCTATTACAGAGGCAGTACAATCAGGAGCATTTAATTTCGAAATTTTTTTGGAACAATTAGGGAAATATATCACTAGCCCTTTTTCTAGTTTTGGACTTGTTTTCTCAGAAGGATATATAGGAACATTTGGAACAAGTATATTATATTTCACAATATTTTATTTAGCAGCTGTAGTAGTTGGAATGTTAAAGGCAAAACCTAAAAATGAATATACCGATATAGAACATGGTTCTAGTGGATGGGCAGAACATGGGGAACAATATAAAGTTTTAAGTAAAAAAAGCGGAATTATTTTAGCAGAAAACAACTATCTACCATTAAATAAAATGGGAAACATAAATGTGCTAGTTGTTGGACGGATCAGGTTCTGGTAAATCTACATCATATTCTATACCAAATGCATACCAATGCTTAGGTTCATACATATTTACAGATCCAAAAGGTGAATTATACGATAGAACAGCAGGATACTTAAAATCTAAAGGATATAAAGTTAGAGTATTAAACTTAGTTAATCCAGAGTGTAGTGATGGGTATAACCCATTAGCACATATAAGAAATGAAATAGATGTTGATATTATTGCAAATACCATTGTTAAAGGACAAAGTGGTGAAAAAGCATCAGACCCGTTCTGGGATGATATGGCAGAAATCTTATTAAAAGCTTTAATTTGGTATTTAATATCAACTAGACCACCAGAAGAGCAAAACTTAGCAAGCTGTGCAGAACTTGTAAGGGCTGCAAATGATAGTGGTGGTACAAGTTTGTTAGGTGATTTAATAAATCAATTAGACTATACACACCCAGCAAGAAAAAACTATAAATCAATCGAAATAGCACCAGAAAAAACAAGAGGTTCTATTTTAAGTACATTACAATCTAGATTAGGTAAATTTGATAGTAAAGATATAGCAGATCTAACATCATCAGATACAATAAATTTTGAAGAAATTGGACAAGAAAAAACAGCTGTATATGTAGTTTCTTCAGATACGCATACAACTTATAATTTCTTACTTACAATTTTCTTCTCACAGATGATTCAACAATTATATGATTATGCAGATAAAGCTGGTGGTAAATTACCAGAAAAAACATTCTTCATACTAGATGAGTTTGCAAACATTGGTCAAATACCGGACTTTGATAAAAAGATATCTACATCAAGAAGTAGAGGAATCTCATTTAGTGTTATCTTACAAAATTTAGACCAATTAGAGGCTGTTTATGAAAAATCATATGAAACTATAATTGGTAACTGTGATACACACGTATTCTTAGGAAGTAACTCTACAAAAACATTGGAATATTTCTCTAAAGCATTAGGAGAAAAAACAATTTCAAGAGACAGCCATTCTACAAACCGTGATAAAGGTGGTTGGAAATCTGGTTCAAGTGATTCCGACCAAATAATGGGTAGAGCATTACTTACACCAGATGAGTTAAGAAGATTTGACAATGATATGTGTATAATATTTGTTAAAGGTGTAAGACCAATCAAAGCGAATAAATTCTACTACTTCAGAAAACCAATGGGTAGGGAAATGGCTAGATTAGAAATAAGCCATAATGATGCAGAAGTAGGAGAAAGAGGAGAATGGAGAGTATTTAATCCTGCAAATCCATATTCATTAAATTCAGAAACAAAAACTCAGGATCTAAAAGTAGAATCTTTAGACGACTTGTTTGCTGATGATGAACCAAGTACTCCTAAAAAGGAGACTGCTAATGTGGCAACAGGTAGTACAAATGGTGGAGGAGCTCAAAATACAAATACTGCAGATTTTACAAAGCCAAAGTCTAAGCCAATGGAAATTCCATTAGAGGATAATAATGAAGAAGTAAATAATATAGATTTGGAAAAAGCGTTGGAAGCAAAATTTGACGAGTTATTTGGAACAGATGATGATTAAAATAACTATTAAGGGGTAGTAAAACTACTCCTTTTTTGTACTTTAAAAACTATAAATTATAATTGTATATATAGTCGAAATATAGTATAATATATGTGCATTTTATATATTATCAAAGGAGAAAAAATTGGAAACAACAGATTTAAAAATAGTAGAAAATAAAGAAAATTTAAAAGTAGGAACAGTTTTAGGAATAGTTTTTATAAGTTTCATAGTAATCTTTTTTATCTTATTTTTAGGGATAACACTATATATATCTTCAAGTGATAAAATTATAACTGGTATTTATATAAAAGGTGTTGAAGTAGCCGGCTTAACAAAGGAGCAGGCAATAGAAAAAGTAACTAACGAGTTTAATAATGTATTACCAAACAATTTAACAGTAGTTCATGGTGAATACGAAACTCAATTAAACTTAGAAGATTTAGGGACAAACTTAAATATAGAAGAAGCAGTAAATAGAGCATATAACATTGGAAGAGATAGCAATATTTTTAAGAATATGGGGACAATAATAAAAAATTTAGTTTCTATTAATAATTTAGATCTTAATGTTACAGTAAATACAGAACAATGTACTTCTATTCTTAATGATATATCAACAAAATTACCAGATACTGTTGTACAAAGTAGTTATTATGTAGAAGGAAATAAATTAATTATTACTAGAGGAAAATCTGGTAATGTAGTAGATGTAACACCATCTATAGAAAATATAAAAAATAAAATTCAGGATTTAACATATGCAAGTAGTAAAATAGAACTTGTAACAGTTGCAAAAGAACCTGATGCAATAGATATAGATAAAATTCATAATGAGATATACAAAGAACCCGTTAATGCTTATTATACAACAAACCCATACGTGGTATATCCACATGAAAATGGTGTAGATTTTAATATATCTGTTGACGAAGCAAATGCTATGTTAAATGAAGTTAAAGATGAATATGAAATTCCATTAAAATATACTGCACCAAGTGTAACAACAAATATGATTGGAACAGAAGCGTTTCCTGATTTACTTGCAAAATTTTCTACAAATTATAATGCAAGAGATACAGATAGAACAACAAATTTAAGATTAGCAGCAGAAAAAATAAATGGAACAGTATTAATGCCAGGGGAAACATTTTCATATAATACTGTTGTTGGAGAGAGAACTATAGCTGCAGGATATAAAGAAGCAGCTATGTATCAGAATGGTGAGGTTGTTGATGGTCTTGGTGGAGGTATATGCCAAATATCTACAACATTATACAATGCTGTGTTATATTCAAACTTAGAAATAGTAGAAAGAAGAAACCATCAATTTGTACCATCATATGCATCTGCTGGTAGAGATGCAACAGTTGTATATGGATCAATAGACTTTAGATTTAAAAATACAAGAAATTATCCAGTAAAAATTTTATGTACTGTAAGTGGTGGAGTAGCAAAATGTGAGATTTATGGTTTAAAAGAGAATCCAGATTACGATGTAGAGATTACATCAAGAGTTACCCAAACTACAGCTACAAGTATAAAATCAGAAACATATAAAACAGTAAGACAAAATGGACAAGTAATAAGTTCAGAAAGAATAAATAAAGATACATATAAAAGACATTAAAAGGAGGACAAGATGTATTTAATTGTAGGATTGGGAAATCCAGAAGAGGAATATTCAAACACAAGGCATAATATGGGATTTGATACAATAAACCATTTAAGCCAGAAACTTAATATAACTGTTGCTAAAGAGAAATTTAAAGCTTTATATGGTGATGGAATAATAAATAATGAAAAAGTAATTTTATTAAAACCTCAAACATATATGAATTTAAGTGGAGAGGCTATTATAAAATACAAGGATTTTTATAAAATTCCATCAGAAAATATAATAGTTATATATGATGACATAGACGTAGATGTTGGCAAAATTAAAATTAGAAAAAAGGGTGGACCAGGCACTCACAATGGAATGAAATCTGTTGTAAAAGAATTACAAACAGAAGACTTCCCACGAATTAGAGTAGGAATTGGAAAACCAATGTTTAAGGAAATGATGATAGGGTATGTACTTCAAAAACTACAGGGTGAAGAGCATGATATATTAAACGAATCAACTAAAAAAGCAGCAGATGCTGTATGTGATATTATAACTTATGGAATAGACAAAGCAATGAATATGTATAATTAAATTTGCCTAAACTATTATTAAGAAAGGAAAAAAATGCAAGAAATAAGAATAAAAGTTGATACTAATGAAAAAATTGCTACTTTAATAGAAGATTACAATATAGTAGAAAGGTATATTATTAAAAATCAGGACAACATAGAAGGAAATATATATAGTGGAATTATAAAAAATATAATTCCAGGAATAAAGGCTACTTTTGTGGATATAGGTAAAGATAAAAATGCATTTTTACATTTTGAAGATATGCATAAAATAAATGAAGAAATCAAATTAAACAAAAAAATATTAGTGCAAGTACAAAAAAATTCTATAAAGCAGAAAGGAGCTAAGCTTACCACGAATATAAAGCTAACAGGAAGATATCTTGTTTTAATGCCAAAGACTAACTTTATAACAACTTCTAGAAAAATAGAAGATGAAGCCCAAAAACAAAAGCTAAAAGAATTGGTAGAAAAATATATTCCTACTGGTTTTGGAGCGATTATAAGAACAAGTTGTATTTCTGCAACAGAAGAGGAAATCAGCCAAGACATACAAAGGTTAGTAAATAGGTGGAATAATATACAAAAAGATATATTAGAAAACGAAAGTGATTTGCCATGTTTAATAGAAGAAAATAATGATATTATTAAATCTTTAATTCTAGGAACAGCAGATGGTAAGATGAATAGAATTATAACTAATAATGAAGTATTTAATAAAGAAATAAAGAATTTTCTAGAAGTATATAATTTAGACAATAATGTAAAAGTAGACTTTGAAAAAGATGTATTCGAAAAATATACTATGCAGAAAGAATTACAAGATATAGAAAATAACAAAGTATGGCTAAGATGCGGAGGATATATTGTAATAGACAAGACAGAAGCATTAACTGCTATAGATGTTAATTCTGGAAAATGTGTAGGCAAAGATAATTTTGAAGATACAATATTAAAAGTGAATACAGAAGCTGCAAAAGAAATTACGAAACAGCTTAGATTACGTGATATAGGTGGAATAATTATAATAGATTTTATAGATATGCAAGAAGAGTTAAGCAAGGAGAAATTATTAAATTGTTTTGTAGAAGAAACTAAAAAAGATAGAGCTAAAGTACAAGTAGAGGGATTTTCAAAATTAAATTTATTAGAACTTACACGAAAGCAAATTTATGGTAAAGAATAGAAAGTAATAGTAAACATAATTTTTGAACTTTAAGCTCCGGCACTAAAGTTCAAAAGTTGACAGAAGGGAGAAATGATGAAAGTAGGTTTTATATCCTTAGGTTGTTCTAAGAATTTGATAGATACTGAAATTGCAATAGGAATATTAAAAGAACATGGAATGGAAGTTGTAAATAATCCAGAAGATGCAGAAATGATAGTTGTAAATACTTGTGGATTTATAGATCCTGCAAAAGAAGAGGCTATAAATACAATTTTAGAGATGGCAGAATATAAAAAGAAAAAATGCAAATATCTAATTGCTATGGGTTGCTTAGTTCAAAGATATACTGATGACTTAAAAAAAGCCTTGCCAGAGGTTGATCTGTGGATTAGATTAGATAAATATGATAAGTTTTACACCGCTATTGAGGAGCTAATAAATAATAAAGTAAAAGATGATAAAAAATATGGAGAAATTAAAAGTTATCCTAAAGAGCCACTTCCATTAGCTAGTAAAGAAGAATTTTTAGGAAGGGAAATTTCAACAGGAGATAATTTTGCATATATAAAAATTGGTGAGGGGTGTAGCAACAGATGTACTTATTGTGCAATTCCTTTTATTAGAGGTCCTTTTATAAGTAGACCAGAGGAAGATATAATAGAGGAAGCAAAATTATTAGCTGAAAAAGGTATAAAGGAATTAATAGTTATAGCACAAGATACTACTAAATATGGTTTGGATTTATATAATGAACCAAGACTTGCTAAACTTTTAAGAAAACTTTGCAGAATAGATGGAATAGAATGGATTAGATTTTTATATTCATATCCAGAAGGAATTGATGATGAATTAATAAAAGCTGTAAAAGAAGAGAGTAAAATTTGTAAATACTTTGATATTCCAATACAACATATATCTAATTCTGTTTTAAAAAGAATGAATAGAAAGACAAGTAAGCAAAATATAGAGGATGTTATAACAAAAATTAGAACCAATATACCAAACGTGCAAATTAGGACAACAGTTATGGTTGGTTTCCCAGGTGAAACAGAAGCTGATTTCGAAGAACTTTATGAGTTTGTAAAGAAAACAAAATTTGATAATTTAGGAGCATTTACATATTCTAAAGAAGAAGGAACACCAGCTGCTAGGTTAAAAGAGCAAGTTCATCCAATGACCAAAAAAGCTAGATATAATAAAATAATGAAACTACAACAACAGGTTTCTAAAGACAACTTATTAAATTTAGTAGGAAAAGAAGAGAAAGTATTAATAGAAGGTATAACATTTGACGAAAAGTATTATGTTGGAAGAACTAGCTACCAAGTTCCAGATATAGATGGAATTACATACATAAAAAATGATAAAGAATTAACTATAGGTGATTTTGTAAATTGTACTATAGTTAAGTCTAAAGAATATGATTTAATAGCGAATGTTTAAAATTAAAAAAAGGAACGAGTTGTTATAACTCGTTCCTTTAGATTTATGTATTAGTAATTTTCTGCATTTACTTCGAAGAATGATTGAGGATGATTGCAAACTGGACAAACTTGAGGAGCTTCTGTTCCAACAACTATATGTCCACAGTTTCTACATTTCCAAACAACGATGCTTCCTTTTTTGAATACTTCGCCGTCTTTTACATTTTCTAATAATTTTCTATATCTTTCTTCGTGATGTTTTTCTACTTCACCAATAGCTCTGAATTTTGCAGCTATTTCTTTAAATCCTTCTTCTTCTGCTTCTTCTGCGAATTTTTTATACATATCTGTCCATTCATAGTTTTCACCAGCAGCTGCATCTGCTAAATTTTGCATTGTATCACCAATACCATTTAAGTATTTAAAGTGAATTTTTGCATGTTCTTTTTCATTTTCTGCAGTTTCTAAAAATAGTGCTGCTATTTGTTCATATCCTTCTTTTTTTGCTACGCTTGCAAAATATGTATATTTATTTCTTGCTTCTGATTCTCCTGCAAAAGCAGCTTTTAAATTTGCTTCTGTTTTTGATCCTTTTAATTCCATAATATACCTCCCGTTATTTAACTTGTTACTATATAATATATCAAAAAATTAGACAAGTCAAGGAAAGAAATAGCATATAAAATGTCGAAAGAACTGTGCTATATGATATATCAATAAAAATTTAAGATAAATATTGTTGATTTTTTATTTAAAGAATATAAGGGAGCATATAATAATAGAATTATGATTGTATTTATAAAGTATATGTTACATATGAAGACTCTGATAAGAAAAATGAGGAGCTGCTTAACAAAACTACGTTGGATTAGTTAAGAAGTTTAATGCCTACAAATCCCGAAATACTTAAATTAATAAGTTAATTAGATTATATGTTTGTGTGGTTATAAAACAGATTACAATTCCACACAAGGTAGGAAGAAGAAAAGAAACGATAGTCCATTTTATACTGTTGGTTTCTTTTTTTATTGTAAGTAAAGTAGTACCACAAGGAAAATGCAATAATGTAAATATCATTACATTAATTGCGGTAAGTAAAGTCCAACCATTTGCGGTTAAAATATTCCCAATTACAGCAACATTTTCGATATCTATTAATTCTTTGTTTTTTAAATATCCCATTAAGATTATTGGTAACACAATTTCATTTGCTGGAATTCCTAAAATGAACCCAGTTAAAATATAACCATCTAAGCCTATTAATTTTGCAAAAGGATTTAAAGCATTTGCTATAAAATCTAATATAGAGACACTACCAATATTAATATTAGAAAATAACCATATTACAATTCCTGCAGGTGCAGCTATTGAAATAGCTTTACCCAATACAAATAGAGTTCTATCAAATAATGAACGAATTAATATTTTGCCAATTTGTGGAGTTCTATATGGTGGTAACTCTAATGTAAAAGATGCTGGAAGACCTTTTAATATAGTTTTAGATAGTATTTTTGAGACAAATAAAGTTAGTAAAATTCCTAACAGAACTACAAGCATAACTACTATTGCAGCAACTAAGCCAGAAAAGATACCTGCTATAGAACCTGAAATAAATATTGTAGCAACAGTAATTAAAAATGGAAATCTTCCATTACATGGTACAAAACAATTCGTTAGTATTGCAATTAATTTTTCCCTTGGAGAGTTTATAATTCTTGTTCCAACTACTGCTGCTGCATTACAACCAAATCCCATGCACATGGGAGTGACAGTACGGTAAAATAAGAGAAATTTATTGAAAAAATAAAGCCCTTAAAAGGGCTTATAAATTTAATAACTCTTGTTTGCTTCTAATAAATATACTTTGTAGTCATCAAATGGTACATCGTTATATTTTGAATCCATAGGATAATCCACATTTATGTAAGCTGTTCCATTTGCGGCTGTTGTTGAAGTGCTGGCATAACCATTTTCGCATCCAACGATAGATCCATTTTGGTAATATGCAATTAAAATATTAATACTTTCAAATGATACATCGTTATTATTCTTTACTTGTACTGCAATTTGTTTTCCAGTATTGTTTGCTGTTATTTCGAAATTATCTAGTACCATATTATCAGTTATCCAGCTACTATCAGATAATTCTATTTCAAATTCATAATTAGGATAGTTTGAAAAGTTTTTATCATAACCCCCATTATAATTTACAACTTCTGAATTTGCAGGAATACCAAAATATTGTGCTTGACTTTGAGCTTTTTCCATAAAATTACCATTAGCATCCTTAAATACAGTGTTAACAGTATCAACAAATACAGCTTGGTCATTATTATTTATTATTTTAAATGCAAAGTCACCACTTTTAGTTATTCCCAAAGCTTCTACAGTAACATTTTTCTTTAAATCTTCATTACTTGTAGTTTCTTGTTTTCCGGTTTCAATATTAGTTGATGTAGTAGTGCCTATGTCAGAAAAAGTATTATAAATATTATAAAGAGACATAATTGCTAATAATAAAGTTATAGCACATAATACAATACCAGCAATGCTTTGTCCTTTTTCTAATTTTTTGACTAATGAGATGATTCCTAATATTAAACCTACTATTGCTGTAACAATTGAAAGCATCCATATAAAAGGTACAAATGCTAAGATTATAGAGATTATACCTAAAATTAATGAAGCTATTCCCATTTTTATTTTCCCCCTTTTTTTCTTTATATAATACATCAATATTATATAGTAAATGACATTATTTTACAATATATTAAGTTTTATTATATTAAAATTTAAAGTAATATTTAGTAACCTCTTTAATATAAATTTAAAGAGGTTATTTTTATGGACAAAATTATTAAAAGAGAAATGGAAAGTGCTATAAACAAAATATTATATAAGAAGAATATAATAGAAAAACATGTATACGAAGAAATTGCTACCGAATTAGATAAATTAATATTCAAAGAAAAAGAAACTATAAAACAAGGGAAGTGAGTACGCTGACTATATTCGAAATGAAACAAGCCTTTTCACTGGGGAAAACAATTTTTGATTTACCATTAAATGTTTCATTTTATGCAAGAGTATCAACAGAAAAAGAAGAACAAATTAATTCATTAGAAAATCAAGTAACATTTTTTGAAGAGTATATTAAGCAAAACAAAAACTGGAATTTTATAAAAGGATATATAGATGAAGGAATAAGTGGAACAACATCAGCAAAAAGAGAAAATTTTATGAAAATGATAGAAGAGGGCAAGCAGAAAAGGTTTGATTTATTAATAACTAAAGAAGTATCTAGGTTTTCGCGTGATACTATTGATAGTTTAGTATATACCAGAAAATTATTAGAATATGATGTGTGCGTGTATTTTTTATCTGATAATATTATAACTGCTTCTAGTGATGGAGAATTAAGACTTACAATTATATCTAGCATGGCACAAGATGAAGTTCGCAAAATATCTGAAAGGACAAAGTTTGGATTTAAAAGAGCAGTAGAAAAAGGAACTGTTTTAGGATCTAACAATATTTGGGGATATAAAAAAGATAAAGGGAAACTTGTAATAGATGAAGAGGAAGCTACTTTGATTAAAAAGATTTTTAATATGTATGCAAATGATAATAAGATAGGACTTAAAAAATTATCTGAAAACTTAGCAAGTCAGGGATTTTATAATCACAATGATAAACCATTCCATCAAAATACATTAAAGAAAATTATTCAAAATCCTAAATATAAAGGCTATTATACAGGGAAGTTATCAACTGTAATAGATTATCGCACAAAGAAACGCAATTTTTATGATAAAAAAGAGTGGATAACATATAAAGATCTTTCTAAAGTTCCACCTATTGTGTCGGAAGAATTATGGGATAAGGCTAATTATAAATTATTAAAAAGAGGAAAAGTAACAAAAGCAAATGTGCAAACTAAATATCCTCTATCTGGTAAAGTTTATTGTAATAAGCATAAATGTAGTTTTGTAAGAAAAATTAGACATTACAAAAACAAGCCAGATGTTATATATTGGTATTGTAGCAAATTCCACAAAACAGGTAAGAAAGAGTGTTCACCAGCATATATTAGAGAAGCAGATATATATGGCAAGCTGGTAGAACAACTTAACCAATACAAAATTAATAAGCAAGAAATTTGCAAAGATTTATTAAATTTGTATAAAAATGTTTTTATGCGAGAAGAGGAAATAGTTCAAAGGAAAAGTTTAGAGCAAGAACAGAATAAACTTATAAAAAAGAAAGAGAAATTATTAGACTTAGCATTAGATAAAGTTTTTACAAAAGAAGAGGTAGAAAAAAAGAATATAGAACTAACAAGTAAGATAAGCCAAATACAAGAAAAATTAAATCAACAAGAAATAGGAAAAAATAAAATAAATGAGTATCTAAAAGTACTAGAGCAGAATATTTTAACAGAGCTAGAAATATCTATAGCTAATGTGGAAGAATACATAGATGTTTTGATAGATAAAATTATAGTAGAAGAAAGTGGCAACAATGAATGTAAGCTAAAGCTAATATTAAAAAATGAGTACTAAATAAAAAAAAAATCGGAATTTGGAACGTTCCACAGGATTTGTGACGTTCCGGGATTTGGGGACGTTCCTAAAATCCCTATAAAGAAATTTTAAAAGCGATAGCATAGCTATCGCTTTAGTTTTATCTATTTAAACAGGGAAAACAAGAACGTCCCCAAAAAACTGTATGCCCAAATACTTGCCGCTAAAATTCTTGGTTTAGTGTTCAATTTCTTCGATAATTTCTTTCCCTGTCATTTCACAAGGAATATTAATTCTTTTAATAAAATTTTTATCTAAATCTTTAAAATTATTAATTCCAATATCATAAACCTGAAAATCAATACCATTATTTTCTAAAGCTTTTACAGTTTCTTTAGTATATGCGCCATATGGGTAAGCAAAAACTTTTAAAGGTTGCTTTCCAAGTTGCTTTTCTATTTCTTCATATGATTCTTTTACATCATCACGAACTCTTCTTGCAGGAAATTTATCATAAAAAATATGATTTGTACTATGACTAAATATTTCTACAAGACCGCTATTTTGAATTTCTAGGCAATTATCCCAAGTTAAATATTTTATTCCGTCAATTTCTTTATCGATTTTATCTGTGACAACAAAAATAGAAGCTTTTACATTGTATTTTTTCAAAATCGGATAGATATACTCGTAATTACTGTAATATCCATCATCAAAAGTAATAATTATTGGCTTATTAGGAAGTGTGCTTTTTCCAGAATAAGCATCATTTAAGTCTTTAAAAGATATTGTAGTATATCCATTATCTAAAAGTGTTTTAATATTTTCTTCAAAGCTTTCTGGAGTATTTATATAACTATAATTATCTGGATCAGAATCGGGAACTATAGTTACAAAATTATGATAAAGAAGTACTGGAATGGCAACATCAGTTCTTTTTTTACTACTATGTTTATCAACAGCATATATTACCAGACCTATAATCAATACGGCACATAGTAGTAATATAATTATTTTTTTGCTTTTCAATATAATCACCTCAATATATTGTATTATTTTTGGACATCTTTTGACACAATTCACCATATTTGGACAATTCTCATATGATAATATGAGGTGATAAGAATGTTTTTAACATCATTTATATGTGCATTTTTATATCTAATTTGTTCAATATGTATAAATATTAATTGGATTAATGATATAGCGTGTTATTTTGGATATTTCTTAGCAATTTATTTAGTAGTATTTGTAGCAATAATTCCCGGATTTAATTATGTGTTTAATTTTGTAAGTTTGTTATTTAAGAAGAAAGAAAAGAAATTATGGTGCAAAGATGAAGATGTTACTATTTTGATTCCTGTTTATAATGCAGAAAGAACAATAAAAGATACGTTAGTTTCTATAAAAGAACAAAAATATTCCGGAAAAATATATGTAAAAATTATTGATGATGGCTCAACAGATAACACATTAAAAGTATTAAAAGCTATGGATTTACCAGATAATATTTCTATTATAGAGGCAGAACACAAAGGAAAAGCAGAAGCTCTTAATAAGGGCTTAGAAGAAGTATGTACTAAATATACAATAACTGTAGACAGTGATACAGTGTTACACCAATTAGCTATAAGAAATATTATGAATAAGTTAATAAATTCTAATAAAAATACAGTAGCTACAGCAGGTTGCTTATTTGTTAAAAATAGCAAGAAAAGTTTTATTACTAAACTTCAGGAATGGGACTATACTTTAGGAATATTTGGAGTAAAATTTATTCAAGGTAACTATAATTCAACACTAGTTGCACAAGGGGCATTTAGTGCATACAAAACTAAAATGTTAAAAGAAATAGGCGGATGGCAAAACTGTGTTGGGGAAGATATTGTATTAACATGGCAAGCATTAAGTGAAGGATATGAAACAAATTTTGCGAAAAATGCAATTGCATTTACAGAAGTTCCAGAAAAATTTAAAGATTTAGGAAAACAAAGAAAAAGATGGGCTAGAGGTATGATTGAAGCATTTAAGAAAGTTAAAGTCTTTAGATCTAAGAAACTTAAGTTAAAATCTAAATTCTTAATGTCATTAAATTTATTTTTCCCATTTACAGATTTGGCACTTCTTATTTTTGTACCTCTTGGATTAATTTTATTAGCTTTAGGAAATCCATTGCTAATTGGCTGGATATCATTACTTGTAATTCCATTTGGTTTACTACTTTGTCTACTAATAGAAATTAGAAGAAAAAATATGTTAAAAGAAATTGATTGCAAATTGGAAAGAAGAAGTGCATTAGCATTTATAGTATATGTGTTAGTATATGCAGTTATTTTAGCTCCTTATTGTTTAATAGGATATATTTCAGAGATATTTAATTGTAAAAAGAAATGGTAATTAAACCATACTGTCACTTCCATGCACATGGTAAGTGCCTGTTTACCAGAAGTACACGCACATTTAAAACATCTGTCCAAATTAAAAGCAATTCTAGGCAAGAAACCTAAATCTTCTAAAATAGTAAATAACGGAAAAAATATTGCCATAGGCGGTAACATAACAGAAACAACCCAGGTAACTGTTTGATATACTCCATTTACAAGCAGACTTGTAAGCCAATCTGGAGAATGTACATATTCAAAAAAAACAAGGATTTTCTCTTTTAAAACTTCAAATAAATTTGATAATACTTGAGAGGGATAATTTGCTCCAACTATTGTAATCCAAAATAATAGGCATAGAAATACAAGCATTATAGGTATACCAAATTTCTTCGAGGTTAATATTTTATCTATTTTCATTGTCCTTTTAGTATAATCTGCTTTTTTATATGTACAAACAGCTTTAGTAATATATTCGCATTGCCTTAGAATACTAGCTAATAAAGCATTTTCTATATTAGAAGCAGTTATATCATTTCGTGCAAGTAAACATCCAATTTCATCCAATTTTGCATTTATATTAGGTGTATTTAAATTAAGTTGAAACTTATTAGAAATTGAGGCAAGCAACTTTTCGTTATTACATATTAATTTTAATGAAATCCATCTACAAATAGGAAATGGGACAGAAATCTCCGAAGAAAGTAAAGAGATGCTATCTTCAATAATTGGAACATATTTAATAATTTTAGGTGTAGGAGACACTTTACCAGCACAGATTTTAGTGATTTCATTTTTTAAATTAATTAATGTCTTTTTCTTTTTTCCAATTGTACCTACCACTGGAACTCCCAATAGCTCAGATAATTTTTTTAAATCTATACTTATTCCTTTTTTCTTAGCCTCATCTAGCAAATTTACAGATACTATTATGTTAGAAGTAATTTCCATTATTTGAAATACTAGGTTCAAATTTCGTTCTAAAGATGTTGCATCAACAACAATTACTACAGCATCAAGCTTTTCGAAACAAATAAAATTTCTAGCAATTTCTTCTTCTTCAGAATTAGACATTAGTGAATAAGTTCCAGGAATATCAACAATAGTAAAGTTGTCTTTATTAAAATTATAGTGACCTTCACAATTACCAACAGTTTTTCCAGTCCAGTTGCCAGTATGTTGATTCATACCAGTTAAACTATTAAAAATAGTGGATTTACCTACATTAGGATTTCCAACAAGAGCTATTTTGTAAGAAGACATAAAAATCACCTCTATAGTTAATAATATGATGAATCATATTGAAGTAGTTACAATAATTTTTCTCGTATCATCACTTCGAAGTGCAACTATAGTTCCTCGTATTAAGTATGCAGTAGGATCTTTAAAAGGACTTCTAAATACAGGAGTAATATTAGAATTTTCTATAATTCCTAAATCAAGTAATCTTCTTTTTATAATTTTATTACAGTTTATATATAAAATTTTAGCTGTTTTACCTATTTTTACAGTATCTAATGAGCAAAAATTCATAGTAATTCACCACCAGTAAACATTATTAGTAAATTTATAAATAACAAGTAACGAAATTTTTGGTTTCGATACTATATTATAATAGTAGACAAAAAATAGAATATTTCGACTACAACCTAATTTATAATATGCAAAAAATAATAGTATTGACAAATAAAAATAATAATATAAAATATGAGAAGTAAAGGAATAATAAAGGAGAGATTAATATGGCAAAAAGATTAAGAGGATTTGAAATAGCAAAAGGATGGGAAAATAAAGATATACATATTCCAGTAAGAAAAACAAAACATGCAGCTGCATATGATGTAGAAGCAGCAGAAGATGTTGTAATACCTGCATACAAACCAGGAATAAAACCAACCTTAATTCCAACAGGGTTAAAAGCATATTGCCAAGATGATGAATGGTATATGCTGGCAAACAGAAGTAGTGGACCTAAAAAAGGATTTGTAATGGCAAATAGTATAGGTATAATAGATGCAGATTACTATGGAAATGAATCTAATGACGGACATTTTTATTTCCAATATTTTAATTTCCAAGACCATGATATCGAGGTAAAAAAAGGAGATGTAATTGGGCAAGTTATATTCCAAAAATTCTTAACAACAGATGATGATGTAGCAGAAGGAACAAGAGTAGGAGGATTTGGTTCTACAGATAAGAAATAGAAATTCGAATAAGTAGTAGATAACTCAAAAAGACAATAAAAAATATATAAGCCTTAAAATACAGAATTATTAACAGGTTCAGCGATTTTAAGGCTAAAAAACCATTACCAAAAGTTTTGACTTTTGGTAATTTTTGTAGTATAATAAGAGTGTTGATAATTGAATAGACATTGAAAGGAGTGACTTGCATGTTTAATGTAGGCGATAAAATTGTTTACCCTATGCACGGGGCAGGAGTAATAGATGCAATAGAAGAAAAGGATATTTTAGGGGAGAAGCAAGCTTACTATATACTAAAGATGCCAGGTGAAGTTAAAGTAATGGTGCCAACAGCTAAAGCTGAAGAAATAGGGGTAAGAAGCATTATAGATAAAAGCAGTGCCGAAAAAGTCTTCAGAGTTTTAGAGTCAGACGAAACAGAAATGTCTATGAACTGGAACAAACGTTATAGAGATAATATGGATAAAATGAAAAGCGGAGACATATATAAAGTTGCAGATGTTGTAAGAAACTTAAGTTTCAAACAAAAAGAAAAAGGTTTATCTACAGGCGAAAAGAAAATGCTAAATAACGCAAAACAAATTTTAGTAAGTGAACTTGTACTAACAGAACATGCTACACAAGACGAAATAGAGCAAATGGTTGATAGTAAAATTTCAACATCATATGAAGAATATAAAGTAGACGCAAATATTTCTGCATCAGATATAAGCAGCGACATTGTAAGCAAATTCATACCATTTAATTCAGATGATATAAATAGAAAAGCATCTAATGATTAATACTTAAGGAGAAAGAAATTTTAATTTCTTTCTTTTATTGTCTGTATAGCTAACAATGAAAAATGTAATTGGTGTATTTAAATGATAAATGTAAACACACCAATTATATTTTAATCAAAAGATAACTCTTGTAAAAATTAGGCGAAGCCAATTTAAATTTGACAGGAGTTAATTTTTTGCAAAAATTTTCTTCTAAAAATATAGTTTTGTATACATAAAAGAAGGATTTATTGTTAAGTTGTCGAATATTAATTTATAGGGGAACTTTGCGCCATAATGCAAAAAAACGAAAGAAATATTTACAAAATAAGGAAAAAGTAGATAGCAAAGTCCTTTGTAAAAGAAAGGTAGGAAAATGATACGATATAGTGATGAACTTATAGATGAAATTAAAAACAATAATGATATTGTAGACGTTGTATCACAATATGTACATTTAAAAAGAAGTGGAAGAAATTATTTTGGATTATGTCCATTTCACAACGAGAAATCACCTTCTTTTGCAGTTTCTCCGGATAAGCAAATATTTCATTGTTTTGGTTGTGGTGTTGGAGGCAATGTAATTCACTTTATAAGTAAAATAGAAGGAATCAATTTTAGAGAAAGTATAGAATTACTTGCAGAACGAGCAAATATAACATTACCAAAATTAGAAAGTATTGGCGATAATAAAACTCAAGAATTAAAAGACAAAATATATCAAATAAATAAAAACGCAGCCTATTTTTATCATGAAAATTTGTACAAGCCAACAGCTAAAGCTGCTCAAGAATATGTTAAAATAAGAAAATTAAATAATGCAACATTAAAAGAATTCTTAATAGGTTATTCAGGTAATTTTAATGAATTATATAATTTTCTAAAAACCAAAGGCTTTTCTGATGAAGCAATTTTAGCTTCAGACTTGGTAAACAGAAATGATCGAGGTCAATTTATAGATAGATTTAGACATAGACTAATGTTCCCTATACAAGATGTAAGGGGAAGAATTATAGCTTTTGGTGGTAGAGTTTTAGATGACTCTAAACCTAAGTATATAAATTCACCAGAAAATTTAGTATATAGTAAAGGTAGACATTTATTTGGTTTATATAATGCAAAAAAACATGATACAAAAAAAATCTTAATAGTAGAAGGATATATGGATGTTATATCTTTACATCAAAGAGGTATAACAAATGTAGTGGCTTCTTTGGGTACAGCAATGACAGAGGCACAAGGAAGGCTTTTAAGACGAAGTTCGGAGCAAATTATATTAGGTTATGATGCTGATGGTGCTGGGCAAGAAGCTATAGTAAGAGGACTAGATATATTAAGAAATTTAGGTTGTGATGTTAGAGTTTTACAAATTTCTGGAGCAAAAGACCCAGATGAATATGTTACAAAATATGGGCCAGAAAGACTAAAAAAATGTATTGATGATGCAATATCTTTAGTAGAGTTTAAAGTTAGAGTTTTAAAAAGAACATTAAATCTTGACAATACTGCAGACAAAATAAAATTCTTAAATGAAGTTGCAAAAATATTAGCAAGAGTAGAAAACAGTATGGAACAAGAAATATATATAGAAAAAATTTCAAAAGATTATGATATTTCAAAAGAAGCATTATATTCGGAAATTAAAAAAATATTATATCCTAAAAATACTAATTCTAAAATTCTGGAAAAAAGAAATACGCAGTATAACATAGTAAAAAAAGAAGATACTAAAATTAGTGAGGCAAGATTAAAAAGGGAAAATACAATAATTGCAATGTTACTTATGTCTAATGCAAATGTATATTCTAAAATAAAAAATAAGATAAAGCCTGAAGATTTTAAGTACGAAAAAAATAAAAAGATTTTAGAAAAAGTATATGCAGAATATGAAAAGGGTATAACAGAGATATATGATGTTTTAAGTTTATTTGAAGATGAAGATATTATAAATCACATTACAGAAATTATGGCAAAAGATTATGGTATTACAGATATAGACAAAGGAATTGATGATATTTTAAATACATATGAAAGAGAAAATTTAAAAGAAAAACGAGATGAAATATTAAAATCTTTAGAAGATTCTGAACTTGATAATGAAAGTAAGTTAGCACTTGAGAGAGAATTAAATGACATAATTATTAAACTTGCGAAATAACTAGGAGGTTATAATGAAAAAGGTAGAAGGACAAGAAGAAATAACAGAAAAAAATGATGCTCAAGAAATTGAAAGAGCAGAAACAGAAAAAAAGGTAAAAAGAATATTAGATTTTGCAAATAAGAATAAAAAAATAACTTATGGGGATTTGGCAGCTGAGTTAGACGATTTATCAACAGAACAAATGGAAAGAGTATTTGATGCTTTGGAAAAAATGGGCGTTGATATCGGTAAAGATGACGATTTAGACGAAGAGGGTCCTGATGAAGAGGATTTACAAGAAGTAGAAGATTTAAAATTAGATGAAATTGATATTGCTGGTTACGAGAGTAGTAATATTGATGACCCTGTTAGAATGTATTTAAGAGAAATAGGTAAGATACCACTTCTTACATATGAAGAAGAATTAGATTTAGCAAAAAAAGTTTTAGATGGAGACGAAGAGGCTAAACAAAAATTAGCAGAGTCAAACTTAAGATTAGTTGTAAGTATTGCTAAAAAATATGTTGGAAGAGGAATGCTATTTTTAGATTTAATACAAGAAGGTAATATGGGACTTATAAAAGCTGTCGAGAAGTTTGATTATACTAAAGGTTTTAAATTTAGTACTTATGCAACATGGTGGATAAGACAAGCTATTACAAGAGCAATAGCAGATCAAGCTAGAACTATAAGAATTCCAGTACACATGGTAGAAACAATTAATAAATTAATTCGTACTTCTAGACATTTATTACAACAACTAGGTAGAGAACCAACGCAAGAAGAAATCGCAGAAGAAATGGAGATGCCAGTTGAAAAGGTAATGGAAATTCAAAAGATTGCTCAAGACCCAGTTTCTTTAGAAACACCAATTGGCGAAGAAGATGATAGTCACTTAGGTGATTTTATAAAAGATGAAGATTCACCAGAACCACAAGATTCTGCAGCATATACATTGTTAAAAGAGCAATTAGAAGAAGTTATGAGTACATTAACACCTAGAGAAGCTAAAGTATTAAAATTAAGGTTTGGCTTGGAAGATGGAAAGGCTCGTACTTTGGAAGAAGTAGGAAAAGAATTTAAGGTAACTCGTGAAAGAATTAGACAAATTGAAGCAAAAGCGTTAAGAAAATTAAGACATCCAAGTAGAAGTAAAAAATTAAAAGATTATATGAGCTAAAATATAGAAAAGGAAAAATATAGCAATAAAAATTTATGTAAACGCCTTAAAAGGATTGACTTTAGGGCGTTTTTTTGCTATACTATATATATCTATGGAGATGAAATAAAAAGAGAGGTGAAAATCTTAGTATAGCTAAGATAATTAATTATGAGAAGTAAAGTTATTAGTAATAAAAGAAATATATTTGGAATTATAAAAGAAACTGTTTTTGGTAGTATGGCAGATTTTTTTAAAACATTAGGAAGTACAGAAGAAGACGAAATGCAAGAAGAAGCAGTTACAGCAGATGTAAAAGCTGGGGTAGCTAAAGTAGAAGCAACTACTTTAGACGATAAGAAAGATTATGTAGAAGCTCTAGCAGGAAAGTCTGTAAAATTTGGTGGATTAGATTCATATAAAAGAAAAGTAGATACAACAGAAGCTGTAAAAGCATACGAGAAAAAAGTTAAGAATAACCAAGAAAAAGTAGCAGATAAAGAACAAGAAAAAGGTGCTGCTAGAACAAGAGGAGCAAGATAAATTAAATTTAAATAAAAAACACATTAGGATGATTTCTAATGTGTTTTTTTGTTGTTAATTTTTACGTATATAACAAGGTTAAGTTACCTATGCTCGTGCAATTGCGAAGCAATCTGTACATGTGGCGAAGCCACTTTTCTTATATAATAAAAAAAATCCAGATTTTATCTGGATTTTTGGTAGCGAAGATGTGATTCGAACACATGACCCTTCGGGTATGAACCGAATGCTCTAGCCAACTGAGCTACTTCGCCATTTGCTGTAACAGATATTATTATAATAGCATATCCTTTTTTTGTCAATAGAAAAACCGAAAAAAAGATTTTGATTGTGAAGGTTAGTCAATAATATCCTCTATTCCACAAATCTTCTAATGTTTTTTTTAATGCATAATAAAAGTTAGCCAAAGTAATTAATATAATTTTAAAGTGTCCTCGATAACATATGAGACTGGTAGCATATCATCGTTATCAATATTAATCTTAAAATTAACTTCATTATTTTCATTTTTAAAGAGACAATACCTATGTATATGTAAAGTCATTTCATTTTTCTGGATTATTTAGTATAGAGATACTAGCTAATGTATCACCTAATTGTGTGAAAAAGGCAGCTAATATTTCAATTTCCTTTTGAGTTTTATCTTTAGCTATTGTACAAGCTAGTATTGATATAAAAAGAACAAATTCACAAGAAGAATCCATAAAAAAACCTCCTAGTATATAATATGTATATATTAGAAAGTTTATAATAAATTACTCCTGAACAACTTGAAAAAACTAATTGTTAAATTAAGAAAAATGTGATAACATAACAAGAAGAATTAAGAAGAACTTAGGTACGAGGTTAAAAGTTCATTTGATTAACATAAAATTTAAATTTTAAACTCCCTCCCTAAAGTTCAAAAGGAGAGAAAAATGTCAGATTTTGTTCATTTACATATACATAGTGAGTTTAGTTTATTAGATGGTGCAAATAGAATAAAAGATTTGCCAGTAAGAGCAAAGGAACTTGGTATGAAAGCAATGGCAATAACAGATCATGGTGTTATGTATGGTGTTATTGACTTTTATAAAGCATGCAAAAAAGAAGGAATTAAACCAATAATTGGTTGTGAAGTATATGTAGCGTCAAGAACGAGATTTGATAAAGAAGCACAAGATAAAAAATATTATCATTTAATATTACTTGCTAAAAATAATAAGGGATATCAAAATTTAAGTAAATTAGTTTCTTTAGGCTTTACAGAAGGGTATTACTATAAACCACGTATAGACCTAGAAATACTAGAAAAATATCATGAAGGAATAATTTGTTTAAGTGGTTGTTTAGCAGGTGCAGTAAGTCAGGCAATATTAAATGGAAATATAGAAGAAGCAGAAAATGTTGCTAAGTGGCATCATAATGTGTTTGGAGAGGACTATTATTTAGAAATACAGAATAATGGTGTAAAAGAACAAGTAATGGTTAATCAAAAAATAATTCAAATTGCAAGAAGATTAAACATTCCAATTGTAGCAACCAATGATGCTCATTATTTAAAAAAGGAAGATGCATATAATCACGAAGTATTGCTTTGCATACAAACAGGAAAACGAATTACAGATGAAGACAGAATGAGATTTGAAACAGATGAATTATATGTAAAATCACCAGAGGAAATGTCAGAATATTTTAAGAATTTTCCAGATGCTATAGAAAACACAGTGAAAATAGCAGAAAAGTGTAATGTAGAGTTTGAATTTGGACATACAATTCTTCCTAATTATGATGTACCAGAAGAGTATGCTACACATTATGACTATTTTAAAAAATTATGTGATGATGGTATAAAGAAAAGATATGGTGAAAATCCATCTCAAGAAATTTTAGATAGGGCTGCATATGAACTTAAGATAATATCACAAATGGGATATGTAGATTACTATTTAATAGTTTGGGATTATATAAATTATGCAAAATCTGTGGGTATACCAGTAGGACCAGGACGTGGTTCTGGTGCAGGTTCAATTTTAGCATATGCAATAGGAATAACAGATATAGATCCTATGAAATATAATCTACTTTTTGAAAGATTTCTAAATCCAGAAAGAATTAGTATGCCCGATTTTGACGTAGACTTTTGCTATGAAAGAAGAGGGGAAGTAATAGATTATGTAGAAAGAAAATATGGTAAAGACCATGTTTCGCAGATTATTACTTTTGGAACAATGTCTGCTAGAATGGTAATTCGTGATGTCGGAAGGGCACTAGATATGCCATATGCTGAATGTGATAAATTAGCAAAAATGATACCAAACGAATTACATATAACTATAAAAAAGGCAATGGAGCAAAATAAAGAATTACGAGATTTATATGAATCAGATGATGAAATTCATAAAATGTTAGACATTGCTATGGCTTTAGAAGGTATGCCTAGACAGGCTTCTACACATGCTTGTGGTATAGTTATAACAAAAGAACCTGTAGATACATATGTGCCTTTATATGTAAGAGATGGACAGATATCAACACAATTTATAATGACAACATTGGAAGAGTTAGGACTTTTAAAAATGGACTTTTTAGGACTTAGAACACTTACAGTTATACAAGATGCCATAGATTTAGTAAAAGAAAATAGGGGAATTGATGTTGAATTTGATAAAGACATGAATGATCCTAAAGTATATAAATTATGGCAAAATGGTGAGTCTATAGGAATATTCCAGTTTGAAAGCCAAGGTATGACAAACTTTATGAAGGAATTAAAACCAGACTGTTTGGAAGATATTATAGCTGGAGTTTCATTATACAGACCTGGACCAATGGATCAAATACCAAGATATATAAGTAATAAAAAGAATCCAGATAATGCAGAATACACACATCCTTCTTTAATCCCTATTTTAAATGTAACATATGGATGTATGGTATACCAAGAACAAGTTATGCAAATAGTTCGTGACTTAGCAGGTTACTCATTAGGTAGAGCTGACTTAGTAAGACGTGCTATGGGTAAGAAAAAGCTAGATGTAATGGCTAAGGAAAGGGAATATTTTATACATGGGCAAGCAGACGAAAATGGAAATGTAGTGATTAAAGGATGTATAAGAAATGGCATAGATGAGGCATCTGCTAATAAAATATTTGACGAAATGGCAGAGTTTGCAAAATATGCATTTAATAAGAGCCATGCTGCTGCATATGCGGTAGTATCATATAGAACAGCATATTTAAAGGCATATTATCCAGAAGAATTTATGGCAGCTACACTAAATAGCTTTTTAGGAAATTTAGATAAAATTCCTATGTATATTGATGAATGTAAGAGATTAAATATAGATATTTTAAAACCAGATATTAACAAAAGTTTTACTAAATTTACTGTTGACAATGGAAAAATAAGATTTGGTTTGGGTAGTGTTAAAAATGTTGGAATTGCAGCGGTAAATGCAATAGTAAAAGAAAGAGAAGAAAATGGTAATTATGAAAGCTTTACAGATTTTTGTGAGAGAATGAAAAATGAAGCAGTAAACAAGAAATGTATAGAAAGTTTAATTAGAGCAGGAGCTTTTGATCAATTTGAACAAACAAGAGCAACTTTACTTGCATCATTTGAAAGTATATTAGATACAATTCAAGACACAAGTAGAAAAAGCTTTGCGGGTCAAGTTACAATGTTTGATTTAGCTGCACCAGAAGATAATGTAAATGAGCTTAAATATTCATTTAACGAACAGAAAGAATTTTCAGAGAAGGATTTGCTTTCTATGGAAAAAGAAATGCTTGGAATATATATATCTGGACATCCTTTAGAAAAGCTAAGAGAACAAATAGAAAGAGAAACAAATGTAAATTCTATGAAACTTAACGAACTTGCGAATTTACAATCTACTGTTTTAGATGAAGGAGAATTTATAGCTAGAAAAAATGAATATAAAGATGGACAATTTGTAAAATATGCTGGCATTATTACAAATGTAAAGAAAAAATATACTAAGAATAATACTATAATGGCATTTGTAACAGTTGAAGATTTGTATGGTACAGTAGAGATTATAGTTTTTGAAAATTGCTACCAAGAAGCATCTAAGTATTTAGTAGAAGAAAGTATTGTTATGGTAGAAGGTAGATTAAGTATTAGAGAGGATGACGAACCTAAGATTGTTGCAAGAACTATAAAGCCTTTCGGAGACAATACGCAAAAGATCCTTACAATAGATATAAACGGAATGGATGAACTACAGAAAGATAAACTAAGAGGACTTATAAGATTTTTCCATGGTGAAAGAAACAATATGCCAGTTCAGATAATGGAAGATGGAGACATAAAACCTTGCGGAGGAATATATTTAACAGACGAAATATTAAAAGAGTTTGAGGAAACTGTGGGTAAGGAAAGAATAGAAATATAGGGAAAGAAGGAAATATGAAAATTACATATTTCCTTCATTTTTTCATTATTTATGCATTATATTTGTGATAGGGAAAAAAGGAACGTCCTCGAATCCCGAAGGACGTACCAAATTCCGAAACTTATTATAATCTTATAACCATTCACCATATTTTTTAATATATCTATGTTTTGCAAATTGAGCAATTATACAATAAACGACTGGTGTAACGAAGATTAATGCCATAAATCTTAATGGGATTTCTACTAATCCAATTGCAGCTCCTAATGGTGTAAATGGAACTAAGATTGCAAGTAATGATACTATTATAGATGACATATATACTGGTTTTGCTGCATTACTTTGTATAAATGGAACTTTAGCAGTTCTAATAATATGCATTCCAAACAAGTTAGATATAATACCATAAGAAAACCATATTGTTTGGAATAATGCGGCATCATTAGGTCCTAATTTAAATACAAACCATAACATTGCAAATACAATTAAATCAAAACAAGAACTTAAAGGTCCCATTGCAATCATAAACTTTTGAATAGCTTTAATACTCCATTTTCTAGGGTTCTTTAAAGCTTCTTGATCAACATTATCAAAAGGTAATGTTAATTGTCCAATATCATATAAAAGACTTTGTACAAGTAATTGAATTGGAGTTATAGGGAAGAATGGTAACAAAATACTTGCAATTAAAACAGATGTAACTTCACCAAAGTTAAAACTTACAGCAAGTTTGATGTACTTTAATAAGTTTGAGAATGTTTTTCTTCCTTCTGTAACACCAGCTAATAATACATTTAAATCTTTTTCAAGCAAAATAATATCTGCAGTTTCTTTTGCAATATCAACAGCTGTATCTACAGAAACACCAACATCGGAATTAGTAAGAGAAGGTGTATCATTAATACCATCACCCATATATCCAACAACATTTCCACTAGTTCTTAAAAGACGAATAATTCTTGCTTTTTGAATAGGTGATAATTTAGCAAATACATTATACTTTCTTTTTAACAATCTAATTACACCATTATCAGGTAATTTATCAATTTCACTTCCAAGAATAATTTTATGTGTTTTTATTCCTACTTTTTTGCAAATACAATTTGTAACCTCTGCATTGTCTCCTGTTAAAACTATAACTCTAATACCTGCTTCGTTCATACGTTTTATTGCCATAGCTGCAGATTCTTTAGGAGGATCTAAGAAACCAATAAATCCTGTAAGAATCATATTAGATTCGTCACTTACATCAAAATTAGCTTTGCTAGTAACAACTTTTTCACAAACAGCAATAACTCTTAAACCATCTTTATTTAAATCTGTAGATATTTTTTTTATATTCTTTTTTATTTCTGGTGTAATATTAGAAACTTCATCTTTATAAGATACTTTTGTACAAATATTTAAAATTTCTTCTACAGCACCTTTTGTAATCATTTTTAAATGACTTGATTTATCTGTAACTATAACAGATAACATTCTTCTAGTAAAATCAAATGGAATTTCATCAACAACTGCATAGTCATCTTTTAAATGGTCTAAGCCATTTTCTAAGGCACGCGAAATAACTGCTTTATCTATATTTCCATCTAATCCAGTTTGATGATAGGAATTTAAAAAGGCATCTTCTAATACACCTATATCTTCGTTACCAAGTATATCTAAATATTTCTCTAGGACTATTTTATCTTCTGTTAAAGTTCCTGTTTTATCTGTACAAAAGACATTCATAGAACCAAAACTTTCAACAGAATCTAGTTTTTTAACAATGGTTTTCTTTTTAGACATTCTTACAGCACCTTTAGATAAACAAGAAGAAAGAATTACAGGAAGTAGTAAAGGTGTAATTCCGATTGCTATTGCAACAGAAAAAGTAAAAGCTACTAGTAAATCATGTTTCCAAGCATTAACTATAAATGTAAGTGGAATCATAAATAACATAAATTTAGTTAATAATTTACTTATATTTTCAATTCCTTTTTGAAATTCTGTCTTTGGTTTACCAGATGTAATTGTATGAGCAACTTTACCAAAATAAGTATCATCTGCAACTTTTACAACAACGCATTTGGCAGTGCCACTTATAACATTTGTTCCCATAAAACATATATTGTCTAAATCAGTTATGCTTTCTAATTCATCAATTGACTTTAATTCGGAATTTGGAACTTTTTTTATAGAGTCGGATTCTCCTGTAATAGAAGATTGTCCAACAAATAAGTCTTTTGATTCCAATATTCGTAAATCTGCAGGAACTAAATCCCCAGCAGATAGCGAAACAATATCACCTACAGTAAAGTCTTTAAAAGGAATTTTTTCTTTTTTACCATTTCTTATTACAGAACCTTTTGTTTCTACCATTTCTTTTAGTTTCTCTGCTGCTTGGTTAGAACGATATTCTTCGAAAAATTCAAGAAATGTACTAATAAGAACTAAACAAATAATAACGATTATATTTGCAGGATTTGGGATAGCAGGTAAAATAATATCTGTATAAATTAAAACAAGTGATATCCCTAAAAGTATGGCATTAAATGGACTAAATAAACTTTCAAAAAAGTAGTGATACCAACGTTTGGGCTTGGCTCCACTTATTTGGTTAGCACCATATTTTTTTTGATTTTCATCTACTTGAGAAGCTGTTAGTCCAGCCATATTTATATTATATTTATTTATAAAATCATTTTTGTTGCTTAGTGCTAAATCTCCATATTCTTTTTTAACATCAAATTCTTCGATCTTTTGTGACACTTTAATTTCCCCTTCCAAAATAATTATGTATTGATAATAAATTTATATTTGTATTTGGAATAGTAAATTATTTTTCTAATAGTATTTTACAGATATCTCTAGTTGAATATTTTTTTGCAAGCAATTTTGCATTAATTTTCATCTGTTTAAATTTTTCTGGATTATTAAGTAACGAGTGTAGAGTTTCATTAATATTCGTACTAGATTTTATCCATATTCCAACTCCTTTTTCTTCAAGAAATTCGGCATTTTGAAATTCCTGACCAGGAATTGGATTAATAACAATAATAGGAAGTCCAGAAGCTAAGCTTTCTGATGTAGTAAGTCCACCAGGTTTGGTTACAACTAAATCTGAAACACTCATAAGTTCTGGAACGTTATTTGTATATTCCATAATTTTTATGTCTCCTGACATATTAGAATTGTCAGCAAGTTCTTGAAACTTATTTTTCATTTTTATATTTTTACCAGATATAGCTACAATTTGAATATTATCAAAGTCATTTAATAATGAACTTAAAACTTTTAAAGTTTTGGTTTTACCAAGTCCAAATTCGCCACCACCAAAGAATAGTATGGTCTTTTTATTTTCTTTTAATCCAAATTGCTTTAAAATTTCTGCTCTATCAAAATTTAATAAAAACTTATTTGACAAAGGGATTCCTGTTGCAAATATTTTTTCTGCTGGTACTTTTTTCTTTATTAACTCTTCTTTCATTTTATTATGTGCAACAAAGAAATAATCAATACATTTTTTACCTACTAACCATTGGTCATGTGGTGCAAAATCGGTCATAATTGATGCTATCTTGCAATTTATTTTGTTATGCTTTTTTAAATAACTGCACATCTGGCTTGCAAAAGGATGTGTAGAAATTATTAAATCTGGCATATATTCTTGTAATAATGTATTTAATTTCCTAGCTAGTATTTTATTAGAGGTGCTAGTTAGCTCTGCTACTGGACCTCGTTGAGATGTATAATAAATAGTTCCCCATGCCCAAGGAGCTTTTTTTGCCATTTCCTTATATGCAGCAGTAGTCAGTTTTTCTAAACGGTTATTAACATATTTCATACAGTCAATTATTTCTGTTTCTATATCTGGATAATTATTTTTAATATAATCATTAATTGCATTTGCGGCAGATAAATGCCCACCACCATATGATGCATAAAAAATTAAAATCTTTTTCATTTTTTTCTCCTATAAAAATTTAATTTCAAGAAAATTCTACCATAAACTATTAAAAAATAATAGAAAAACTTGAATAAATTTGGAATTTTTACACAAAATATTTTAAAGAAAAATTTGGAGAAGATGATAGATTGGAGGAAGTAAATTGAAAAGGTATTATAAAATATTATTTCTAATGATAACAGTTTTATTACTTATAGTTTTAATAAATGTTATATCCAAAAACGATTCTAGTAATGTTTATGCAGCTTCTAGCAGTTCAGCGTCGGATTTACAATTAATGGCAAGAGCAATTAATGGTGAAGCAAGAGGAGAACCATACGAAGGACAAGTTGCAGTTGGAGCTGTTATTTTAAATAGAGTAAGAAGTTCAAGTTTTCCAAATACTATAGCAGGAGTTATTTATGAGCCAGGAGCATTTACAGCAGTAGCAGATGGACAGATAAATGTTCCTATTGCAGAAAATTCTACTGTATATAAAGCTGCACGAGATGCATTAAATGGTTGGGACCCAACAGGTGGAGCAATATATTATTTTAATCCGGATACAGCTACAAATAAATGGATATGGTCAAGACCACTTATAAAACAAATTGGAAAACACAGATTTTGTAAATAGGAGGATATAAAATGGGTTTAAAGGAAAAAGTTATAGACTGGAAAAACAGATTAAAAGATAGACATATGTTAACAATTATTGTTACTTTGATTGCAATAATAGCGATTCTTGCAATGGTAATTTATAAGAAACAAACAGAATATAGACAAGCATCAGAGAATTCATACAATCAAGCTTTTTATGAATTAGTAGATTATGTACAAAATGTAGAAAATTATTTGGGTAAATCTTTAATTTCTACAACACCAGAACACGGAGCAGAAACTTTGACAAAAGTTTGGAAAGAAGCAAATTTAGCACAAACATATCTATCACAATTACCAATAAGCAGTAACGAATTAGAAAACACATCAAAGTTTTTAAACCAAGTAAGTGATTATAGTTATTCACTATCAAGAAAAAACATAAATAATGAATCTCTAAGCCAAGAGGACTTGGATAATTTAAAAGAATTACATGAATACAGTGTAAATTTAGAAAATGTATTAAATCAATTATCAAACGATATTAACAATGGAAGAATAAAGTGGGGAGAACTTACTAAAAAGGGAAGTAGTGTATTTGCTCAACAAGTTAGCAATATTTCAAAAGATAGTTTTGGAAATATAGAACAAGAATTTCACGAATATGCAGGTTTAATTTATGATGGAGCTTTTTCTGAACATATTACAAAAGCAGAGAAAGTAGGTCTTACTGGTGAAGACATAGACGAAGAAGCTGCTAAGAATATTGCTATGGATTTTGTTGGCAGAGATCAGATTAAAGAAATTAATTCTAATGGTTTAGCAGAAAATGCTGATATTCCAACTTATGATTTTAATGTGAAATTAAATAATCAGGATGATTCTAATGAACTTACTATATCTATAACTAAAAAGGGTGGACATATCTTATTTAGCAATTTTAACAGAGATGTAGAAGTAGAAAATATAGATGATGAAACAGCAAATAAAATTGGTTTAGATTTCCTAAATTCGAAAGGGTATACTAATATGAAGAGAACTTATTATTTAAAAGAAGAGGGAGTTATGACAATAAATTATGCATATGTGCAAAATGATGTAACAATGTATCCTGATTTAATAAAATTAAAAGTAGCATTGGATAATGGAGATATTTTAGGGATAGAAACACAAGGATATTTGAATTCGCACACAGAAAGAAATATACCAGAAGTAAAAGTTTCAAAAGAAGATGCTAAGAAAACATTAAATAAAAATTTAGCGATAAAATCAGAAGGATTAGCAATTATTCCAACCGAATATAAAACAGAAATTCTTTGCTGGGAATTTAAAGGAAGAGTGGATGATACAGATTTCTTAGTATATATCAATGCAGAGACAGGTAAAGAGGAAGATATTTTAACAATAGTAAATACTCCAAATGGAACTTTAACTATGTAAATCTTTGAACTTTAGGGACGAGGTTAAAAGCTCATATAATTTGTTAACTTAGCATATATATTACTAAATAACGAGGATAATGTCTTAATAAAAAGATAATTAGACTATAATAGAAAAAAATAATAAAAAAAGAGTACTTAAATGGACGTAAAAGCCATTTTAAGTACTCTTTAAACATATGACAAGTTGACAATAACCCAAAATTAGCGTAAAATGAAAGAGAAGATTTATTAGAAATAAAAGGAGATTTTTTATGCTGAATAATAATAGATTTCTTGAGAAGATAACATCAAGAACAAAAATATATTTAGCAATTATAGCACTTCTATTAATTATTATATGTATAAATAAGCCTGTGTTTATAGCTCCAGGAATAATTTTATTCATATTAATAATTATTTATTCTTATTGGACAAATAGCAAGCGTAATGCAGAATTATCAAGACAGATTCAAAACTTGACTATGACAATGGATGGAACTGCTAAAAAGTCATTAATAAATTCACCTTTTCCATTAATAATTATAGAAACAACAGGTAATATCATTTGGAAAAGTTCTAAATTTGTTTATGAATTTGCAAATATAGATATAAACAATTATTTAATAGATATATTAGAAGAGATTGAAGAAGATATAGAGGCACAGCAAGATAAAAAACAAAAAACTATTACTAAAAAAGTTCAGATAGGTAATAAAATATATAGTGTTTTAGGTGAATATATTCGTTCAAAACAAAATGATAAGTCTGAATACATAACAATATTATATTTCTTGGATATAACACAAATTATGAAAGAAAAGAAAAAGTATGAGGATTCTAGAACTTGTGTTGGAATTTTAACTGTAGATAATTATGAAGAAATTATCCAAAGGATAGATGTAGAAAATAGACCACAAGTTATTGCTGAAATAGAAAAGGTAATTTACGACTGGGCAGCTTCTACTGGTGGAATTGTTGTTAAGAATGACAGAAATACATTTGTATATGTTTTTGAATATAAGTATTTAAAAGAAATTAAAGAAAATAAATTTGATATATTGGATCAAATTAAAGAAATAAATGTTGAAGCTGGCATCCAATTAACTTTAAGTATTGCAATATCAATAGATGGGGATACGAATTATGATAAATATAAAACAGCACTAGAAAGTATGGATATTGTTCTTGGAAGAGGTGGAGACCAAGCTGTTGTAAAAGAAAATGGAAAATATACATTCTTTGGTGGTAGAACTGAAGAAGTAGAAAAGAGAACAAAAGTAAAAGCAAGAACAGTTGCTCATGCTTTAGAAAATTTAATAAAAGAATCAGATAATATATTAATAATGGGTCATTCTAATGGAGATATAGATTCTATGGGCTCAAGTCTTGGAATTTATAGGTTAGCAAAAACGTTAGAAAAAGAAACAAATATAGTAAATAACACATATGGTATGACTTTAAGCAAATTTATAGAAGAACTAGAAAAAGATGATGCGTACAAAGATGCTATTATTGGTAAAAATGAAGCTTTAAACAAGGCTACAAATAAAACTTTATTAATAGTTACAGACACTCATAAACAAAATTATGTAGAAGTACCAGAATTATTAGATAAGGTTGGTCAAATTGTTGTTATAGACCACCATAGAAGAAGTACAGATTATATAGAAAATGCAACACTAACATTCCAAGAGGTTTATGCATCTTCTACTGCAGAATTAGTAACAGAAATTTTACAATATACAGATGTAAAAATAAAACTTAAACCTATAGAAGTAGAAGGCTTATATGGTGGAATTATGGTAGACACTAAGAACTTTACTTTTAAAACAGGTGTAAGAACATTTGAAGCAGCAGCATATTTACGTAAATGTGGTGTTGATATAATAAAAGTTAAAAAATGGTTCCAAAGTGATTTAAATAGTTATAATGAAATTGCAAATATTGTCAAAAATGCAGAAATGTATGATAATTCTATTGCAATTGCTATATATGATAAAGAAGATAAAGATGCAAACCTAATTTGTGCAAAAGCTGCGGATGAATTATTAACTATTTCTGATATTACAGCATCATTTGTACTTGGAAATGTAGGAGATAGAGTATGTATAAGTGGCAGATCTATAGGTGATGTAAATGTACAACTTATACTGGAGAAACTTGGCGGTGGCGGTCATATAACATTGGCTGGAGCGCAAGTTGAAGGTATGACATTAGAAGAAGTTAAACAAGAATTAATTAATAGAATTAATGAATATTTCTCAGAAATAACAAATTAAAGGGATTTGGGGACGTTCTTCGAATCCCTTTTTGCTATAGAAAAATAAATAATATTAAATTTGTTTGGCGTTTGATAAGCAATAAGTTAAAAGTAGACTATAAATAATATGTTATGTGTTGTTGATATCCTAAGGAGAGAAATTTATGCTAGAATTGTTTAGTCTCATCGTGTTTTTCCTGTTAGTTTCTTTAGCAGTTTTATCATATAGAGATGGGATACTTTCATAACGAGTATACATAAAGTAATTATGAGATATGCACATGTCATTTCTGATAATAGCTCCTTAATAGCTAAAAAATAAGGAATTTTTCTTGTTGATAAAAATATGTGGAAATTGTGGAATACACAAAAGTTATGTGGATAAAAAATAGGTAAATAACACGAAACTGTTAATATAAAAGGGTGGATAATGTGGATAACTATTAAATTGCTTGAATTTCCAAGCTTTTTTCAATGTGGATAATTATTTTTGGCAAAAATAGCTTGTGACCGTGGATATGAGAAGGTATGCACGTTTTGCCAGGAAAAACAGATCAGAGATAATAAAAATGGTAAAATAAAACAGCGGATGCCAGGTCTTAAAAAGACATGACAACCGCTGAAATTGCAATCAATTATTTTCCAAGTAACTGTTCTCCGATTTTAACAACATCTCCGGCACCCATTGTGATCAACAGATCTCCGGCTTCACAATTATTCAG
>OGOK01000248.1_pt1 | contig 53119 bp, 39 predicted proteins | sample 1552661 | NCBI WGS metagenome assembly OGOK01 (sample SAMEA2580172, study PRJEB22360) | human gut metagenome | biome: human gut; feature: human-associated habitat; material: faeces | place: Denmark | collected 2008/2010
ACTGGCTTCCCTGCCATCGGAGTTGAAATACCGCATCTTGAAATCGTAACCCGGACAAGTTTCTAATAACATCAGGCCATCGGCTCCGATACCGAATTTGCGATCACAGAAATACTCAACAATTTCTCTTGTAAATTCGTATACCTGATTGCGATTATCAATGATAATGAAGTCATTGCCAGCACCTTGAAATTTTTGAAACTTAATAATCATAGTGTGATGTTAAGCTTTGCTAATTAAGAAATTATTAATAAACACTTGGCAAAGATATTGTTACTATTGTAAACGACAAAGATAATTGGAAATTGTAACAATTTAATCAGGAAGAGAATATGAAAATAACAAAGTTTATTATTCCGTTGGTGTTAGGGCTTGCAGGCGGCCTGATTGCTTATTTTATAGCTGATAATTTCGGTTCGAAAACCATACAACCTACCCTGCAACACCAAATTGTAGGTCCGGGCGCTGTGCGTCCTGTCGTTCATAAATCTGAAAATGACGTACTTAATGACAGTACTGGGCCGGTAGACCTGCGAATGGCTGCCAAAAAGACAGTACCTGCTGTGGTCAATGTGATGACCGTACAGATGAGAAAGGAGTATTATGGAAATCCTTTGGAATTTTGGTTTGGAGGAGTACAACCCCAGATGCGTGAAGTGCCCCGGAATATGGGAATCGGATCGGGAGTGATCATTACGGAAGATGGTTATATCATTACCAATAATCACGTGATCGACCGGAGTGATAAGGTGATGGTTACTTTGAACGATAAGCGTGAATTCGAAGCAAAGGTAATCGGAACCGATCCCGATACGGATATAGCCCTGTTGAAAATCGATGCGAACGGTTTACAGCCTATCGAATACGGTAATTCGGATGATGTGGTTTTAGGAGAATGGGTACTGGCTGTCGGTAATCCTTACAATCTGACTTCTACGGTTACGGCAGGAATCATCAGTGCCAAGGCTCGTCAGCTGGGGGGAAAAATGAACCTGGAATCTTTCTTACAAACGGATGCTGCGGTGAATCCCGGAAATAGCGGTGGTGCCTTGGTGAATGCGAAAGGAGAGTTGATCGGTATCAATACGGCTATTCAGTCACCTACCGGGAGCTATTCGGGATATTCGTTTGCAGTGCCGGTGAATGTAGCACGTAAAGTGGTCAGTGACCTGAAAGAATACGGTAAGGTACAGCGGGCAATGATCGGTATCAAGATGCAGGAATTGACTCCGGCCTTAGCGAAAGAATACAAGTTGAAAGAGCAATCGGGTATTTATGTGGCGGAAGTGATTCCGGGTGGAGCTGCTGAAAAGGCCGGAGTGAAAGTCGGGGATGTTATTTTGCAGTTGAATGGCTATGAAGCGAAGACTTTTGCACAGTTGCAGGAACAGTTGGCCCAATATACCCCCGGGAATACGGTTCAGATGACTTTGAGCCGGGATGGAAAAGAGAAGGTTGCAGATGTTGTTTTGCAAAATAGTTATGGAGATGTCAGCCTGAAGACCGGTTCCGGAATTTTGGGAGCTGAGGTGCAACCCTTGACGCAGGCAGAACGTTATCGCTATCGGCTGAATAAAGGGGTTAAGATTACCGATTTGAAAAATGGTAAATTAAAATCAGCTGGGTTGACCGAAGGTTATATTATTGTTAAAATTAACGACATGGTCATCTACGATAGCGAGGATTTGGAGAGGGCTCTGAAAGCAGCCGGAGATGAGGGAGTTTTCGTTACTGCAGTGAGTCCGAGGGGAAGAGTTGAATATTTCGCTTTTTCGCTGCTGGATTAAAAAATGTTAATCTACTAAGATTGGACAATTTTACAAATTGCTTAATGAATAAAAAACCATACCTTTGCAGGACGTTTGCAGTGGTATATAAAAGATAGTATGAGACAACTAAAAATCACAAAATCAATAACCAACAGGGAAAGTGCATCTCTGGATAAGTATTTGCAGGAAATTGGTAAAGAGGATCTGATAACCGTTGAAGAAGAAGTTGAGCTGGCTCAGCGGATCCGGAAGGGAGACCAGAAAGCACTGGAGAAATTGACGAGGGCGAATCTGCGGTTTGTAGTGTCTGTGGCCAAGCAGTATCAGAATCAAGGCTTGAGCTTGCCGGACTTGATAAACGAGGGGAACCTCGGTTTGATCAAAGCTGCAGAAAAATTCGACGAAACCCGTGGGTTTAAGTTTATATCTTATGCAGTGTGGTGGATTCGTCAGTCTATCCTGCAGGCTTTGGCAGAACAGTCGCGTATTGTTCGTTTGCCTTTGAATCAGGTTGGTTCATTGAATAAAATCAACAAGGCTTTTTCGCGTTTCGAACAAGAGAACGAACGTCGTCCTTCGCCTGAAGAATTGGCTGATTCATTGGATTTGCCCGCAGAAAAAGTGGCCGATACGTTAAGGGTATCCGGACGTCATATTTCAGTGGATGCTCCTTTCGTCGAGGGAGAAGATAATAGTTTGCTGGATGTATTGGTAAATGACGATTCGCCTATCGCTGACCGTACGTTGATCAACGAATCGCTTTCTACCGAAGTAGAAAGAGCTTTGTCTACTTTGACCGAAAGGGAAAGGGATATTATCAAATTATTCTTCGGGATCAATACCCAGGAAATGACTTTGGAAGAGATCGGCGAGAAGTTCGGTCTGACCCGTGAAAGGGTGCGGCAGATTAAAGAGAAGGCCATTCGTCGTTTAAGACACTCTTCAAGAAGTAAATTGTTGAAAACATACTTAGGATAATGAAAACGCCCTTCGGGGCGTTTTTTCGCTTATATATTGATACTCAAAGAGGCCGGGTCCTTTCGGTCCTGATCCGATCTGCCCTTCCTGTTTAGCGTATTGGAAGGATTTCTCCCCCTGGTGCAGATAAAAGATTTAGCTCGGAATGATATTCCTAACCGGCATTGAAAATACTTCGATCGGCCGGTTACAGACGAGATTGTAGACTAAAGTGTGTCTGTAAAGTTAATTATTTTATTTACTTGACACACTTTAGTCTACAATCAGGGCGACCGCACCAAAATTCCTCTAAAAAGTTTATCATTGCAAAATGAATACCTCTAATTATTTTTCAGAAGTGACAGATCCTCGTGTAACAGGTCGCTGTCTACCTTTGTTGTCAGATATATTAATGATAGGTTTGTGTACTTATCTGACAGGCGGAACAGATTATGAAGATATGCGTCTGTTTGCTTTAGAGCGTGGAGAAATGTTGAATGATTTGCTTTCTCTACCAAACGGTGTACCATCGGAAGATACGTTTGAGCGTGTATTCCAGCGTATTGAACCATCAGAATTGGAACATTGTCTTCGCAGTTATGGTAAATCACTCCTGTCTGATTTATCAGAAAAGCAGATTGTTATAGATGGAAAGAAACAAGGTGGGACATCTCCGACTTCCACAGGAAATAAAGGTCTGTATATCCTGAATGCTTGGGTAATCGAGAATAGGTTCTGTATCTCTCAAGGAAAGGTAGAAGACCAGTCTAATGAGATAACAGCCATCCCTGCTGTCTTGTCGGAGATTGACATTGAAGAGGCGATTGTCTCCATAGATGCCATGGGGACACAGCGAGAGATCGTTGACTTAATACTTGATAAGAAAGGCCATTATTTGTTGTCGGTAAAGGGCAATCAGAAATCTCTGTATGAAGATATTGAATGTGCATTTAAAGTAAACGGCGGCCTTGATAAAGATACGAGCGTAGATAAAGATCATGGAAGGATAGAGGTCAGGAAGTGCTGCATTCTTCCTGCAAGGGAATATCTGCTTGCGGAAACTATTCGATCCTGGAGGGGACCGGGCACGATTATAAAAATAGAGTCAAGTCGGGAAATAAACGGGAAGACAACCAATGAAACCAGATATTATATCAGTGATGAGATCGGATTAAGCGCGTCTTACTTTCAAAAGCTGATAAGGGGACACCGGAGCATTGAAAACCAACTTCATTGGCACCTGGATGTTACTTTTAAAGAGGATAATTGCAGGGCAAGGAAAGGATACTCCTCGCAAAACTTGTCAGTGCTTAGAAAAGTAGCTTTACATATCGTATCAGAACAAAAAGACAAACTGAGTCTAAAAAGAAGACTTTACAAAGCAGCCTTGGATATTAACTATTTAAGAAAATTATTGGGATACTAATCTGATTTTCTAAATCATAAAAAGAGGCCTCTTTATGGAAAGAGACCTCTTATAAGATCTCACGAATCATAGTCAAGAGACTTTGGTTTGCAAAATCTTCACGTAAAAAATCCAGTCGTTAAGGTTCTATTTTCATATGTTAAGACTTTTCTATCTGCAAGATTACCTTTATTCCCCAATTACACAACTTTTTTTGAAATATTTTAATGATTTATGCCACAAAACATATTTTAATAGAAATTTTGGTGCGGTTGCCCTGTGTTGGGATTGTGTTTCCAAAAGTCCCCCTCTGATGTGTAGCGAATTTTGGCCCGGTTGGTTCGACCATTGGGGATGTCCCCACGAAACCTGGAGTACGGAAGCTTTGGTAGAAGGAATGAAAGCTATGCTGGACCGGAATATTTCGTTTAGTCTTTATATGGCACACCGCTTATAGTGGGCAGTAACCGAAGCATCTCCACCAGATTGTGACCGATCTGGGAGAGGTGACTGAAGTGACCGGTTTCCGTTATCTGCCGCGGGCAGAAGCGAACCTGCCGGGGATGATCAAAGACTATCGGATTTTTGTGAAAACCGAACCGTTTAAATATTAAAGCGATATTTTCATTTTGTCGGCAATCGGGCTGCTACAAAAGAAAATGCAAAGATGCGCGAATCGGTATACGAGAAATAGAAGCTTAAGTGTATCTTATACTTTTAACTGTAGAAAAAATTTGCCTTATAATTATTTTTTTGCTTGTTTTGTAAAAAAATTTTACGAGGTGGAAAGTATAAGGTATTATGAACAAGAGGCTGATTTCAAAGTCGCTGTAGATTGTATTATTTTTGGTTTCGATGAGGGAGGATTAAAGTTGTTGTTATTAAAGCGGAATTTTGAACCTTGTAAGGGAGAATGGTCTCTGATGGGAGGTTTTTTGCGGGCGGATGAGAATCTGGACCAGGCGGCGGAACGGGTATTGAGGGATTGCACCGGCTTGGAAAAAGTTTATATGGAGCAATTGATGACATTCAGTGATGTGGGGCGTGATCCTGGAGCCCGTGTCGTTTCTGCCGCTTATTTTGCTTTGATGGATATCCGTAATTATGATAAAGAGGCGGTGAGTTCATATAATGCAGCATGGGTACTGTTGGAACAAGTGCCTCCTCTGATCTTCGATCACAACCAGATGGTTACGAAAGCTTTGGGGCGTTTGAGGAGACGGGCGACCAATTGTCCGGTAGGTTTCAACCTGTTACCTCAGGAGTTTACGCTTCCTTCTTTACAGATGCTTTACGAGGCGATTTTCGGATGTGAAATCGACAAACGTAATTTCCGGAAGAAGATCCATAGCATGAATATCCTGATCAATACGGGTAAAAAGGACTACTCTACTTCGAAAAAAGGAGCTTATCTCTACTCTTTCGACGAAGAAAAATACAATAGTATGCTTGAGAATGGATATAACCAGAACTTTTTTAATATCTGATTCGAAAATTATTAGAGTTATAAAGTTTATATAATGTTAAAAATGAGAATAATTCATATTTTTGTACTTCATGTTTTTAAATAGGAAAAACAGCTGATTCATTTAATAAGTTGGAAGCCTGAAATTCTAACCGGCTAAATTCTCCGAGTGTGAGAGTTGCAGTCTGATCAGCAACTTTTTTTCATAAAATAATTCATTCTGCCGGGATTATTTATGTAATACAAAAGTAAATGTTTATAAAGTCGATGGACTTTATGAACTAATTATTATTACTTTTGCATTTGGTTTTGAATATGCTATGATTAAAGACAAGCTTTTTTCTTTTAATTTTTGTTATATCCTGGCAGCCAATTTCCTGCTTTTCTTTGCTTTCTACTTGCTTTTGCCGGTATTGCCGTTTTATTTGAAAGAGCAGTTTATGGCAGGTAAGTCGATGATCGGGTTTATTTTGTCTTGCTATACGCTGGCGTGTTTGTGTATCCGGCCTTTTTCCGGGTATATGCTCGATACTTTCAGTCGGAAACCTTTGTATCTGCTCGCTTATTTTGTCTTCACCGTTATTTTCGGAGGGTATATGTTAGCCGGAGCTTTGGTTTTGTTTATCGCTTTACGGATTGTACATGGGTTTGCCTTTGGGATGGTGTCTGTCGCAGGAAATACGATTGTCATAGATATCCTGCCTTCTTCCCGGCGGGGAGAAGGCTTGGGTTATTATGGACTGGCCAATAATATTGCCATGAGCTTCGGGCCGATGACCGGATTGTTTATGCACGGACATTGTTCGTATGCCGTTATTTTTACTTGTTCGCTGGTGTCCGGAAGTCTGGGCTTCATCATGGCTTCTTTAGTAAAAACGCCCTTTAAACAACCGGTGAAACGGGAACCGATTTCTTTAGACCGCTTTTTTCTTGTAAAGGGATTACCGGCCGGTATTTCACTTTTATTGCTTTCTATTCCGTATGGGATGACTACCAGTTACGTGGCTATGTATGCCGAAGAAATAGGGATCGGGGTGAGCTCGGGATTGTACTTCACTTTTATGGCTGTCGGTTTGGCGGTATCCCGTATTTTTTCCGGCAAACAGGTCGATAAAGGGAGAATTACCCAGGTGATCTCTTTGGGGATGTATCTGGCTTGTGCCAGTTTTTTTGCACTCTCGGCCTGTGCATATTGGGTGAAGTGGAATGCCGGAGCTACTTCTGTCATTTTTCTGGTAATCGCTCTTTTACAGGGGTTGGCTTTCGGTACGATGTTTCCGGCTTTCAATACCTTGTTCGTCAATCTGGGCACCAATAGTCAACGGGGTACGGCTACTTCTACTTATCTGACCAGTTGGGGTGTCGGGGTCGGGATCGGATTGATGTGTGGCGGAGCCATCGCTCAGGCTTTCGGAGGATATAATCATGCCTACCTTTTCGGAGCTTGCCTGACCGTCGTTTCTACTTTATTTTTTATTTGTAAAGCCGGCCCGCATTTTAACCGTAACAAGCTGCGCTGACGATATTTTCCGGTAAAATCAGAAAACGATCGGCCTCTCTTCGTGCTTGATAAGTGTCGGATCACGATCTTCCTGATCGGTGAAATCCTTCAGCTTCTCAATTGTGATGGGGTACATCTGCGACGGTAAAAAAAGTGCTCGCAGGTTCCTGCAATTCGATAACTTTCTAAACTCATCGAACGTACAATTTGAAAGTTGCAACGGTCAGGTTTATTTTCTGAATACCTGTGTGTCTTGCAACCTTAGAACCTCTGTAATTGAAAAAAGTTTGCTATGAAAGGACAGATTGCCGATAAACTGAACACAGAAGAACGATGCGAATTGAAAGACGAAGATTTCGGTATTCCCGAAACCCGCGAATTTCCAATGCCCGATGCGCCGCATGTCCGGGCAGCTGAAGCCTATTTCAGGTATGCTCCTGAAGATAAAAAAGAAGAGCTGGCACGCCGGATCTTGATGAAAGCCCGGAAATTCGGAGTAAATATTCAAAGTCCGACTATTCTCGAATGGGACCAAGAGAAAAGTGGAAGATGAGTACAAAAGAACAGTATTGGAAGTATTCCCTCATTACCATTATCCTGGTGATGGGAGTGGTGATCTTTTTCAAGGCTACTCCTTTTTTAGGCGGACTGCTGGGGGCAGCGACCATCTATATTCTGCTTCGCAATCAGATGCTCTATCTGATAGAAAAGAAACATATGAAAAAAAGCCTGATGGCTACCCTCATGTTAATCGAGACTATTCTGATTTTTCTGATTCCGATATCTCTGGTCGTCTGGCTTTTAATCAGTAAATTGCAGGCGATCAATCTCGATCCTAAAAGTTTGATGGAGCCCATCGGGCATGTTTCTAAGCTTGTTCAGGAAAAGACCGGATACGATGTTTTGAGTAAAGGGAATATCGGTGCTTTATTATCGGTACTGCCTAAAGTCGGCCAAATCTTGATGGGGAGTATCAGTAACTTTATTATCAACGTATTGGTATTGATATTGGTGTTATATTTTATGTTGGTGGGCGGACGGAAAATGGAGGACTATATTATCGATATTTTACCTTTTAACCAGAGGAATAAGCGGGATGTACTGCACGAATTTCATATGGTGGTAAAATCCAATGCTATCGGAGTACCTTTATTAGCCATCATTCAAGGGGGAATTGCCATGTTGGGGTATTATATTTTCGGTGCACCTGAAGTGATTCTGTGGGGAGTCGTGTCCTGTTTCGCTACGGTTATCCCGGTGATCGGCGTGGCTATCGTATGGATTCCGTTGGCTCTGTACATCGGAGCTACCGGACATTGGTGGACGGCTTTGGGTTTATCGGTCTATTGTATTGTAATCGTAGCGAATGTCGATAATCTGATCCGTTCGGTTTTGCAGCGGAAAATGGCGGATACACATCCTTTGATTACCATTTTCGGGGTGGTTATCGGCTTATCCTTATTTGGTTTTATGGGGATTATTTTCGGACCTTTGTTGCTTTCTATCTTTGTCTTATGTGTTCAGATTTTTAAGGCCGAATATCTCGAAGAGCCTCAAGGTCAGAAACGTTTGACCGGTCGTACCGGAGGCCGGACTTAGTCTGCCGCTAAATACTTTTGACTAATTATGTTGACTTTTGGGAACGTACACCCCTTGTATTATAAAATGTAATCTGAAAAATCAGTGTGTTACGACTAAATGAAAGCACAAGTGCAAATTCTTTTTTGTTCCTCCTATTTTTCTCACACCTTTCTTGTTTTTTCATTCGATCGAAAAACTAAAAATCGCCTGTTTTTTTCGGTCAAAATGGCTATATCTACTCCGATAGGGTAGGCTGGCTTCTCATTCAATAAAGCTTTCCTTTTCCTTCCTTTGTATACCTACTTTTTTTATTAAAACAATAATAAGGAATAGATCCACTCGCTCGGCAAAGCGTTCCCGAAGGTGCCGCATACCGTTCTTTAACAACGTCTTCACTGTATTTATAGATATACCCAGATAGTCTGCAACCTCCTGATATTTCATCTCCCGAAAAAATACGCTCTGAATAATCTCCCGGGTCTGTTCAGGCATTTCCTCAATTGCAGTTCCCACTTCTTGGATCAACGTGTCATTCCACATCATCATTTCCTCCTCTGCGACATCCTCCCGGAACAAATCTAAGCGGTCTCGCAACACATCTTTCTTTTTCAGCCGGTTCAAACAGTTATTTTTTACCGATCGGAACAGGTAAGTCTTCGTTACTTCATTCTGGATTTTCTGGTATGTATCGTCTTTCCAGAAGTTAATAAACACTTCCTGAATCGCATCCTCCGCTTCTTCCTCCGAGACCAAAAAACTAAGAGCATACAGGTACATCGGTTTCGAGTATTCTTTATAAATATGCTCGAATCTTTCCTTTTTTCCTGCTCTATTTTTCGTTTTTTCCATCTTTGATCGCCACATCGCAGACAAAATTACAAATTTATTTGGGTATTTATATACATCTTTATTCCAAATTCCATTGGTAGGATTAGCGGCGGGGCGATTTTGTATGAATCGGTTATGTGAGTCGAATACCATGTAAACCGGGTTTCAGTTATTTTCTGTGAAAAAAAATTTTTTTTGATTCACCCGATTTTCTTTTTTGTTTTCTATATATAAAAGATAGTGAATTATGGAAACATGGAATGAAACAGATGAGTGGGCTGACCGATATGTGCGGGGAGATCTTTCCAGAGAAGATCGGATTGCACTGATGAAGTGGTTGGAGGCTTCACCGGAACATATCGGGCAGTTTCGAAAGATACTTCGAGTAGAAATGCGGGTCGCGGCTGTGGGAAAGTGGCGACGGTTAGACCGGACACAGGAACGGGTGTGGGAACGTATTACTCCGGCCCTTGTGAATCGTAAGGAACGGTTGTATTTGTGGGGGATGCGTATAGTGGCTATAATTATCGTTTTGATAGGAGTATTTTTTGCATGGCAAATCCGACAGGCGCCGACAGAAAAGTTTATTCCGGTTGCGGAAGTAGTAAAGATAGAGTCCGGTTCGCCGAAGGCCATTCTGGTGATGAATGCGGGGGAACCGATTGAATTGAAGGAGGGAGAAAGTCGCCAGGTAGCGGATGTCTTTGGAGTTAAGGTAATTCAGGATTCAACGGGTGGCTTGCGGTTTGAAGATAGAGAAGGAGCAGAAGAAGAAATAGGGAAAAGTTCGGTTATCGTACCTGAAAAAGGAGAGTATTTCGTCATATTGAGCGACGGTACGAAAGTCTGGATAAATTCGGATTCGGAATTGGAATTCCCGAATCGGTTCGGCGAGGATATCCGTGAAGTAAAATTAAAGGGAGAAGCCTATTTCGAGGTGACTTCTGATTCGCGGAAACCGTTTTACGTGTTGGCGGGAGAAACAAAAGTACACGTATTGGGAACGGCATTCAACGTGTCGGCTTATCGGGAAGACCGACAAACAGAGGTCGCTTTATTACGGGGAAAGGTGAGTTTTGATGTAAAGGATAAAGTTTATGTACTTGTTCCCGGGGAGATTGCGACTTTAAATCGGGAAAGTGGAGAAACGATTGTCCGGAAAGGCGATGTGGCGGCGATAGTGGATTGGAAGGCGGGACGATTTAACTTTGAAGACATGTCTTTGGAGGAGTTGACTGTGAAGTTGTCCCGTTGGTATGGAGTGACGTTTGTTTTTAGTGATGAAGCAGTCAAAAAAATGCGTTTCTCCGGTGCAATGACGAAGTATAGGACGTTGGATTATGTGCTGGATATGATTTCTAAAACAACCGATGTGACATTTAGTTTGAAAGAAAACAGAGTGACAGTTTCTTCGAAGAAATAGAACTTATGTGACAACAAATAAAAAATCCCGGATAGTGGTGACGCACGATCCGAGATAGGAGTTCGTTAACTAATATTAACTTATTTACAAAGGTATGAAAAAAAAGCGAATGAGGTGGCTCTTTGTACGTAATTTTGGGCTACGAAGATTTTTAAAGCTTATCAAGTTAAGCGTGTTTTTATTATTGGTTAGTATGCATCTGGCAGTCGCGGATGTAGGGGCTCAGGCTAAAATTACTATCGGGGCGGGAACTGTGACTTATTTGGAATTGTTTAATCAGATCAAGAAACAGACCGGTTTAACGGTGGTATATAGTAATAATGAACTGGATAAGCACAGGACTGTCGAGGCTGGATTTATAGAGTCGGATTTGAGAACCGTATTGGATAAAATTTTAACAGGGACTCGATTGACTTACGAGATTATGGATGAATTCATTGTGTTGAAAGTAGTTCCGGAAGAAAAAAAGAATGTCTTGAATATTGTCGGTCAGGTGACTGATAAGAATAAAGTGCCTCTTCCGGGGGTAACGGTAATTGTAAAGGGATCGAACTTAGGTACGGCAACGGACCAGGAGGGACGATATCGGTTAAATATACCGGAGATTAAAAATCTGTCTTTACTGTTTTCTTTCATCGGGATGAAAACCCGCGAAGTGGTGTATACGGGCAAAGATACGATAAACGTGGTCATGGAGGAGGAAGTGGCAGCCATGGATGAAGTGGTTGTGACAGGTATTTATGAAAGAAAAAGGAGCGATTTCACAGGGTCGGCTTCCACGTTTACGGCGGAGAAATTGAAGGAAGTGGGAAACCAAAACATTCTGCAAAGTTTGAAAAGTCTTGATCCTGCATTTGCGATTGTCGAGAGTAATGAATGGGGCTCAGACCCCAACCGGTTGCCTGACATCGAAATCCGGGGCAAAACAAGCATCATCGGGATGAAAGAGGAATTGGAAGCCGATCCCAACCAGCCGCTGTTCATTTTAGATGGTTTCGAAACTACCCTTCAGACGATTATAGATTTAGACATGGACCGGGTAGCTTCTATTACCATTCTGAAAGATGCCGCTTCAACGGCGATTTACGGTTCCAAAGCTGCGAACGGCGTAGTTGTGGTTGAAACGAAAACGCCGGCTCAGGGAAAATTGCGGGTAACCTATTCGGGTAATTTCAATTTTCAATTGCCGGATCTTTCCAGTTATAACCTGATGAATGCCCAAGAAAAAGTGGCGTTTGAGGAATACGCTGGCCGTTACAAAGTCAGTGCCTGGGGAGGGACTTTCGCAGGAGGAGAGCAACTCCAGCAACTGCATAACGACCATCTGCGTTCGGTTGCGCGTGGGGTGGATACTTACTGGTTATCGGAACCGTTGCAGATGGGTTTCAACCACCGTCACAACCTATATGCAGAGGGTGGGGATGAACACATGCGTTACGGTTTTGGTTTAAGTTATAATGGAGTGACCGGTGTGATGAAGGATTCGAAGAAAAATCTGTTCAGTGGTAATCTGGACTTGTTGTATCGTAAAGGAAAATTACAATTCAGCAATAAACTGACGGTGAATCTTTCCAATTCAGGCGATCCGGTGGTAAATTTCTCTATTTATGCTGCCGCTAATCCCTATTATGAAAAACGGGTAGATGGCCAGGTGGAAAAATGGCTGGAGTATGTGGAAGATTACATAGAAGCTCCTAATCCCCTGTGGAATGCCAGCCTGAACAGCCGTTCGCTTAAGCGGTCGTTAGGTATTACGGATAATTTTGCGGTTGAATATAATCCGTTTCAATCTTTGAAATTGAGGGGGCGGATAGGAATAACCAGAACCACCTCGGAGACGGATGACTTCATTTCGCCGGAGGATACGCGGTTTGAAGATACCGAGGAACTGAAGAAAGGATCTTTGACCTATTCCAATACCAAAAGTTTTAACTATGATGGAGAATTTTCCGCTATTTACGGAACGATATTCGCCGAAAGACACCGGTTGAATGTGGTGGGTGGTGCCAGTTTCTCTAATTCACAGTCAGAAAGAAACGGATATTCGGTTATTGGTTTTCCCAAAGGTGCGTACGATACGCCTGCATTCGCCAACAGTTATCCGGAGAACGGCAAGGCCTCTTACGGCGACTCCCAGTCGCGGTCGATGAGCGTGTATTTCAACGGAGGTTATGCCTACAATAGCAAATACTTGATGGATGTGACCTGGCGTATGAACGGTTCTTCCGTGTTCGGGAGCAACCATCGTTATATGAACACCTGGTCATTCGGTTTGGCGTGGAACCTGCACAACGAATCTTTCATTGCCGATCATACCGATCTGTTTCAGATGCTCAAAATCCGGGCCTCTATCGGTAATCCGGGAAACCAAAGTTTTGCATCCTATCAAAGCATCACGACGTACAATTTCAACAACCGCCAGCGGAACTATTTCGAGCAGGCCATCAACCTGTACGCTTTGGGTAACCCTGATCTGAAATGGCAGGTGACTCTGGACAGGAATATCGGAGTGGATGTGACGCTACTTCAGAATAGGGTGTCCTTCACATTGGATTATTACGACAAAAATACCGATCCGGTACTGGCATCCATCAGCGTGCCTGCTTCTGTCGGTGTAACTACTGTATTGACCAATATCGGCGAACAGCGTTCGAATGGCTTTAACGGTTCGGTGACGGTGTCTCCCATCTATCGTCCGAGCGAAAGAATCATTTGGTCGTTGCGGTATAACTTCCGGACGCAGAAGTCTAAATATGACAACATCGGTAATTCTTTGGACAAATTCAACGAGGAGGGGCAAAACACTAATCTGAAGCGTTATTATGATGGAGCCAGTCCCGATGATTTGTGGGCCGTACGTTCTGCCGGTATCGATCCCGCTACGGGACAGGAGATTTTCATCAAGAAAGACGGTTCGTATACATACGATTTCAGTTTTTCGGATGAGGTGAAAGTGGGAACAGATCGTCCGAAAATAGAGGGCGTTTTCGGTAGTTCGTTTACTTATAAGGGATTCAGCGTAAATTTCGATTTCAGATACCGGTGCGGCGGACAGATGTTTAACAGTTCGTTGTTCAACAAAGTGGAAAATATCACTTCTGCCGGATTGAACAACAATCAGGATAAACGGGCTTTTTATGACCGTTGGAAGAATCCGGGAGACCGTGCTAAATACAAAGCCATCAACCTGACCGGTTCGACACAGATGTCGTCTCGTTTTGTGGAGGACGACAATACCTTGACCCTGGAATCTTTCCGGGTGGGCTATGAGTTCGATTCGGCTGCGATAGCAAAGTTCGGATTAAAGGCTTTGCGAGTGAATGCTTACATGAACGATGTATTCAAAATCTCCTCCATTAAGACGGAACGGGGTACGGAATATCCGTTCGCGAGGTCTTTCTCATTATCCGTTTCCGCATCATTTTAACCATTAATCGAATTATCATGAAACATATATTCAAACAAACAAGTAGTATTGTCGTCGGACTGCTGATGTGTACGGCCTGCAACAACTGGTTAGACATCCAACCGTCGGACCGTATTGCAGAAGACCGGGTATTTTCTCAGGTCAGTGGATTCTGGGGGGCATTGAACGGGGTATATACCGAATTGCTCAGTTCCAATCTTTATGGTGGTTTCCTGACTGTACAAGGCGTGGAGGTAATGGCACAACGTTATAATGTGTCACAAAGTCAGGAAATGTTTTACAATCTGTCGCAGTACGCCTTTACGCAGGAGCAGGTGAAACTCCAGTTGGAGAGTTATTGGAACGAAGCATATAAGCAGATCCTTGAATGTAATAATATTTTGGAAAATGCCGAAGTGCGTCATGGTGAAGTATTGAATGACAAACAATATAATTTAATCAGAGCGGAAGCTTTGGCATTGAGAGGATTTCTGCATTTCGATTTGTTGAGGATGTTCGGGCCGCTACCCACCCAGCTTGATTCAAAAGCTATCCCTTACAAAGAAACGATTTCCGTGTCCGCTCCCGGTATGCTGACAGGCAACGAGGTGATCGAAAAAGTACTGACGGATTTGGCAGAAGCGGAAAGTATCTTGAAAAATTGGGATCCGGCAGTGAGTGAAGGGATGCTGATGGCTGTCAATGATGATGACCATGATAATGATGGGAACACTTACCGTTTTCGCGGATTAAGGCTCAATTATTATGCAGTGGTGGCTTTGAAAGCCAGGGTTTATCTTTGGGCCGGCAACAAGACAGAGGCATTGAAATATGCTAAAATGATTATAGAAAATCCGGAAGCGGAAACTTTATATCCGGCGGTAACACGGGCTGCAGCTACCGACTACTCCAATCCGGACCGTTCGTTTTCATCGGAAGTGTTGTTTTCTCTGTTGTATGAAAAAAAAGAAGACCTGTACAACACCTATTTCAACTCCTCTAATGCGAGTTCTTCCAATAAACTGATACCGGCGGCTCCGCGAGTACAGAACCCGTTTGGCGATGATGCGTTGAGTGACTATCGGTATAATTGGTGGGAAGCTTCCAATGGCATAGGAGAAACGAATCTGCTGATGAATGTGCGGTTGCGTAAAATCACGGACACCGACCTGGTATACGGTAAACTGATGCCGTTGATTCGCGTGAGCGAGATGTATCTGATTGCTGCTGAATGTGCCACGGAAGAGCAGACACAATACGATTACCTGAACGCACACCGTCTGAGAAGGGGTAATCAGGTGCAGGTGACGACAGGATTAGAGGGCGAATTGGCCAAAGAATACTCCAAAGAGTTTCTGTGTGAAGGACAGTTATGGTTCTACTATAAGCGTACAAACACTGCAAGAATTCAATCGGGTTCCTCCAATACCAACATCACAATGAGTAATGCTAAGTATGTTCCGAATTTGCCGGATAGTGAAATCAAATATAGAAATTAGAGTATCATGAAAAAACTATTATTTATTATCATTGGTTATTCCTTGCTGCTCGCTGGCTGTGGGGAAAACGAAGCGATCTACTATGAAGGAGAGTCGGATAGCACTTCGGGAATTTATTTTGCTTATTATACAAGCACTACCCGGCAGGGGACTTCGATTACTTATCACTATAACGATACCACTATCAATAACTCCTTAACCTCCGTGGTGGGGGAATACGCACAGTTGAGAATCCCTGTTCGATTGTTCGGGAACGTTTCGGAAGAGGATCGTCCTTTTGTCGTTAAAACGATAGGGGGAACCGTTGAAGAAGGGAAAGATTTCACCCTACCCGAAGAATTTATTATGCCTAAAGGCGAAGCATTGGCTTATGTAACGGTTAACGTCAAAAAAACAGAAGAACTGCAAGACGGAATTGTGCGTTACATCACCTTAGGACTGGAAGAAAACCAGTACTTTAAGGCATACATCAAGAAACGCATAGTAGGTAATGACACCATCGACGTGCAACGGATTACCATTCGCTATTCTTTGGTATTTGCAAAACCGTTTAGTTGGGATTTTTATAAAACAAATTGGGGTGAGTATTCCCATACTAAATTAAATTTTATACTATCCGTTATGGGATGGACGTATTCCCAGTTCTCACAGAAAAATTTCTATTACGTGTCTCCGTCGGTATGTGTGCTCACACGTATGGAATTGCAAAAAAGGGCTGATGAAGGTAATCCGGTACGGGAACTCGACGGTTCATTGATGCAATTGGGCTCAGATTATTTAGTTGATTATAGTGCATACGAATAAAAAAAGAAAGAATAATGAAACACAATGTTATATTACTGTTATGTCTCGTCCTCGGTCTGTTCTCTTGTTACGATGATAAGGGAAATTACGATTACAGGGAGATTGACGAACTGACCATTACCGGCATTCCGGAAGAGCTGATGTCTGCATTGTATAAATCGGAAAATCTGGTATTGTCACCGGCCGTGACCTCGAAATTTGATGGGGTGATTAACGCCGATGATCCCAATTATGAATTTTCTTATTATTACGATAGACCGGTAGGAGGTGATTTCCTGGAACCAAGGCTGTTGGATTCCAGTAGGGTGAAAGATCTGAATATTCTGGCAGAAATAGATCCCGGTAATTATACTGTCTGGTTCAAGGTGAAGGATTTGCGGACCAATATTGTCACTTCTGCTGAATTCAAACTGAGCGTGGTGACCTCCACGACCAAAGGGTGGGTCGTATTATGTGAGGAAGGCAGCGAACGTAAAGTCAGAATAGATATGATCGGTGAGGTTGGTGACCGGATTGCTGTTTCGAGAAATCTGCTGGACTTTTTACCGGAATCACATGGCGCTTGTCAGATCCTTTTGGAGAGTAATATGCTGTACACAGCTAATTCTCCTTATTTAAATTTATATACGGAAGATAATAGTTTTTGTATATGGTCTTATAACGGCAATTTCAACCGTAATTTTAATGACCCGAGAAGTACGGTATTTGCACGCTCCATAGATGACTTTATTGTGAGAGAGGAAAATAATTACAGCTATATAGTCATTACCGCTAATGGAGATGTATATTCAAAAATGAGCAGTAGTTCGGCTTTATATGATGTGAAAATTAACGTAGACGAACCGTTCGAGGAACCTACCTATAAAATGGCTCCCTTTATCGGTGTCGGATGGTCAAACGGTTACAACGGAATCCTGTACGATAAGACGAACCGGAGGTTTAAATACTTTTTGCAATATGCTGCGATTCCTAACGGAACAAAGTATTTATTCGATCCCAAAGAGCCTGAGACCGGTGCTAAACTTTTCGACTGGAATACGGGAAAGGACATGGTTTACATGGCAGGTACGAGACAGGGAGGCGGCAATCTGGTGTTCGCTTTGCTGAAAGATGCTGCGGGACAATATAGTATATATGGCATCACAGCAGGACAATATCAGGATTCGCCTGTGCAGAGCACCTACATGGATATAGATGCAGCCAAAGCACCGGGATTGGCGAACGCGACCTGCTTTGCATTCCACCCCACCTTGCCGTTCCTGATATATAATAGTGGTAATGAGGTGTATTTATACGATATGTCCACTCGTTCGGCCCGACGGGTTCTTAGTCTGCCTGGCGAAAACGGTATCTCTATGCTTAAATTCAATAAATTGCCGCGATTAGGTTTAGGATATAATATTCATTATCCTGATGTAGCCATCGATTGTCAGTATCGTTTGGCGGTAGGCTCCGTTAATTCCGATGCGGAAGTCGGTAGTGAAGGCATTTTACGCTTCTATGATGTCCCTGAGTTTACCGGAGATTTGACTCAGTTCGGTGAGTCGTATATCGGATTCGGTATCGTCAAAGATATCGCTTACAAAGCAAGATAAAAATGCCCGATAGGGAAAATGTCTGAATTTATCCGACCGGATGGAAAAATAGGAAACGGGATTCAATAAAATGGATCTCGTTTTTTTCTTTCTTCTTGTTTGGGTTGGGATGACATTTTCTCGTTGAATATATCGTGTTGGTTTATTCGGTTGTAGGGAGCTTGGATCTGATTCATCGCCAGTATGCTTTTGGACTAATTTATACGCTTGTTTTAATAATTAATGAAACGTTATCATATTGATATTAAAATTATTTGTACTTTAGGGCTTTGAAATTTTTATCATATTTTATTGAAATGGCATTATTCGGATTATTCGGAAAGACTAAAAAAGAGAACCTGAATAAGGGGTTAGAAAAGACCAAAGAAAGTGTTTTTAAAAAGCTGGCCAGAGTGGTGGTCGGTAAATCTAAGGTAGATGACGAGGTGTTGGATAATCTGGAAGAGGTTTTGATCACCTCGGATGTAGGTGTCGAGACTACGGTCAGGATTATCGAACGTATCGAAGAGCGTGTACAGCGCGACAAATATATGGGTGTCGATGAATTGAACCGGGTGTTGAAAGAGGAGATCGTCGCTTTGTTGAAAGAGAATACTGTTAACGATGCCGCTTCGTTCGAATTACCTGAAAACGGTGTGCCCTATGTGATCATGGTGGTGGGAGTGAATGGAGTGGGGAAAACGACTACGATCGGAAAGTTGGCCTATAAATTTAAAGAAGCCGGTAAAAAAGTGGTATTGGGAGCTGCCGATACTTTTCGTGCTGCTGCTGTCGATCAATTGGTGATCTGGGCAGACCGGGTCGGAGTGCCGATTGTAAAACAGGCAATGGGTGCCGATCCCGCTTCTGTTGCTTACGATACGTTAAGTAAAGCCAAGGCCGACGGAGCTGATGTCGTGATTATCGACACCGCCGGACGGTTGCATAATAAAATAAACTTGATGAATGAGCTGACAAAGATCAAAAACGTAATGAAAAAGGTCTTGCCGGAGGCTCCGAATGAAGTGTTGTTGGTATTGGATGGCTCCACCGGACAAAATGCTTACGAACAGGCCAAGCAGTTTACACTGGCGACGGAAGTGAACGCTTTGGCTATTACAAAACTCGATGGAACCGCCAAAGGAGGTGTGGTTATCGGTATATCCGACCAGTTCAAGATCCCTGTGAAATATATCGGTATCGGTGAGAAAATCGAAGATTTGCAGGTATTCAACCGGGAGGAATTTGTCGATTCGTTGTTTAGTTAAATGAAGAAGATATTGTTTGTATGTCTGGGGAATATTTGCCGTTCTCCGGGTGCGGAAGCAATCATGAAGGCATGGATAAAGAAAGAGGGCAAAGAAAAAGAGTTCTTGATCGATTCGGCCGGACTTTATAGCGGACATGCCGGAGCTCTTCCTGATGAGCGGATGCGCCGGCACGCAAGCCGCCGGGGATATGTCCTGGATAGTCGTGCCCGTACTTTTTATCCGACTGCCGATTTTGCAGAGTTCGATATGATCATCGGTATGGATGACCAGAATATCGAGGCTTTAAAACGTGCAGCAATAAATGAGGAAGAAAGAGCGAAAATCTTTAAAATGACTGATTTTTGCCGGAAATCCACTTCATATTCCGAAATTCCCGACCCTTATTATGAAGGTCCCCAAGGATTCGAGCTGGTGCTCGATTTATTGGAAGATGCGGTTGCCGGACTTTATTGGTATTGTTTGGCCCATTATTGATCCGGATATCTGAAAACTTTACAGTCTGAAAATCTTTCAGACTGTTTTTTTATTTATATAATAATGCGATTTTTTTTGTATATTTTAAACTTTGATCAGACTTCGGCATAATTTTTGTTATTTTTTTGTATGTATATATAGGAGATAATTCTATCCCAACATCTAAAACTATTATACTTTGGAATACGTTTAAAATTAAATAATGTTCTTGATATTGAAGAATATCTGGTATAAAATATAGACTAATATTGAATTTATGAGAAAACTATTTGTTTGCATGTTAGGGATTATGCTATTGGCTGCTTGCCATTCGGAAAGTGATTTTTCCGGAGAGGGGACGGCAGAAGTGAGTCTCTGTCTTTTGGCTGATCCTTCTTTTGTAAAGACGAAGGCAATTGATGTTTTAGCCTATCAGAATGTAGATAATTATACGGTGGAGCTTTCTAAAGACGGTACTATTTTTGAGACGGTGAAATATGGAGATATGGAGTTGGCTAAAAAATTGGAACCGGGAAATTATTCTATCCGGGCGTATTACGGTGAGAATGTGGCTGCCGGATATGATAAACTTTATGTAGAGGGATCACAAACCTTTAATTTAGTGAAAGGGGATAACCGGGAGGTGAAGTTTACTTGTGTACCTGCCAATGTGAAAGTAAATATTAAATTCGAGGATAATTTCTTCGAGTTTTATTCAGATTGTAAGGTAAATTTGAGTACGAGGCATTTGTCGGTTCCTTTTGTAATGGCAAAAGAAGATGTGGATAAAGATGCTTTTTTCAAAGCGGATGCTGCCGGTGAAACTTTGACCTTGACTTTCGATTTGAAGGATAAACAAGGGGTGACTGTAAGTCCTGAAAATTTTGGGGAACAAGTGGTATCGATTAAACCGCGCGATTTTCTGACAATTACGATTAAACCGAAAATGATTGACGTCGAGGGGGGTAAAATTGATGGTATTACCGTTACGATCGATGATTCCGTTACTATTCAGGAATACCCTATTGAAATACCGGATGAATTTTTACCTGGAGAAGACACAGAAGTAGGAAATTAATGAAGAAAAAATGATGAAAACGAATAATTATATAATATTGGGCCTGCTGGCTTTGGGCTTTATGGCTTGTGAGATGCGGGACGAACTTAAAAAATTACCCTCGAAAGAAGATCAGCAGGAAGAAGGTTGGTTTACTCTGGATGTGGTTTCTAACGGTCAGAATCAAACGACAAAGGCTGCTTTTGATTCAAAAGATGTGGATGCGACTTTGTATCCGGTCGAAATTATTAATATGATATCAGGAACGACAGAACATCGCTATGATAGTTACGCCGATCTGTTGACTCAAGGACAGGTAAAATTGGTTACCGGGAAATACAAAGTAGTTGCCTATAACTATGATGGTAGTAATGTGAATGCTTCTGAAAGGCCTTGGTTTAGAGGTGAAACAGAATTCGAAATCCTGGCAGGAAAAACCACGAAAGTAAATACGACCTGTAAATTGCAAAATATTGCAGTTACAGTAGGGTTTACAGATAATTTTAAAAAACAATTTCAGGATGATTATGCAATTACGGTGACTAATGGAGAGGCAGGAGTCAAAGTGTTCGAAAAAGAACAGTTAGGGAAAACTTTCTTTTTTAAAGTACCGGAGAAGAAGAATAGTGTACAGCTGACAGTGAAAGCTACGACGACGGCAAACACTCAGATCGCTCAAAATTATACTGTAACTAAACCTGCTGATGCAGAAGGAAATAGTAATCTGGTATCAGGAGATGAATTTACGGTAAATATTGATGCCGGCAATGAACCTTCGGTAGATCCTACAACTCAGATCGAATTGAATATCTCGGTCGATCTGACGATGAATGAAACGGGATTGACGATCGAGATTCCAACAGAAAATATCGTATTTAACGGTGATGGTGGTTCTACGCCTGATCCGGATGTACCTGATCCGGATGATCCCGGGAAAGACCAAATTACAGTGACCGGTTTAGGTGAAACTTATAATTTACCCTTATCGGAGGGACAAAAGGTATTGGTCAATATTTCTGCACCTAAGGGAATTACTAAATTATTGGTAAAAATCGATTCCGATAATGAGAAGTTTATGGCAACATTGGGAGGCTTCGGATTAGCTGAGGAATTCGATATTGCCAATCCAGGAGAATTATTTGATGTTTTGAGTAATTCTTTAGAGAGTGGGAATGGAATCGGTTTGATAGATCCTGACGATCCGATAAAAGGAAAGACTTCTTATCTGTTCGATGTGACGGATTTTATGGTATTGTTGAATTTATATGCTCCGAGTACGAATACTTTTACGTTAACCGTAGAAGATGGAGTCAGTGAACCGGTGAGCGGTACTTTAACGGTTGTTGCATCAAATTTGGAGTAGAAAATGAAAAGATATTATTCAATTTTTTTATTGTCATTTTTCCTTGGGGCCTGTCAGGATAGTTTAAAGGAAGGATTCGGATATTTGCAGTTTTCGTCGGTGGAGTTGAATAAGACTGTGATTCCGACAAGTAAAGCAACCGGTGAAACGACTGAAAAAATAGCACTTGATCTGATACGGGACGGGGAGGTGATAAGGCATGTGGATGACTGGACTTCTTTAAAGGGAGAAAGCCTGCTTTTACCGACAGGGACTTATGTTGTGAAAGCTTATTCTGCCGATAAAGATGTGCATGCTGTCGGTTTTGAAGGAAAGGCTTATTATGCCGGTCAGACAGACGTAAAAGTGGAAAAGGATGTAGTCAAACCGGTTGAGGTAAGTTGCAAATTAGCTCAATGTATGGTGTCTGTAAAATATTCCGATAATTTTAAGGAAAATTTTAAGGCATATTCCTGTGAAGTCAAAAACCAATACGGTAGTGTAGAATTTGTTCAGGATGAAAGCCGGTCTGCTTATTTTCCGGCTGCGGATCTTATTGCGACATTGAGTTTGACCAATACCGACAACAAATCGTTTACGCTCGGCAAGTCTATCACAGATGTACAGGCACAATATCATTACAGCATTAAATATGATGTTACGAATGAAGGTACAGGTGATTTTAATATTACGGTCGATCAGACGACTCACAATTATATCGTTTCGATTGTCGTGCCTTTGACATCCGATGCTGATCCGGCTTTGCATACCGGAGAGGCGAATGCGTGGGGGCAGTTTGCTTATATTTATGGGACTTCCGATTTAAGCAGTGAGACCGACCCAATCGAATTCCAATATAAAAAAGCTGATGGGACTGAGTGGGTTACTGTTGCTGCTACGTTAGGGGACAATGGGGTGTATTCGGCAAAGACGGCTCAACTTGATTTCGGCACGACTTACCATTACCGTATAGCATGCGGGGCGAAAGTTGGAGCTATGAGTGTATTTACGACAGAGGATTTTCAGGAAGTACCGAATTTGAATTTTGATACCTGGACGCAAAGTGGAAAGAACTGGTATGCGAATGCTGATGCTGCCGATTCCTATTGGGCTAGTGGAAATTCCGGTGTGACTTCGTTCCTTGCCGGTAGTCGTGATCCGATTACTGTAAGGGTAGAAGGGGATGAGGCATATCGAGGATATGCTGCGAAAATGAGTACGATTACCGGTGTTACTTTAGTGACGTCGGCTGCAGGAAATTTGTTTATCGGTACTTATAAAACAAATATGACAAATCCTGCTGCCAGCGTTTCTTTCGGTCGTCCCTATACCGGTGCACGCCCTGTAAAATTATCCGGTTATTATAAATATGAACCGCATGAAACGAATGAAGGGTCTGTTCCGTCTGCGGAAGAATTGCCGATGGACGAATGTAATATCTATATCCGGCTGTGGGATGCCGATGATAATGAAATCGGATTCGGAGAATTTGTCGGTAAAGAAGAAGTGACTACTTATACTCGTTTTGAGATCGATGTGAAATATTCCGATGAAACGGCTAAACCTGCGAAGATGACGATTGTTGCTACTTCCAGCCGTTATGGTGGTGATTTTTCAGGCTCGAAAGTTGTCGGGCGTGTGGGGGCCGGTAGTACGCTTTGGGTTGACGAGTTCGAATTGACATATTACAAATAGATGAAGGGATATATATTTGTTTTTGTGTTCTTTGTTTGCTTGGCGACCGCTGCTCAGGCACAATTAAAATTTGACCGTGAGATACAGACTGGGCTCTTTGTACCGAAAGGAGCCTGGTTAGTGGGCACCACGCTCTCTTATACGGAACTTCGAAGTACTGATTTTAAATTGTTGGTATTGAAAGATTTGAATGGTGACGGTTATACATTTAAAATCAGTCCGTTTGGCGGATACTTTTTTGCAGATAACGTGGCAGCGGGATTACGTTTGGCGTATGCCCGTTCATACATCAATCTGGATAACCTGGATCTGGATTTGGGAGACGATCTGAATTTTAATGTAGCCGACCAGAATTTTTGGGACCATAGTTTTATGGTTTCAGGGTTCCTGAGGACTTATATGGGGTTGGGGAAAAGTAAAGTATTCGGTTTTTTTAACGAAGCACGTTTGTCTTATGGGTATGGACAGGGGAAAGATACTTCCGGTAAAGGAAATGATAAGACTGGTTCTTATCAGACTACCCATAATTTGCAGATCGGTATTGCTCCCGGTTTGGCTGCTTTCGTTACAAACTTTGCAGCAGTTGAAGTTTCTGTCGGAGTGATGGGATTTGATTTTAAATGGATACAGCAGACTCGTAATCAGGTAGAAACCGGACATTATAATAAAAGTTCGGGGAATTTTAAGATAGACTTGTTTTCGATTAATATTGGGATGACCTTTTATTTGTAGGAGAAATGAATGTCAGGATATTGTATGGTTGTATTTGCTTATTAACATTGGCTTCGTGTATAAAGAACGATGTTCCTTATCCTTATATCCCCGGAAATATTCTGGAAATGACGGTAGAGGGGCAGACGGGAGAGACGGAAATCGATGTAGCGAAAAATATAGTCAATATCACAGTCGACGGTAATGTGGATGTCGATAGCCTGAAAGTGCTGAAATTGAAAATTTCAGACAAAGCAATGATGACTCCTGATTCTGCCGCTTGTGTGAAGTTCGTCAAGTTTCCCCGTTGGGGGTTCGATTCCCTTGAGGCTCTGCCTTCAGCTGCAAATACTTGTATGCGTTTAGGAAAACCTGCTAAAATCTTGTTACAAACCTATCAGGAATATTATTGGACGATTCAGGTAAAACAAGTGATCCACCGGGCTATTAAGGTAAAAAATCAGGTGGGAGAGGCTATTGTCGATGAATCGAATAAAACGGTATTGATTTATGTTACCGAGGAGCAAAAATTGGATGAGATTCAAATCGATTCCATGGAATTGGGAGGAAGTAAAGCAACCGTAGTTCCGTCACCTCAGACTGTGACGAATTTTTTCCGGCCTCAGAAGTTTATTGTTTGCCGTCTTGGTAAATATTTTGAAGAATGGATTGTAGATGTGGTGCAAACCGCTTCGATAGGGACACCCGGAGAAGCGGACGTATGGGCAAGACATGCTACCGTTTCCGGTGGAATCAAACAAGGTGTCGATCCGGAGATTGAATACAAAAAAGAGAGTGAGAGTACATGGACAACTTTGGCTTCAGAAGCAATAACAAAGACGAGTAGTACCGCCTTTAAGGCCGAATTGACGGGTTTAGAGGATGGAACTACTTATTTCTGGCGGATCGTAGCTGAGGGACAGACCAGTGATGAGGCGACTTTTACGACAGAGAAAATAATAGAGGTACCTAATCTGAATTTTGATACCTGGACTCAGGATGGAAAGAACTGGTATCCGAATCCGGTAGCCGATAATTACGAGGATCCTCAGGCTTACTGGGCAACCGGTAATGAGGGAGTTACTTCTGGATTGGCCGGAGGATTCGAGGCTAATTCAGCTCCTTCCGACGATGCTGTAAGTGGGAGGGCGGTTCGTATGATTACTTTAGGAGGAGTTAATTTGGTCGGAACGGCTGCGGGAAACTTGTTTGTCGGTACTTATAAGACCAATATGACAAAGCCTTCTGCCAGCGTTTCTTTTGGACGTCCTTTCACAGGAGCCCGTCCGACAGGTTTGAAAGGATGGTATAAATACAGATCTATGCCCGTGGATTATGTCGGTTCTCCTGCCGATTTAAAAAATGATCAGTGCCATATTTACGTGAAAGTTTGGGATGCAAGTGATAATCTGATCGGTTATGGGGAATTTGTAGGGAGCGAGACAGTCACCCAGTATACCGAATTTAGTTTTGATATTGCTTATAGCAATAAAAAAGCAAAGCCTGCAAAGATGACGATTGTAGCAACTTCCAGTCGTTATGGCGGTGATTTTACGGGGTCTAAAGTTTCCGGTTCCGTTGGGACGGGAAGTGAGTTGTATGTAGATGAGTTTGAACTATTATACGAATGATTATGCGTAAAGTCTATTATATACTCTTATGTTGTGTCTGGCTTGGGCAAATAGCTTGCCAGGATAAGGGAACGGAGGTCGGAGGACAGGGCCGGATCCGCCTGTGTATAACGGACCGGGTCATAAGTAAAGCTCTGCCTGATGCTTTGAGTCCTGAATTGACCGATCGGTTTCAGGTAGAAATGATTCGCCTGGAGGATAACCGCTTGGTATTCGGAGGTACTTGTGCCGATTTTAATGCAAGATCACAATTGTTCAGAAGTGGCGAACATACCATACAGGTATCTTATGGAGATAACCCTCTGCTGGCTATGGATGCGCCTTATTATGTTTCAGAAAAGGAAACTGTCATAGTAGAGTCCGGAACAGAACAGGAGGTCGTATTACAGTGTCGGGTAGGGAATGCTGTTGCTTCTTTTGAGTTTTTAAATGCAGATAAACTCGATAAAGTGTTGAAGAATTATTATATCGAGCTGGTTGTAGGGGGCGAAACTCTGAAATGGAATCCGGGGAGTAGCGAACATCCATACATAAAAGCCGGTAGTGAGGTGGAATTTTATTTAAAAGGTACCTGGATCGAGAATGGTTTACCTTATGCCCGGAGATTTGCTAATGTGATGCCGATAGAAGTAGGGAAAAGGTATCATTATAAATTGAAATTCGATACGTCGAATTTGACAGGGATCATCTTAGATATAGAGGTGGAAGCTGCTGTAGAAACAATTACAGTAAATGAAACTCTGCCACAGGAGTGGCTGCCGAAACCGAAAATCACCGCAGAAGGATTCGATGAAAATAATCTCCTGACTTATACCGAAACTGAAGAGGCTAAAACTGCCGTTATTAGCTATGCTGCCGTTCGGCCGGTACAAGATGTCGAGATAACCTTGAATTTTGCCGATCCTAATCTTTCCGCTTTAAATAAGACTTATCTTTTGTCGACAATAACAGAGGAAGATCGGCAAGCTTTGCAAAATGCTGCTATTGTTCTGCCGACTTTAGATCAAGTTGCTACTATGGGAAAAATTGATTTCACGGAAATGACTTCTTCCTTGTTGACAAAAGATGGAGGTTTAGATGCTGACAATCAGTTTCAGGTAAGGATAAAAGCCAACGAACGTTGGAGTGATAAAGCGGATTATACCGTTAAGACGATTAAGCCTGTATTTTCTATTGGCGTATATCCGGGAAATATCTGGACCAAAGAATTTACAGCAAATCCTTTGGTGGCTGATAGTGTGAAAACCGGAGATTTTACTAAATTTAGTGATATCACCTATGAATTTAGTACGGACGGAACCAATTGGACTACTTTAGCTGCTGATTTGCGGAAGGATGAATTGACACCAGGGAGCACTTATTATGTAAGGCCTAAATACCGGGGACAGGTACCGGGGAAAGTGACGAGTTTTCGTACATATGAAGCTTTGGCTATCCCCAATTCAAATTTGGATGAAGGATATGAAACCAGTTATCCTAAAAGCGGAAACCCTTTATATACTTTTAATGGGGGATGGATTGGAACGAGAAATCCGTTGACTTGTCATTCAAATGGTGTAAATGCTTTCTATGTTTCAAAATCCAGTACTTTACCGATAACTGATAACGGTAGTACGGTCGCCCATATGATGACTATTGGGTGGGGGCAGGGTAATTCTTGTAGTTTTGGAAATAAAAGCGGAAGCGTTATTAAAAATATTTCTTCAGGAATAGTATGTGTCGGAGAGTATGATTCCGGACAAGATTCGATATACGCCAAAAGTGCTTATGTCAGACCGACTTCCATGACTTTTGTGTATAAAGCTTCTCCTTATGGTGACGATGAATATTTGATTAGTATTCAGTTAATTAACATTACAGACGGTTTGGAGACTGTTATAGGTAGAGCGGAAATAAAGTCGAATAATACTCAATCTGACTACATAACCCAAAATTTAGATGTCGTTTATAATGAGCAATTTGTTCAGTTACCCATATCACATGTCAGATTGATTTTTAAAGCCGGAACGAAAGAAGACCGGGATCATTTGGAGGATAAATTTAGTAAAGAGGGTAGTGGATCATTCTATTCCAACTATTATTTGAAAGGTTCGCAGTTTTGGTTGGATTCTTTTGTATTGAATTATAATAAATAGTTTATTGGGATGAAAATACATATTATTATTATATTTTTTTCTGTTATTTTGGGTGCTTCTTGTGAAAAATCTGAGAGTCAGAGAGTGAATTATGGTTCTATATTATTAGAAAGTATTCACTTTAGTGTTGGTGGAGAAACTATTCCCCTGTCCCGTGCCGTGGATGCAGGTCTGCAGGTTCAGATCCGACAGAATGGTGTTTTGTTAGAAGGTCAGGACTATGCTCCTGGAACAGACTTTTCTAAACGGATAACTTTGCCGGTTGGTGAGAATTATACGGTAAAAGCTTTTACCCCTGACCAAACAGAAGCGGGTAATGATGAGCCGGGGCATCCGGTGTATAGTGTCGAAAGTGAACCCTTTGAAGTGATCGAAGGGGATATTACTACCCTTTCTTTGACTGCACCTCAGATCAATGTGGGAGTAGCCATGAGCTGTGACGAGTCGTTTGCCCGTGAATTTACAGAGATTTCTGTGGCTATCGTGTCGGAAAGCGGGCGTTCGGTGACTATTACCGGTGCGGAGGATACGGGGTATCGTTATTTTACATTGCCGGTTTCGGGAAAGTTGAGTTACACTGTCCAGGCGAAGAATCAGGATGGAGAAGTGATGCAGAAAACTTCCGCTTTGTCGGTAGAAGCCAAAAATTATAGGATAAATTTAGCAATCGAGTGATTCGGATTTTTAGAATTGTGTGTATTTTAGGAGGCAAAAGCAGGGACGAATGAACACAGTTGTAAAATGGAGCAATATTTCCCGGCGATCTGTTTTGATTGCCGTAATGCTTTTTATTATTCTCTTTCTTTTTTGGTGGTCTGTACTGCCGGTCCCCTTGTTTCAGGCCCCTTATGCTACGGTGTTGTTCGACCGGGAAGGGCAGGTTATGGGTATGAAGGTGGCGGATGATGGGCAGATGCGTTTTGAAGAGGTTCAGGATTTGCCTCCCCGCTATGTTATTTCTGTTTTGGTTTTCGAAGACCGGTATTTTTTAGCCCATCAGGGGGTGAATTGGTGGGCTTTGTGCCGGGCATTAGTGCAGAATATACAGGCCGGGCATGTGGTCAGTGGGGGAAGTACGCTTTCGATGCAGGTGGTGCGTTTGGCTTTGGGAAATCCGCCCCGTACCGTTCCTGAAAAGATAAGGGAGATTTTCCTGACACTACGGATGGAGCAGAGTTATTCTAAAAAACAGATTTTGGAGATGTATGCTTCACACGCTCCTTTTGGGGGGAATGTAGTCGGCATACGGGCGGCTGCGCTGAAATATTTTAACCGCCGGCCCGAACAGCTGAGCTGGGCCGAAGCTGCTTTACTGGCGGTGTTACCTAATGCACCGGCATTGCTTTATCCCGGAAAGAACAATACTTTACTGAAACAAAAAAGAGACGGGTTGTTGGCCAAATTATACCGGGAAGGGGTGATGTCCGAAGATTCGTACCACCTGGCCTTGGCTGAGCCCTTGCCGGAAAAAAAGTTCGATATCCCTACTGTGGCACCCCATCTGTTGGCTAAGGCTTATCGGGAAAAAAAAGGAAAAGTGTGCCCGACATATATCGACGGACGCTTGCAGAAAAAGATCAATGAGATCGTAGAACGGCATACTGCTTTACTGAGCCAGAATTATATCTATAACATGGCTGTGTTGGTGGCTCATGTCCCGACCGGAGAAGTCAGGGCCTATGTCGGGAATAGTGCTCCCCGGAAGGGCAGCCGGGGAAATGACGTGGATATTGTCCAGGCCGTTCGGAGCTCGGGAAGTATTCTCAAACCGGCTTTATATGCTTGCATGTTACAGAGTGGGTTTATTTTACCCGGGACCTTAGTGCCCGATATCCCTTCCCGTTTCGGAAGCTATTCTCCTTCGAATTTTAACCGTGATTTTAAGGGCGTCGTACCGGCCAGGCAGGCTTTGGCTCAATCTTTGAATATTCCTTTTGTACGCTTACTCAAAGATTATTCATATGCCCGTTTTTATGATGATCTGAAACAATTGGGTATTCGTTCTTTAAACCGCGACGCCGATCATTATGGACTGAGTCTGATTTTGGGTGGTGCCGAAACGTCACTTTGGGATATTTGTAATTTGTATGGAGGAATGAGTGCTGTATTGAATCATTATAATGACAGAGACGGACAATATTTTGACGGGGAATATTCCCGTTTGAAGGTTTGGGAGGAGTATAGCGGAGCGGAAGGACAAGATGAGGAAGAGAAAAATATTAGTGCGGATCGGAGTGTATTGAAAGCTTCGGCGATCTGGCAGACCATGAAGGCTTTGGAGGAGGTGGAACGGCCGGAAATGGAATCGGGGTGGAAAAATTTTGTCTCGGCGATGAATCTGGCCTGGAAAACGGGAACTAGTTTTGGCTTCCGGGATGCTTGGGCGGTGGGAGTGAATCCCGAGTATGTGATCGGCGTTTGGGTAGGGAATGCCGACGGGGAAGGACGTCCGGGTTTGGTTGGGGTGAGAGCTGCGGCTCCGGTACTCTTTGAGGTCGCTGGTCTTTTGCCTGTGAACCGGCATTTCTACGAACCGGCCGAGGAGATGAAAGAGGTGGTCGTATGTCATCGGAGCGGTTACCGGGCTTCGGCTTATTGTGAGGAGACCGATACCATCCGGGTTTGTGCTGCCGGAAGCAGGACACAGGTGTGTCCTTACCACCGCTTGGTAAATCTCGATGCTACCGGAAAATGGCAGGTGACTTCGGATTGTGAGCCGGTGCACCGGATCAGGATACAGCCCTGGTTTGTGCTTCCACCGGTGCAGGAATGGTACTATTGCCGGACTCATACCGGATATCGCAGATTACCGCCTTATCGTCCGGATTGTCACCCTCAGGGGGAAGAGATGATGGAAATGATTTATCCCCAACGGGGAACCCGGGTTTTTATTCCCAGGGATTTCGGAGGGAAACCCGGACGTGTGGTTCTCGAAGCCGTGCATCGATCGGTTAAAGTGCGGATTTATTGGTATGTCGACGAGCAGTTTTTGGGTGTAACCCACTCCATCCATCAGCAAGAAGTATGGCTGAAAGAAGGTCGCCATACCTTGACGTTGATGGATGAAGAAGGCCATATTTTACAACAGGTATTCCGGGTGGTAGGGAAGGAAATTCCGGGCGGTGGTTAGAAATCACCCGATCCGGTTAATTCAGGCTGAGTTTAATGCCGGCGAACCAGCTACGGGGAAGGCCCGGTCCGTAAATGTATCCGGCATCCCGAAATTCTCCCCGATCGAAATCTTTTTGGTAGCTTTGAAAAATGTTCTGGATACCACAATTGAGTTGAAGAATATAATTTCCGCTAATGGTAAAATCGTAATTCAATTTAATGTTGGTATCGAAGAAATCTCCGCTTTTTTCCAGTTTGTCTTTTTCGATATATCCGGTCATGTGAGGAACATACATACTTCCTGTATAAGTGCCTGAAGCGGATATACCGAATTTTTTGAAAGGAGAAGTAAAAAACGTGAAATAGCCATACCGGTTGGGAGAACGTAACATTTCACGGGTTTTCTTTGTATCCGGATCGTCACTCCAGGATTGAGGACGATTGTATTTATTCTGCTGGAGAGATATCCCCAATTGGATTTGTACATCCCGGTGAGGGATAATTTTTCCTTCGAGATTGATACCTTTTACTTTGGCACCCGAATCATTACGGCGTTCGAGTATTTTGTTGCCTTCTTCGTCGTAACCGATAGGGCTGACTACAAAAATATGCTTCAATTTGGTATAATATGCTTCAATCAACAGATTGGTTTGTACTCGTCCGAAAGAATGATAAATGTCGGCTGAGACGCTATAACTTCCCGACTTTTCGGTTTTCAGATTCGGATCCGATTGGATTAGCGACACTTCTCCTCCGACAGCAGTTACGTGTAGGTCTTCAGCATAGGTTTGGGGGGCCCGGAAACCGGCCGAATAACTGACTCTGAGGCTGATGTCTTTCAAGGGATTGTAGCGTAGGTTGATACGAGGACTGAAAATGATATAATCGATGAAACTGTTTTTGTCCAGTCGGCCTCCTGGCAGGATGCTGAATTGCTCTGTTTTCCACTCGTTTTGGAGAAAAAAGCTGTAGATATCAACTTTTTGATCGATGGAACGGTGATACCCCAGCATTTTATCGGCCAGTTTGTTATATACATATTCGCTGCCGGTTGTCAATACTGCCGGCATAAAAAGGAGACGATTGAAATTGTATGAGTATTGAATTCCTGCAATAGCGGTCAGGTCATTTGTCTTGCCATAGGCTTTGGGATCTTTACCTGCTCCGTAATAAGATTGACGGGCAGTGTGTTGGACAGAGGAATACAGATTGAGTTTATGGGCATAATCTTTCGAAAAGAAGGTGAAATCCACCCCACCGCCGTTGATATCATGATCGGCCTGTTCGGTGATATCGGTTTCGTGGGGAGGCAGACTGAATAGATTTCCTCCACGTCGGAATTCCCGGATATTGTGGTATTCTAAAGTCAGTTTGGTTTGAGAGGTGGGTTTGTAAAAACTGCGGAATCCCAGAGTCGTCAGCTTGAGTTTTCCGATTTCTGAAAAATGGTCTCCATCGTGATCATAGTGTTGGCGGTGGCGTGAAGTTCCGAAAAGATAGATTCCTGCGTCCCGTTGGCTGTTGACTAGTGAAGTATTCAGTGAGGTGGTGTTATCGTAGGCCGAGTTACCGATAGCAGTCAGGTTATGACTGATCATAAACAGGTTATTCAGGGGTTCTTTAGTGATGATATTCACTGTGCCACCGATGGCGTTGGCACCATAGAGAGCAGAACCACCACCGCGCATAACTTCGACACGTTCGATCATCCCGGTTGGAATTTGTTCGATACCGTATACACCGTTTAATGAACTGAATAAAGCTTTTCCGTCTAAAAGCAGCTGGGTATAGGGACCGTCCAGACCGTTTATGCGGACTTGCTGGAAGCCACAGTTCTGGCAATTAGTTTCTACCCGAAGACCGGGCTGAAAACTGAGTCCTTGGGCCAGGCATACCGAATTGGTATTTTCGAATAATTTCGGAGTCATTACATGGACCACTATCGGTGCTTCCAGCCGGTTTGTTTCGTTTTTATTGGCCGATATCACTACGGTTTCCAACTGGATCATGTCTTCTTCCACTTCAAAATTAAGTTCGTGGGTTTCTCCTTGCCTGAGGGTAATTTGTTTTTCTGCCGATCGGTAGCCTACTCCGTTTACCCGGATAGTATAGGTACCGATCGGTAGGTTTTTTAGAAAATAGTGGCCGGTTTCGTCTGTCGCTGTTCCAAGTGTTGTACCTTTCAGGCTGACAGTGAAGAAAGGAATGTGTTCTCCGGTATTTTTATCGATGACATGACCTGTGAGGTTGGATCGGTTTTCGTTTTTTTATCTGTAAAATGATCCGCTATAGAGTGATGGACCGACGCAAGTAAGAGCAGAAATAAGAAAAATAAACGCATGGTAATAGAAATTTATAAAGTTTGACGATAGAAAGTTTGGCTTACCGATAGGTATACAAAGTATATCCGGGAAAACTTCGTTTCTGTGGATTCGTTATAGGCAGAGACAAAGTTTCCGTTTTCGGTAAGCAATTGGATACCCTTCGGCAAAGTGCCGTTGAAATTATAACGTTTTTACAGGAGGGCCTCTGAGGTGAAAATGAGGAATGGAGATCGGTTCCGGAGTGCCGGTGGTTTCTGTATAATAAGTGATATGCCGGGTACATGGCAGGTCTGGGATTTCCGGAGAAGTTTGGACCAGACTGTGCCACATCTGCGCATGAGCGATCAGGATTAATGCATTAGCCGAATGATCGTGTCGGGAGGAGCGGGAATCCTTGTTTGTCGGAAGCGGGCAAGAAAAATGCGAATGGACGATAGTAACTCCGTGGGTAATATGGCTATGAGTAAAAAATGTAATGTCGGCAAAATAACCCAAAAACAGGGCTAAGAAAAAAATTCGTATACCGGTGTTTTTTTACTTTTTGCATGTTTCCTTCACTAAAGTGAGGACAAATATAATAAATAATTTTTAATTATTCTAAATAAAAAAACTGAGAAGCCGATTAAAACCGGATAGAGGCATAAAACCCGGGGTGTTGTCCACTGAGAATTACCGGTGAAAAAGTAATGTTGTGTTTTCGGGCAAACGGACGGGTGAAGATATAGCTGCTGGCTGTTCCGATGGCTGCTCCTCCGATGACATCCCACCAATCGTGTTTTTTGGCATACGTCCGTCCCCAACCGACATAGGCGGAGAGTAAATAAGCCGGTAAGCCGAATTTCCATCCGTAGCGTCTTTGTATAAAGGAAGCTCCCTGAAAAGAAACGGAGGTATGGGAAGAAGGAAAAGCATGATGATCGCTATGGTCCGGCCGTTCTTTCCTGATCACATATTTCAGGGCATAGGTCATGGCCATATTCATCGCTCCCGAAAAGATAATTTGTTTGGTACCCTGATAATCTCCGATAGCCAGTGAACCGGCAAATCCTGCTACCGGTGTGATGAACATGAGAATATCGGTCGTCGTTTCGATGGTTTTACGATTCTGAGCCGAGGACGAAAGAGAGTTTAAGAAAAAAAGAGTACTTAACAGGCAAGGCAGAATAAATTTTGTTTGCATGAGGAATAAAACTTAGAAATGGATTATTTTAGGAATAAAGATAATACCTCCGATGATAAATGCACAGGTGGACAGGATCAGTACTGCTGCTGCGAGGTCTTTTGCTTTACCGATAAGGACCTGATGCGACGGGGAAATGAAATCGGCTAGTTTTTCAATCGCCGTGTTTATGGCTTCGGCGGCAAGCACACTACCGATAGCAAAAAGGATTGCTACCCATTCCAAAGAAGTCAGGGATAAAATGATGCCTGCCATGACAGCACAAACAATTGCAATCAAATGTATCCACGCATTGTGTTCGTAATGAAATAAAAGAAACACACCACGAAAAGCATATTTGAAACTATGCAAACGGGCTTTGAAAGAAAATTTTTTTTCGGATGCCATAATTAGTCTTTGAACGGCTACAAACGTAGTTTTTTTTGCAAACATGGCCAAAATCCGATAAACTTTATATCCGGTGAGGTAGATTTTTTCTCCTGAATCGTTTTGATATCTCAAAAAATTGTTACTTTTGCACCCGTAAACGCCAATTTAGCTCAGCTGGTAGAGCAACGCATTCGTAATGCGTAGGTCGCGGGTTCGAGTCCCGCAATTGGCTCCACTGAAAATCAGCAACTTAAAACTAAAAGGGGGCAATAATCAATCGATTTTGCCCCCTTTTTTAGTGCAAAAAATCAAACTTTTTTGTACTTTTAATCGATGAAATTCCACAATAATTCCACGAAAAATTTGAAACAAAAACTTGGATCAATTCGGGATTTTTGTTGTTTTAAAATTTTTATTGCTGGTATGGTCATAAAGTGTACACGCTATGAAAGCAAAATATACACTCCGGCAGAGTCAGGCGTCGGTGAATCCATTTAAATGAGCTCATCGATGACCGGTATCAGGAACCGGAAACTTTCCAGGTTTTCGGTTTATGGGGTAAAACTCCACATATCGGCGGGGATAGGAGTGTTTGAATTCAATCCTCCGGTAGTGATATATCCCTTACCGTTTAAGGAAAAGCCGACAGCATACATCCGCTTTGTCATAGGAGCAGGGAGATCGCTGACTTCCAATGATCTTTTTGAATATCGTATTCCCAACAGGTATGAAGATACGGGCTCATCCCTGTCGTGATATATCCTTTGGTTTGTCCGTCCGTTTTGTCCGAAGTGAAAGCTATGGCATAAGCCCGCGGAATCTGGTCGTATTCTTCGTCGTCCTGATGGGATTTCAGATTTACCAGGGGGCGGGGAGCATACCATTCCTGGGTTATGCCGTCGAAAATATTTACATCGGCTAAATAGGACGTTTTATTCGCCCCGCTTGTACCCAGGCAGATTACCGCTTTATCGTCTATGACAAAAACCGAAGCTCCGTATCGGGCTTCACCGGGAAAGTAAAGTTCTGTCCAGGTCGAACCATCGAAACAATATAAATCCTTCAAAGCATGGTTTTTAGGTGAAATGCCTGTACCTACGTAAGCTTTATTGTTTAACGAAAAAGCAATGGCATCTTTACGGGCATTACTTTCGCCCTGGGCATCGGGAGGTAAATAAGTCACCGGAGTGTCGCTCCATTTACCGGTCGATGGGTCATAGGCATAGAAATCATGATGAAATTCATCTGCTCGATTTTTGGTGGATGGAGTATAACCTGTACCTACATAGGCGATATTGCCGAGCACAAAAGCAACTGCTCCGTAACGTTCTGTCCCCGGAAAGTCGGCAATACGGGTCCAGGTCGTATCTTTGTACATCCAAAAATCTTTTAATGCCTCGGTAGCTGTAGGTAAAGTACGCCCCAGGCCGACATAAGCGACGTCTCCGATAGTAAAACTGACCCCTCCTGTACGTGGAATTCCCTTGAATGGATGCGATTCGGTCCACTGGCCTTGTGGTAATTCCGGTTCTGTATGGTGATCGTCATGACAAGCGATAAAGGCTACTAGATAAACAAGGAACGAAAAGTATTTCATGATTTTGTTTTTTTCTTTACAAGTATAATTAATAAACAGATAATTTACAAACAAAATCTAAAATAAATGATCAGTCCTCCACTTGATCGGTTTGCGTATGTATATGATTGAGGATTAAAGGAATTGCCGAAGTGATGCTGATGTCGTAGACATTGGCACAACGACCGCTTTCATCCGACCGTAAATCTTCATAAGGCCGGATGTCATAGTGGGCAGTACGTTTTTCCTTGTATACGTTTTTCAATTCGATATTTTTTTCAATTTCTTTTTCTTCTTCGGGAGTCACAGTCCGGTAACCCATTAACAATTCCTCGACATTCCAGCGGTTGTGTTCTACTTCTGCCAGGATAGCGATTTCATGTGGAGTGAGTTCTCGCATTCTATCTTTCATAGGTAAGGCGATTCCGATCGAGCGGAGCTTAGTGGCTATAGAACTGGCATTGTAAATATTCGACCATTGTTTCACTACCCGTAGCTTATTCCATTTTTCTGTCAATTCTTTTTCGGAAGGGAGATCCGGGGGATTGACCCCATGTTGATAAAAATAGTCGTAGACATAATTGATATATTTCGGCAGATATAAATTCTCCATCGTCAGGTCGTAACAGCGGTTGACCATTCCAAATGGCCGTAAAGCCTGATATTTTATAGAAGAATTGACGATTTGTAGAATCGTGTCCGAGGTTTCCTGGCGGATCAATACCGGAACCTGGTGGGCATAGACGGCATCCGGGAGATAAAGACCGAGGGCAAGACTGGTATGCGGAAAATTAAAACAGATGGCAATGGTCAATAGTTTATCTTTTTCACCGCTCCATTGCCCTAATAAGGTTTGGACAGGTTCGGATTCGGCCCTTCCCTGGATAAAATCCCATTCCAAATCGATAAAATCGGCTGTCGAAGTTCTGGGGCAGGGATGAAATGTCTTGTCTTGTTCACAATCCATAAACCGGGCTTCCGATAAGTCGAACAAATGACGGTAACGTCCCATGAAGAAATCCATTTCCCGTCTGGCTTCCCGGTCGATAAAGGTGATCCGCGTTTTTTTCCGGTGAGTTTTGAAGTTCGGGAAATGGGCGATATGGGCCGCTTCGATTGCCAGGGCTATACCCATACGGGTCATACCGATAATGACCAGATGAACGTAATTTTCCGAGTTTTCGCTAATCCCTCCCCGGTCCAGAGGGAAATAATGAATCGTGCCGTTACTTTCCGCACTGCATTTTACCAAAACCCGTCTAGCCCAGATCTCATAGAAATTGAAAGGAGTAAATTCGATGTATTGTTTGATTTGCTGACTGATATCCGAAACCTGAAATACCGAAAAAGTACCCTGATATTCGAATAAAACATGACAACAGAGTGGTTTTTTACGTTTGGTTTGTTCGCAGATTTCTGCCACACGTTTGACACAGTCGATATTTAAAGAATCCCGGTCGTATTCATTCGCTTCTCCTAAGATAAACAATTTTTCCGCTTTATGAACCCTGGCTTTTTTTAATTCTTCTTTCGAGTCCCGCCGTCCGTGCAGGATGACCAGTCTCCTTTCTTCTTTCCGGTTCAGTTCGGCATGGAATTTCAGTCGCACCTGTTCGGTATCTTCGACGGTCAATACGACGATATCGCATTTTTTATACTCGGCATTTCGTCGGAGTTGCTGGATCAGATAAGGCACCATATCGTCGATACCCAATATAATGATGTGATTGGAAAAAGCATAATGGCTGTCGCCTTTGCGGAAACGTTCCACCCGGCGTTCCAGCATATTCGAAAATACCGAAATTAAAATACCCGTAAGTAACAACATGCCTGCCAGTACGACCAATAAGGCATAAGGACGGTTGACCTCTTTTTGATTGGCGAATCCTCCCGGATCGATAAAAAGTTCTACCAAATCCCAAAAATTCAGTTTTTGGGTTTCTTGTTCTGCCGGAGAAGTGAAGACATTTTCCGTCTGGGGGGAGATACCGACCTGGGGACGCAGGATATACATCCCCGCGAAGAAAAATACGATCACACTGGTAAGCCAGAGTAATTGTTTCCACCAGGCTCCCGAAAAAGTCTGGTCAAACCCCAATTTTAACCATTTCCATAAACGCATAAAACCGTAAATTGGATGTAAATATGCAAATATAAGGAAAGTTGTAACCCTAACAAACGACAGGCTGAAGAAAATCGCAATCGGATGAAATAAGGGGGAGAGTAACTCATTTATATTACTACTGATAAATTTAAGACATATGAAGGGAAGAGGCTTGTTTTTGATCGGTACACTTTTGTTATTATCGGAAGTACTCTTCGGACAGGACAGAATTTCGGTGACGGGATAAGTGACAGAAAAAAGACCGGGAATCCGTTATCGGAGCTGCGGTGGTTGTTAAGGAAGAAACTATCGGTGCCATTATCGGAAGTCATGGTTCTGGCCAAAGGTGCTATGGGAGAAGAACCTGCGTATCCACATCTCGAATTACTAGAAAAAGGCACTGATTGGTTTGACGAGATTTTCAGGCTTGATTCCGTCAGGAATTACCAGATTGGCTTGAGTGGAGGTGCTGAAAATGTAAGTTATAATTTGAGTGTCGGTTTCTTCCAGTAAAAAGAAGTGATCAAACAGAATGGATATCGTCGGCTCACGTTGCGGGCGCATAATGAATATCACCTCTGAGAAAAAATAACGATCGGACATAATATGTCAGCTGCTTTTAGATAAAAAAGTAATGGCAACCCCGGTGGTAGTCGGACAGGCTTACCGTTTGAGCTTTACTATTAAATCTTACGATAAAGAAGGAGATTTCTCGGATTCTCAGAATTCTTCTACCGGGAATCCGTTGGCTACGATCGCTTACCTGAATAAGAATATCCGGGATGACCGGGTGACGGGAAATGCACATCTCACTTGGGAGGTAATCGAAGATTTGAGTTTCCGTATCAGTTTCGGTATCGATTTACTGAATCGGCGGGAATGGATTTTTAGGTATGAATTTTATGTCTATTCTACTTATCAGAAGTTGGCATTAAAGGCCGGGGAGACCCGGAACGTTGAGTTTTTGATTACCCCCGAAACAATTTCTATGTATAATTTAAAAATGGAATACGGACCGGAACCCGGTGATTTTAAAGTCTGGATAGCCGCGAATGCCGAAGATGAAAGCAATGAAGGCTTGTTCTCCTATCGATGACCGATGGGGGGCCGACTTTTGACTTTTTACGATTAACAGTATGCTGATTGGCGGAATTGAAATTTTGCCGGTCAGCGTTTTTTCTTTCTTATTTTTTGTTCTTAAATATATTTTCTATTTTCGGCTGTCGAAAGCTTGGGATCATGTTGCCAGAAACGAAAGAATTGATTCAAGGAATAAACCAAAAAGATGAAAAGGCCTGGAAAGTACTTTTCAAGTCGTTTTATGCTCCCCTTTGTCATTATAGTTCCCGGATTTTGGCAGATGAACAAGTTGTTCCCGATATTGTTCAGAATACCCTGGTGAATTTGTGGAATAGTTCGGTTCGCTTTGAGAATGGGAAAGCTTTGACGGTTTATTTATACCGTGCAGTGTGGAATAATGCTTTAAAATATTTGCGTGACCGTAATGTGGAAGAAGAAAGGCTAAAACACTGGTTTGAAGAAGAAGGGGAAATGTCGGAAGAAAATTTTTATAGTGTGGTGCGGGAAGAGTTATTCCGGAAATTGAGGGAATTGATCGACCGCTTGCCCGAAGAAAGAAAAAAAATTATGCTGATGAGCCTTGAAGGGAAGAGTGGAGAAGAGATTGCCTGTGACCTGAATATAACGATACATACGGTCAAACAACAAAAATACAGGGCTTATAAATTTCTTCGGGAGCAATTGGGACAATATACTTCTTTGTTGTTTATTTTCTTTTTCCGATAAAAAATACAGGAAAATTCAAAGGAACGAAGGGTAGAGATTTTATTGCCGGAGGGTTCTGCTTCAGGGGGGATAAATCCTATCGGTTTATGTGGTCTATCGGCTGATTAGCGCCGGGAAGAGTAGAATTTTTTAGTACTTGTCCGTCTCCGGTATTCGTGTGTGGGGACCCGGTCACTTCTGCCGGTCAGTGGTCAACGTATTTTTCAACCGTTATGAGATACGAATTCAAAAGTTTTTACAACCGAAATAATGAAAAAGACTAAAATCAATTTCTGATAAAATTACAATTACAACATATATTTTTTATATGAAATAATATATTAAAACATAGTAATTTATAACAGATTTACGAACCTATTATGAAATTAATTGTATTTATATTTTTGCATATTCCAAAAAGTATTTATATTTGTAATGTAATTATAATATTAATGAAAAGAAAGTTATAGTTTTATCTATAGAAAACGAACCTTATTTTTTTTGATACATAAAGCCATCTTATTTATAAGATCGGCTTTTTTATTTTTAGTTCAATTATTTGATATTCAGTAAGTCAACTCTTCATCATAAAGACCTCCTTTTTTTCGAATTTCAACCAATAAAAATGTTCCTTTTTATTGGTCCTATTGTATAAATATCAGATAAAATATGTAATGTTTGCCCCTGAATTACCTTTTCTATTCTTCTGTATTTAAACAGAGAAATACATACACATACATACACACACATACAGCCAGGGGCAACATTACATTTTGTGTTTTACCGATATTAAAGAAAATAAAGTGGAGTGAATATACATACCGGCTTGGCCGGTAACGAATGGTATAACGATAAAATGAAAATATGAAAAGATTAATCCTCGGAATTTTTCTTGTCGTGTGGTGGTGTGGAAACCTTGTCTGCGCGCAGGATATTGCGGTTAAAACCAATCTTCTTTATTGGGCCACTTCAACACCCAACATCGGGTTTGAATTCGGGCTGGGCAAGCGTACAACCCTCGATCTGGTGGGGGGGTATAATCCGTGGACCCTTAATAAAGACGATAATAAGAAGATCAAGCATTGGATGGTGATGCCGGAATTCCGGTACTGGTTGTGCGAACGTTTCAACGGACATTTTTTCGGTATTCATACCGGGTTTGCAGAATACAATATCAGCGGTGTGCGGATTCCCTTCCAAAATAAGTCTACCCAAGAGCATCGTTATGAGGGGTGGGCCACCGGGATCGGTATTTCTTATGGTTATACGTGGATTTTAGGTAAACGCTGGAATCTGGAAGCGAATATCGGTGCCGGATACATTTACACGAAGTACGACAAGTACGAGTGCAAGACCTGCGGTCGTTTCAAGGGTAACCAGAAGAAGCATTATTTCGGCCCGACGAAAGCGGGAATATCTCTTATCTACATTATTAAGTAATACCGGAAAAAGATGAAACATTTATATATCATATTCTTAGCGTTACTGGCATGTTGTCCGGAGGTGATACATGCTGAAAACGAGATCAGTTACCTTGCCGAAATCGGGATACAGAACCGGGGAGTTATCAAGAAAGGCAGAGAAGTACAACTGACCATGCTGGTTGATTTGAGTGAACTTAAAATCAAGACACAGCATACGATAGCCTTGACTCCCATATTGCTATCCAAGAATGGAAACCGTGAAGCGGCTTTCCCACCGATCGTCATAGACGGTAAAGCCCGCAACAAAATGTATCTTCGGGCTCAGCGTCTGGAAAGTGTAGATATTCCCCCTTATCACGACGAGAATGCACAGGTTGTCATCCGTCGCCGTAACGGTAAAGATCAGGGGTACGAGTATCTGGCGACAGTCCCTTACGAACACTGGATGCTCGATGGGCGGATCGAACTGCGTGAGCAGGTGTATGGGTGTGTAAACTGTTCGGAAGGTAAAGCGGAACAGGTCCTGCCCGGGAATATTCTTCCCGCTTTCATCCCTGATTACAGAATTTGTACGATTGTGCCCGAACCGGAACCGGTGAAAGTCCGGGCTGAAACCCGTACGGCGCGTCTCCAGTTTCGTCAGGATAGTTACAGGATCCTTCCCGGATATAAGGATAATCGTTCTGAATTGGATACCGTGTCCCATTCGATTCAGCTAGTCGAGGATAACAAGGATGTTTCCATCACGGGTATTTTTATTACCGGTTACGCTTCTCCGGAGGGTACTGTGGCTCACAACCTCAAACTGTCGGAGAATCGTGCCAAAGCGTTGGCCGACTATATTTGCCGCCATGACAAGTTCGACCCTGCCATGATACACGTCGATTGGAAAGGTGAGGATTGGGAAGGTTTCCGTCTCGTGCTGGACAAGTTTCCAGGGCTTCTGAAACGTGGAGAGGTCGTGCGCATTATCGATGAATGTACAGGAGACCGTGATGTCTGTGAAAAACAGTTGCAGGAATTAGTACCTGCCGACATCTATCATCGCCTGCTCAACGAGATATATCCTCTTTTACGGCGTAATGAATATAAAATAGAATACAATGTTCGCAACTTCAATCTCGACGAGGCCCGGCGCATGGTGGACGAACGTCCCGATTTGCTGAGCTTGACGGAGATGTATAAAGTGGCCGCTTCTTATGAGAAGGGATCACCCGGATACGGGAAAGTTATGCAGGTGGCTGCCCGTTACTTCCCCGATGCACCGGCCGTCTTGAACGACCTGGCATTGGAGGCTATGGCAAAGAAGGAGTATGACAAGGCTGTGCAATTGTTAGAATATTCGAAGGTTACCTTCAGCGATTCCACGCTTCTCAACACCCTGGGAGTTGCCTATGCCGGGGCCGGAGAGCCTTATAAAGCGGAAGACGCTTTCCGTCGTGCCGCCGAAGCAGGGGTGGAAGAGGCCCGGCATAACCTGACACAAGTGCAAGGAGTAATAGAACAATTATAATTTTCAATAAAACCATTAATTTTTGTATTTATGAAAGTGAAAAATTTAGTATTGATGGCCTTAGTGGCTACAATGGGACTTGTTTCTTGCAGTAAGGACGAGCATGAAGATGGTGTGAAAACGGATACTATGCCCAAAAGTGTGACGATCAAACTGCCTAATATCCAAAAGACTGTGAAGTCACGTGCTACGGGTGATGCAATGAAAGGTGGTTCCCAGGTTGCGTTGGAAAATTTCAAGGTGTTCTTTGTGGATGCTGCCGGCAACCTGCAAACCGTTCCTCAGTATGAGAATCAGGATCAACAGGTCTATTTCAGTAAAACAGATTCTGAGTGGGCTGAAATAGGTGAGAACGGAAAAGATATTACCTATCATTTTCTGCCCGCTGCCACCTCGAAAGTCGTTGTCGTGGGGAATATCGGTGACGTGGAGTACTCTACAATTGCAACCCGTGTTGATCATATACCGAATGACAATGGAAGCGGTCACCCGACCTATCCTCTTTATGGTGAAGATGAGCTTGAAGAAAAAAAACTTGACGGGAGCGAAATTCATGACAATGTTTACACGGCGAACGTAACCCTGGAGCCACGTGTATCGCGTTTCGAAATCTATGGATTCCAGTATACCCAAGAGGGAGATGTTCCCAAGTATACCTCTGTCAAGTTACAGAAAATAGCATTGAACAATTACTATACACAGTCTGATTTCGTGTCTAAACTTCCTGTGGAGGATACTAAAGTATTTGAAACTATCGATCATACGGAAGTATGGGGTTGGATCGAAGATCGTTCCGCACCGTGGGCCGATGAATTGAATTTAGAATTGGCTGTCGGCGGGAAAAAATTCGTAGATGGTACGGATATTACCGATCCTGCTGAAGATGGAGAAGATGCCGCCGGAATCATCACTTACGGTTTAGCACACGTGACGGATGCTGCTAAGAATCCTGAGTTGTTGCTCGCCCTGCGCGGTGTGAACAGTAATTCAGAGGTGCCTCTCTATTTACGCGGACAGTTTACCAATGCTTCTGCCTTTACATCAGGAAAGATCTACCGGGTGCTCTACTCGTTCACGGATGGTGATTTCGACGAACCTGAGCGTTGCGTGGAGTTAAATGTGGATGTGGCAGACTGGACTGTCGTTCCTGTTTCTCCTGAATTCTAATAATTATTAAAGGGTGCGGAATGGCGGGTGTATCCCGTCTTCCCCCCTCTTTTTTCTCCTTGATGAAATAAAAATAAGATTTATGAAATTGACGAGTATTGTTTTCTGTCTGGCGTTGTTAGGAGGTGCGTTAACTTCTTGTATCGATGAGGATATAGATGACTGTTTTAGCATCAACAGGTTGACACTCAGCTATAAGGGAGATGGTACGACGGAGATATTCCCCGACAAGATCTGCCGGGTGGAAATGTATGTTTTCGATGCAGAGAATAAATGCGTCAATTCGCATACTTTATCCGACGATGAGTTAGCAAGCCGTACGGCTTTGCTTCCCCCGCTCAAAGCCGGGGATTACAGGATCGTCTGCGTGGGAAACACCCATCACACGAGAGTGGAGGGCCTCACCACTTGTGACTTTAACAAAATAGTATTTGCTGACGGGGATTATTTTGCCGGTAAACAGGTTTCCGGCAACGACTCTCTTTATCACGCTTCAACGTCCTATACCGTGCTGCCTTTTACCGGCAGGGAAGAGGATGATCAGACCAAAACGATAGAATTTGCCAGCTCCCACTACGATTTGTTCGTAGAAGTGGTTGGGATTCCCGCTGTGGGAAAACGTGCAGGTTCATTGCCTGTACTTGAGATATGTGGTGTCTCGCCTTGTACCGATTTCGAGAACCGGGCATGCGGAGAGGCTACGGATTATTTGCTTGAAACTACATATGAGTCCGGCAAAAAATTGCTGACGGCTCGTGCCAACATAATGCGGCACATGAATCACAGGGACGTGAACGTCTGTCTGCGTCAGGCTTCCGGGGAAGAGTTGCTGGCGGAGATCAACCTGGCTGATTTTTTGGCTGCTAACCCTATGATCGATTGTTCTAAACAAGAGGTGCTGATTCCGATCCGGATCGAATTCAAGGCGGGCGCGATAAAGGTCACCGTTCCCGAATGGTATGTTGAGCAAGTGAAACCTGAATTTTAAGACCCTTAAAATATGTGAAACATGAGAAAGATACTTTATGCGGTGTTCTTATTCGGCTGTTGTGCTTCTCTGCTCTCCGGCTGTATCAAAGAAAAATATACAGTCCCCTCTGAAAAGGGTGATGCGTTGGTGCAACTGAACATAGGCACCCGGGCCGTAGAGGAGACCGACGGTATTCCCACAAACAACGAGACTGTTCTGCACTCGTTGCGCGTATACGCTTTTGTTGATGGACAACCGGCCGGACACTTCTACACGAAAGACGGACTGGACGTGAACAATCCCTCGTTCCTGATGCACCTGACCATGTATTCCACCATGACACAGAAGGTGGACTTCTATGTCGTGGCCAACGAAGCGGCCATGGAAACACCGGGTTCTTCTGTCTTATTGACGGAAAACACAACGGAAACCCAGTTGAACCATTTTACATTCACGAAGCTGAATACGTCGAAAGGTTTGCCGATGTTTTGCAAACAGACGGAAACAATCGACTTGACGCAGTTGTCGGATAAGACCCCGGCCGATCCCGGACATGCAGGGCACACGTTGCTTCGGCAGGACCTTACGTTTGAACTGAAACGCCCGATAGGTAAGCTCGGCGTATTCGCAGCCAAGCCTGTCGGAGAGAATAGCAGTCTGCGTGTTACCGGATTGACCGTACTGGCATCCGGAACAAGGACACGCAATTACCTGATGCCGCAAACTGATGAAACACTGAAAGCGATAACAGGTATTACAGGTGATATCAGCCTCGAAGTTGTCGAAGAAGAGGTAACGAAAACTTTAGCTGAGAATGCCTCGCAAACCGATAAGGAAAACCCGGCGAACTATACACCTGTTCTGAACGAATCTTTCTATCTTTTCGAAAACCCTTGGGGTAGTACCTCATGGGACGTTAAGGGGGATAACGACGGTAATGTTCTTCGGGTAGACTATGAATTCGATGGAAACGCCCGAAGCGGTTTCGTATACATGCCTCCTATCGAAAGGAATAAATATTATACGGTCTGTTGCCTGATGCACAACGATGGTAAGATAACCGTCGAATATAAGGTGGCCGACTGGAATAAGGAGAATTACAATATCACTTTTGATTATCCGAGTTACGACAATCCGATAACACCTGCTGACGGAAGCTCGGTACCGGAAGATGGACAATACAGCCAACCGACTATTTGGTACAATAACGATGCTACTTCTGAGGAGGGCAGTTACTCTTTCACATTCTCGATATTCGGGCCTGATAAACAGATATGGGTTCCCACATTGCTTGATGCCACAGCTGGAGATTTTGAGATAACGGTTTATCAAAAAGGAGTGCTTGTCGATCCGGGAAATTATGTGGCTTCCTCTGACCCCTACCAAATCAAGATCAAGGCATTGAAGTCCACAAATGTGGACAAAACGGTAAGTCTCGCTATCTCTTACACGCCGGCGTGGGATCAGACAGGTAGTTCATTGTTATTAATTAACGGGCAGAGCGCTTCCTTGAAATGGCAGGGGAGTAACATTCCCGAGGCAATTGTGATAAAACAGATCGAAGTACCCATAAATAACTAACGAGCGATGAAACAGCTAGTATATCATATTATTGTTTGTGGCATGGCGGTACTGTTTCTTACCGCCTGTGAAAAAGACGACGATATTTCGGGCAGAAGCATGGAAAAGAACGGTAATAGCATCATTCTTAATCTATCGTCGGAGACATTGCCTGTGAGCCGTGCCGGCAATGAACCCGGAGTGGAAATGGCCGTCAACCATATCGACGTTGTGATTTTCGAAGAGAACGGAGATTGGAAATGGCACGAGCGGGTGGAGGGCAGTGAAACCGGTAACGGTAAGATCACCTTAACAGCTAAGAGGAGCAGTTTCAATAAAGACACAAAGTATTGGGTATACCTGATTGCCAACAGCACAGCTCTGGCGGAAATATTCGATGCCAAAGATTTCGATCTGAATAGACTCAAGGCCATGACGCAGAGCGACCGGAATATCCACATGACAGGATTATCGCAGGTGAGCGGTGCCCCGCGGACTTTTCTGATGGACGGTGTGGCTTATGCTGGAACCGATGAACCCAATGCCCCCGAAACGGTAACTCTAAACTACGGAACGGCTACGGACAATACGGAACTGCAGGTTACCTTACGCCGTGCGGCAGCCAAGATTGTCGTCAGGATACAGAAGGGTGACAGAGTAACGTTCGATGACAGTAAGGAAGCCCATAATGCAGGATATTATTTGCGCAACATGCCTTATACAACATCGGTAATAGCGGATGTAAACGGTACGGCTGATCTGACAGATACCGATAAGTCCTCCGGCAGCTATTTCAACTGGACTGCGGATTTAATTACCGTGACCGCCTATACCTATGCTCATACGTGGATAAACGAAAGTGCGCTTGAAAAGGAAGTACGTCTGGTTGTGAATATTCCCATGAAGTATGAGGGGGATGGAGACGATGCACAGCTTCGTGAGAGCAACTGGTACCAGATCCCTGTCAGCGAAAAGAAAGCACTGGAACGTAATACCTGCTACGAGGTGGTAGTCAGTGTGAATGCTCCCGGAGCCAACGACCCGTCAAAACCGGTTGAATTGACTGATATGACTTATTCCGTGCAGGACTGGAATGAACAAACGATTCTGGTTGGCGGTGAGGATGATCGTCCGGTCTACCTGACGCTGAATGAAAACGAGATAGAGATGCATAATATGGCGGATGACAATACTACACTGCGATTTGCATCGTCATCGGAAGTACATGCTGAAGTTGTAAGCGCTTATTATTACGACAAGTTCGGAGTGCAACGTTCTGTAGATGCTCAGACTCTCAGGCAAATCACCATAACCCCCGAGCCTGATGTAACAGGAAATATCGGCATTCATAGCCCGGTACCGACCAACAACACGATCCGCTATATCAAAGTGAAAGTCTTTAATGATGATCAGGTAGAACGTGAGGTCGAAATTATCCAGTACCCGTTGGAGTACATCATAAACATACAGAGTTGGTATTCTTATCGTGACGATTTTAAAACAAATAACGCCCGGCCTACCACGTATGAGTATATGGGAGACCGTATATACGGAATCAGCCTTGCCACGGGAAATATATCCAGCTGGAACGGACAATATGATTACGAAGCATCAGAAAGAAGTGGTTGGTGGGGTGAAACTAATACATCCAGCGGTTTTTTCCGATCTAAGTTTGTTTCCAGTGTAACGAACGGAAAATCAACCATTCTGCACTATTATTGGAATAGTAGGGAGCAGAGAGAGACAAGCAGCACAGGAGAATACAATGGACGTTTGTACCATATTCGATTAACAGCAACATCGAATAAATATACAGTGGGACGTCCTCGATTGATTGAAGACGAAAGTAATCCCGGACTGATGGTTACAGATCCCGGAAAAGATAATGCTCAACTGGTCTCCCCATCTTTTATGATTGCATCTTCATTAGGTGGCTTTATGTTGGGGGCTGGAAATTTGACATTGGATGACAGCGACAATAGTTTGAGGGTTGCACGGGAGCATTGTGCTAATTATGTGGAGGTTGCAGAGGATGGAACGGTGTATGACGATTGGCGTTTGCCAACCGAGGCCGAATTGAAGATTATCATGGATTTTCAAGGAACAGAAAATGCAGATGCAGATGCTATAGATTATCTGTTAAATGCTGCATATTATTATAGTGCAAGCGGCAGGGTATCCAATTCTAAAAACAATATGAATGGAACCGGTGTTCGTTGTGTCCGCGACGTTTACAATGGCAAATAGACCGGTAATTAGTACGAAGAACAGATAAAGGATAAGACTATGATAAAAAGAGTAATACATACGGCAATAACTTTGGCTGTGCTACTGGTCTCTTGCCGGCAAGATGACCTGCCGGACTCGATGCCCACGGCACATGAAGGTTACGTGGCCCTTCGGTTCAGTGCCGATATTCCGGCTATGCAGGAGGTGGTAACCCGTTCGGTCGATCCCGACGGAGGTGGTGTACAGGACATGACACTGTTCTGTTTCGACAGTTACGGTCTTTTTACCACGACCGTCGAGGCCAAAGTTACCCCTACCGGGAATGGAGCCGGCTTAACAGGAAATTTCGAGGCCGAAGTGCCTGAAAATACCCGAACCGTACATTTTCTCGCCAATCAGAATATGTCGGAATTCAAGGAGGATAAATTTCGTAACAAATCGGAGGCCGAGGTTATGGCTCTGCTGGAGGGCTCGTCGGGGCGTATGATCTATTGGGCACGTTTTACCTGCGATCCGGATAACGATAGTAAGATCGATGCTCAAATGGCCGACAAGGGAAATACGATAAAGATGATCCGCAACCATGCGCAGGTTTCCATCGACAATCCGATCAACGGGTGGATAGAGGTGACGGGTTTTGTAGCCTATAACACGAATGCCTTTGGTACGGTAGCTCCCTATCACCCGGAAAAGGGATTCGATTTCGAGTGGCCGGGCGAAGACGATCCGTTTGTCACACTTCCGCAGAATGATGCCAGGATGAGCGACATCACGGATGTGACCACGGCCACGAAACAGTATATCTTCGAAAGTGAAAACAGCGCAGATGATCCTGTCAGTATCATCATTCGCGGACATGTTCCGGGTGAGTCCACGGAAAAATATTATCGGGTGATGCTGATTGACGAAAAAGGCGATCAGATTCTCATACGCCGTAACCATCATTACAAGTTGAATATCAAGGGAGCCCTTTCTTTTGGACAGGAAAACTTCGCCGCTGCATTGACAGCAGCGGCCACGAACAACGTCTGGATCTCCATTTCCGACGAGGTGAACGAGGTAGAGGATCAGAATTACATTCTCACGGTTGAAAAGACCGGCTATGTGATAGATGGAGACGCTACGGGCGGAACCGGAAACTACACACTTTCTTATACTGTTAAAGGTAAAAACGGAACGACGATAACAAAAGACGATAAGGCAGATGTCTCGTGGATAGATAACCTCGTGGCTAGACAAAATATAGACAATAGTTTTGAGATTGAAGACGGGATTGGTAAGGGCAGTATCGTCATCTCTCTGCTTCCTTTGGGAAATAACGAGAAGCTGGAAGGTACATTGCTTGTAAAGAAAGGACGTCTGCAACGCAAAATTAAAGTGATCACAGTGAAGAGACAGGCGTTCACTCCTTCATGGGTAGGCACGCAGGTGTACGGAAAAATAAACGAGAATAATCCAACCGAAGACCGTTCGCACGTAACGGTGATGTTTACCATTCCCGAAACATGTCCTGACGAGCTGTTCCCGATGAAAGTGTACCTATCGGCCAACGAATTGGATATACGTTACGAGGCAGGTATGGCATTGCCCGTGGTCCGTAATGGCGACAAGGAGTGGTACAGTAGTGGAGACATCAAAACGGAACCGGACTATAAATTTCTATATACGGTCGAACAGGCCGGTGTGCAACGGGTTTATTTCGAGAATATCCTGTCACAGGCTGCCGGATATAAAGGGACGCTCTATATTGAGGCCGAACACTTCGAAACCATGACTCGGGAATTTACGTTCTCTGACACCCGTAAGTCCATCACGGTAACGGGACTGAAAGCGTATAGCGCCGATCCTACCCAAAATCCGGATGGATATGCAGATGACGAGTATGTGTTATACCGCCTGGTGCCGCAGAAGGTCAATGCTAAGGTGCAGTTTGATCTGCAACTCATGCAGAAACAAGGCGATGAAGTGGAAGATGACCAAAGAGGAACACCGTTCAATGCCGGAGAGAAAGATGAGTTCTTGCTATATTCACAGTATTTGTCGGATTATAAAGATCCGTCGGAAGCCGATATTGTGTCGTTTGATTGTAATTTCTATACTGACGAGGCAGATACGTGGTGGAGAAAGAACAATCCGGCAGGCGGTCGTATGTTGATGTTCAAACCGATAAAGCCCGGCAGTCCGACGGAAACCGGCAAATATTCGATTTATATGTACACGAACCGGGCAAAAAGCGCGGAAGTGGTCAGGATTGCCTCGAACCAACCCGGTAATGAGGCGGTACTGGCGGCAGATGCCGGTGATATGGGTATATATGCCGGTAATTCATACCGAAGCGTTACGTTTGAGCTGGTCAATTACAATCCGTTCCGTTTCGGGGCACGTGTAAAATATGCCGGTGAGGATTGGAAAGGGAAAGATGACGAACCGGATAGGTCCGCTTCAGCGGCAGATATTCCTGAAGTGGTAACCCCTTTGGTATGGACTTATCAACCCGAACAGGAGGTGGATATTGCCATTGACGTGACCAGTTTTTGCGGATCGGACGGAAACTCGGTAGATCCGTTCGGCAATGAGTTCGAAATTTATATCGATGCGCCCATGCTGAAGATTGATGAAAACCGCTTGGCGGCAAACAAATTGAATGGAACGAAACTAAAGGCCGATCCTGCGGTTCCGGGACGTTTCATTTATACAGTGGAGGCTGACAGGGAGGCCGAACGTAACTATGGTACGAATGCAATCGAAAACATAGACAATACAACGACTATTTCAGTAAACCAAAACGGAGAGCGTAAAACCTTGCCGTTTATCACAAATAGCATTGTAAGTGCGGGCGACATCACGATTTCCTCCAACGAGAAACAAGTAGTGTATTATAGTAAGACTTTCCGGGTAACCAACCGGTCGATTACGGGAACGCTCCGTTATGCAGCCGCTGACGGTGTAAAGGATGTGCCTGTCGGTGCGTTCGTCTCTTTCGAGCGTGTCGGCAACAACAGTCGTATCGGTTCGGTTACCGTTACGGCTGACGGCCGATATGAATTGCGCCTGCGTAGGGAGTACGAGTTCAACTGGTATTCCGACAAAATCGAGTTGCATTACGAGGATACTGCCGGAAACGTTTATCACAAAATCTACGATAATTTGGCTGAGCTGTTCGCAAAGCCGGATATTGAACTTCAAGCGGCTACCGGTAACTGATATTTTGAATGATACAATCGGAAACTCCGGACGCTTCCACGTTCGGAGTTTTTCATAAATCATAATACCAAGCGACATGAAAATTCTGAATCTAAC
>OGOK01000293.1_pt1 | contig 48271 bp, 49 predicted proteins | sample 1552661 | NCBI WGS metagenome assembly OGOK01 (sample SAMEA2580172, study PRJEB22360) | human gut metagenome | biome: human gut; feature: human-associated habitat; material: faeces | place: Denmark | collected 2008/2010
GAATATGTAACTGTCGAGGATATCCTTCAAATATCCGTTAAAAAGGGAACAAGCCCTTTTATTATAATATGCGATGAAATAGAAGATCCACACAATCTCGGAGCCATAATAAGAACCGCAGAAGCCGCCGGAGCGGACGGCGTTATCATCCCTAAGCGCAGAAGCGCTTCCCTGAACGCCACCGTATTCAAAACCTCGGCCGGAGCGGCAAGCTGGCTGCCTGTCGCGCGGGTTTCCAATCTCTCGGCCGCCGTCGATACCCTCAAGAAAAACGGAGTATGGATCTACGGCACCGACGCCTCAGGCGAAAGCTACGACGGCGTCGATCTCAGCGGCGGCATTGCTCTGATTATCGGCTCGGAAGGCTCAGGTATGGGAAGACTTTTAAAAGAAAAATGCGATTTCCTGCTCAGACTGCCTATGCACGGCAAAATCACGTCGCTTAATGCGTCGGTAGCGGCAGGTATCTTTATGTACGAGGCTGTAAGACAAAGGAATAAATTATAACTGGAGATTGATAAAGATGCCAAAAAATTACACGCTTGACGATATACTGAACGAATATTCCGGCGAAGAGAAACATAAATCCGCCGTTAAGAATAAAACCGCCGTTAAAACTGAAATTAAAAGCAATGGACAGACGGGAAAAATCGAGGACACGGGTTATATTAAAATACCCTCCGGAGGTATTCCGGATGAAACCATTACATACAGCGTAAAAGAGCTTGAACAGATAAACGCTCCGGCAAAAAGACCGTCGCCCAGTCACAGATCGGGGAAATTTCAGGTTGCGGATATCAGCAGACCGAACGTATCCTACATAAATTCCGTTAAAGAAGTGAAAAAAAATCCTGCCGATCTGCCGCCGAGGCCGACTGATGAAATAAAATATTACGACGGCGCGGTCGTTACGCAAAACGCTTCCGACGAGGAATACGCTCCGAAGGTAAGGAAGATGAGCGATTCAACCCGCGCCAAGGAAATGCGCGTCAAGCGCAGAAAAAAGAAACAGCCCGAGTTTACCTATGAAAAGGAATCGCCGGACGGCATTTATACAAAACCGCAGAAAAAAAAGGCTAAGTTTGTAGTAGCCCCGGAAGATACTGAACGGAAAAATTCTCCCGAAAAGAAGAAAGCGGTAAATCTTTCAGCCGATTCCGATCCCGAGGCTCTTGACGTGGAGATCGACGTTTCAAACCTTCGCACCGTCAATACGGATGAAAGGAAAAACGAGACCAAGACGGACAACGGCGCCATCAAGGATTACGACAGCTTTGAAGACGCAGGAGAAATCCGGCGCTCAATTACCGATCTTAAGGTAAGCCTTTCATTCAGATTAGCGGTGCTTGCAGTCCTTCTGGTATTCGTAACCTTTATTTCAGTGGGAGAGCTAATAAGCCTGCCTGTGCCGGAGCTTCTTACAAGAAAAAATCCCGCGGTTTTTTCCTGTGTACAGCTTATTATCGCACTGCTTTCTATGATGGTTTCTATGGATACGGTAAAAAGCGGACTTCTGAATCTTATAAAATTCAAAGCGGATACCGACAGCCTTGCCGCGTTCTCATCGCTCTCCTGCGCCGCGGCGTCCCTTGCATGCGTTATAAATCCAAAGCTTATTTTTGACGGCGCCGTCTACATATACACTCCGATTGCGGTAATGCTGATGTTCTTTAACGCTATGGGGAAAAGACTTATTCTCCAAAGAGCCGAGCTTAATTTTGATTTTGTAACAAAGGATAAAAACAAACATGCTATCGTATGCGTCGAGGACGACGCCAAGGCGGAAAGCTTTACCAGAGGTACGATAGGAGATTTTCCCGTTTTAGTCACAATGAAAAGAACTAACTTTATTAAGGATTTTTCAAAATACACCTTTTCCACTGACAGCGGGGATAAGCTTTGCAGGGCGCTGGTACCCATAATAATCGTCATTTCTGCGCTGGCTTCCCTTGCCGTTACGTTTATAAAGGTGCAAACCGCCGACTCTGCCGCAGCAGTCTTTGCGCTTTCTATTTTCACTCTTTATCTGAGCGCATGCTCTTGTATGGCGATGCCGCTTATAGCCAACATTCCTCTCGGCAAGGCGTCAAAAAAATATATGAGAAACCACGGCATTATGCTCGGCTACCAAAGCGTCGAGGATTTTTACGACGCAAACTCAGTAATGATCGACGCAGATATGCTGTTTCCTGCCGGCTCGATACGCCTTTGTTCGATAAAGCTTTTCTCCGATACAAAAATAGACGAGGCTCTGCTTGACGCGGCAAGTCTTACAGCTCATGCGGGCAGTATTCTCAAGGAGCTTTTCTCCGACGTCATATCAGGAAAGGAAAATATACTAAGCCGCGTGGAAAACTTTGTTTACGAAGATTCTATGGGACTCTGCGGCTGGATAAATAACAAGCGGATACTTTTCGGAAACCGCGAGCTTATGAACAGTCACAATATCGAGGGCATTCCGACTAAGACCAAGGAATCGGAGTTTACCGAAAACGGCAAGGACGCGCTTTATCTTTCCGTTTCCGGAAATTTAGCGGCAATGTTTATTATAGAAATAACGGCCGGAGACTCTATAAAAAAATCCATGAAACAGCTTGAAAAGCATGACATGGCGGTTATTATAAAAACAATCGATCCCTTTATAACAATTAACAGAATTTCTGAACTGTTCGGCTTTACCGACGAGCTTCTTAAAATAATTCCTACACGAATGATGAAGGATTTTGACGCTGAAACAAGAAGGACAAAAAAGATCAGTACTTCTATGGCATGCTCCGGTAAATTCACTTCGTTTGTACAGCTGCTGCTGGGAACAAAGTCCATTAGAAAAACCGTGTCGGCGGGAGTGATTCTACAGTCTGTTTCCGCTCTGCTGGGACTCGGACTTGTTTCTCTTCACTGCCTGCTCGGAGCGTTTGCCGATCTTTCTCCCTCATGGCTCCTTATCTATAACCTTATATGCACTGCGCTGACGGCAATAATCGTATCGGTCAGAAAGGTGTAAAAAAGGTAAATTTCAGCCGAGGTATTATAATAAATTGTTATTTCAGGCGGCGGTGCAGTTGAAATGCTGTACCGCCGCTTATAATATTTTTCCGTCCCTTTATTAGAATTTAATAACAAAAAAGCCGATACGCAGTAAAACAAGAAATCGGAAGCCTTCGTTTGACGATTCCGATAAAACTTATGCGTCGGCTTTTAAATTTAATATGCGTCGTACCAAATTTGAAAAAACAAATTGAGTGAAATACTGTAAAAAGGTAAATTGTTTCAAAATCTTTTCGCTTATATTAATCATGCTAAGTCCGCGGACATTTTGGTCATATATATCTTTGAGTAATAATAAAAGCTAAAAGACAAGATACTATTAATCCGCCATACCGATTGCCCGTTACACTTGTTCTCAAATCCTCAGTTATGCTTCCCCATAGTAACAGTCCTGTTTACTACAGCAGCGTATAGTCCCTTTCAAAAAGCTCCTCGTAAAGCTGCTCCCTTAAAAATTCCTCAGGAATCCTCTCCGTCAGCTTGGCACGGACAAAGGCTTTGCTTTTCTGTAAATAAGCCGGCATACCGAACCTTTTAAGAATATGGCTCAGCTCTCGCTTCCATAGAAATTCAAGCTGCTTTTTCAGTCTGCATTTAGGATTGCTTCCATGATGTCTTATAATTTCCACATTTCCGCCTGATTCATCAGAAATGCATATTATCCCCCAATAATCCGGAACATGCTTTTCAGCTCCCCTTCTATGGCTCTTGCCGACTACAAGATAATTGCAGTCAAAAAATATATCATAGTTTTTTACCTGAGACTTCAGCCTTGCATATGTATCTGCGTCGCTTTTTATTTCAAATCCGATAAGCCCCCTGTCGGTTACGGCAAAAATATCTGCGCGGGAATTGTTAATGGGAATTTCCTCAAACGTTCTGTGCTTTCCAAAATTATAATCAAGATAAAGAAAAAGGGCTTCCCTTATTTCAGGATCAAGCATTACAGCAGCCTTCCGGCATTATAGGTCTCAAGACAGACGGCGTCCAGGTCGCTGTCGCCTCCAATTACCCGCTTAAAATACAGGTTCATTCCCTTGGATATAAACGTTCCCGTATACCAATCGTATACCGGCGTATATTTAGGATAATCCTTCGGCGCACCCTGTGAAAAGATGGCCGAAAGCTTAATACCGTTTCTAATCCTTGAGGTTTTATCCGGATTGCTCAGGCAATAATGCCTGTTCATAAAGGTTATCATCGGACCGGCAATCTGAGCATAATAATTCGGCGAAGTTATAAGCAGAGCGTCCGCCGAATGAAGCTCATTTAAATAATTACGCATATCATCGTTGATAACACAGTCAACGCCGTTACTGCGACAGCTTTTACAGCCTGTGCAGCCCTTTAAATTCATATCGTTCACGTTAAAAACGACCGTACTGTAACCGGCCTCCTCGGCGCCCTTTATAAAAGCCTCGGCCGCTTTCATTGATATTGATCCCGGACGGGAGCTTCCCAATACGGCAATTAATTTTTTCATATGGACTACCTCCGTTTTTTTATAATAAAATTATTATAGCACATTTCCGTAAATTTTTCAAAATAACGTCGATTTGGCAGTTAAGATATAATTATTGACAAATATATCAGAATATGTTATTATAGGTCTGTAAATTTTTAAAAAATGGGGGAATTTTACATGATAAGCAAAGCCTATAAGAAGTTAGGCGCAGCAAAAGGTCTGAAGGCAATAAACGGAGTATGCTGCGGTAAAATTTGCGGATATACCGTAACGCTCAGCGACGGAGGCGGATACAAGGATATTTATATTTCCGCTTATACGGACGGAGAGGCGTTTGAATGTGTTTCTGCCGCCGCCGATAGCCTCAGAAAAAAATATAAGCTGAACGCCTTTGAAATCAAGCCGGAATATATCTATATCAGATTTTTTGACGGTATCGGAACTATAAAGCGTATTGACGGCTTTATCAATGAATTTTTTCCTGAGCTCTCGGTCTGGGGCGTAAAAGCGGACGTCTGTCCTCACTGCAAGAACAGTCTTGATCCGACAGCCACAGCAAAGCTTATTCGCGGACGTGCCGTCAGACTTCACAGCGGCTGTGCGGAAGAAATAATAAACGGCATGAGAGAATCGGAGGAGCTGACGTCGTCCGCCGAATCCGGCGCCGGAAAAGGAATTGCGGGAGCTATTTTATTCGGTCTCGCGGCGTCTATACCGTGGGCTATAGTGTACGCTCTCGGATGGTTTGTAGGATGGCTCGGCGCGCTTATCGGCTTCGGTGTTGTTAAAGGATATGAAAAATTCGGGGGTAAAATCAAGAAGCCGATTATTCCGGTTTTTGCTCTGATTATTATAGTTTGCGTTGTATTCGCACAGTTTCTCGGAGACGCAATTCAATTAGGCTATTACATAAATAACGGCGAGCTCTACGGCTCTTTGTCGGATATTCCCGAATATATAAAAATACTGCTTACAGAAGAACCGGAATATCAGACAACAGTTGTAAAAAATATAATAATAGGACTGCTGTTCGCAGGTCTTGGAGTATACGGTATTTTCCGATCGCTTATAAATCAGGTCAAATCTCACAGCAAAAGCGTCGCCGATCTTGATATATAAATAAAAAACTGCGCTTATTATTTGCGCAGTTTTTTATTTATTACTCGGCGGACGATTTTGTAACCGGAGAAGCGGTAATAGATACCTTTTGCAATCCGACCGCCCATACCTTGTCATAATCCGGAAAGCTTATGGTAGCGTCGGCAGTAAACGTGCTGCTTTGTACAGTATATTTCAGAAGATCAACCGTTACCAGTATTTCCTGATTGGTAATCTCCGATATATCCTCCTCCGGACCGATTATATCAAAGGTAAGGCCATATGTATTTACAGTGCAATTATAGTCGGACGGTGCGTTCAGAACAGATATCTCGTCTACAGTTACCGTTTTTTTAGCGAGTCCGTCCTGATTCAGCTTTGCCGTAACCATTGATACGTTTGAAATGTCCTTATAATTTTCAGGTATTTTAATTGTAAACGCTTTGTTAAAATCCCAGTCAAGATCATAAAGCGGTATAGAACCGATATTCCATTTATCAATCTTTTCAAGCTCGGTATTCGGCGAAGCAATGCTTATTTTATCAACGCTCAGATCAAGATTCAGGGAGCTTATGTCAAAGTTTGCCGGAGCATATCGTATATCATACGTTAGATCAAGCTCCTTCTGCATATAGACGGGTATATCAATGGTAAAATCCTTAGTACCGAACGTCAGATTATCGGTATTGATCTTGGATTCGTTTTTATCATAAAGAACGACGTCGGAGCTGTGGAAGGTATAGGCTGTGTTTATTTCCTGCTTGTTCTCCACATATATTTCCGCTTTGTCAATGCTGTCAAGCTGCGTAGACGGTCCGGTTATTTCTATTACCGAGGGAGTAGCCTTGAATTCGCTGCTGTCCATGTAAAGACCCTCTGCCGCGGTTATATTAGGAGCGTTCACAGAAAGCTCGTATTCCCTCGTATCTATTTTATCAAACATTACGTCTATCTTCGAAGGCTTGATTTCAGTCACCTCAAAATTAACCTTGGAATCCTTGCTTTTAACGCTTACCTCTAAAGATTTTTCACCGGCGGAATTTACATTCTCCACGACGGCTCTTGCCACAAGATCGTCTGCCGTAAGGCTTCCTATGCTGGATCGGTTTCCCTTAATGGTCACGGTAACGCTTTTGGTAGAGCAGCTTATAACGCTCAGATCATTTTCCTCGGCGGAGGTTCCGGTTATATCGATTTCCAAAGGTATATTGCTGAACGTTTTGGGCGTAGTGGGATAAATGGTGATTGATATTATAAACCACACCATTATCGCAAGTATAATTGAATAAATAATCATTGCCGTATTATTATTTAATGAATTTAAAATATAATTTTTAAAATTTTTTAAGTACCTCATTTTTTATCCCTCTTATTCCGTTTCCTTTTAATAGGGAGTTTTTTCTTAGACTCGGCAGGCTTGGGTATGAGCGCCTCGCGGAGATATTCATTAAGCCTGAATCTTGTATAATCGCTTGTAAGTCCTCCGTTTTCTGCAATAGAAATATGTCCGGTTTCCTCTGAAACAACTATAACAATAGCGTCTGAATTCTCACTCATTCCGATTGCCGCTCTGTGACGGGAGCCGAGCTTTTTATTAATAAGCTCCTCCTTTTGAGGTTTAGGAAGAAAGCAGGCTGCCGCCAATACCATTCCGTCCCTGATTATAACGGCTCCGTCATGCAGCGGAGTATTTTTAAAAAATATATTTCCGAAAAGCTCTTTGCTGGGAACAGCGTTCAATACAATTCCGTTTTCAACCTGCTCTCCAAGCTTGGTTTGTCTTTCAATAACTATCAGCGCGCCCGTTTTTGTAGCGGAAAGATCCACGCAGGCGTCGCATATAGCCTCAATGGCCGTGTTCCATCTCGAAGTTTCGTCGGAATTTTCTCCGAATGAAAGGAAATTAATGCCCACCTTGGTTCGTCCGGCCTTTTCCAAAGCACGTCTGATTTCTGGCTGAAACATGATAAGCAAAGCAAGCAGTCCCACATCAAGAGTGCTTTTTATAATATATGATATTGCTTTAAGACCGAGCTGACTGCTGATTATGTAAGCCGCGATAATAAAAAGTATGCCCTTTATAAGCTGACCGGCTCTCGTTTCCCTGACCAGCTTTATTAAAAGATAAACCAGATATGACATCAGAAGAATATCAATTATATCCATAAACGTAATGGATTGTATTACATTCCACACCATATTAAGAGCATTTTTAATAGCGTACATAATTCACTTCCTTTCAGGTTTTATGTAATGAGGGGTTATCCCCCTCTTAAATTTCCGCATATTATAATTTTATCATAAATACAGATAATTTCAATGTTTTTTATAAATTTTCACACAATTTTTTGATTTCGTTCGCAAGACCGTATACCTGCTTTTCATTGTTGAAAACAGACGGGGCAAATCTTACCGTTCCCTCGTCCGTACCGAGCGTTTTATGGGCAATCGGAGAACAATGAAAGCCCGCGCGCAGACAATAGCCTCTGTCGCTCAGAGCCTCTGCCGCAGCCTCGGGAGCCATACCCTTTATATTAAAAGATACCACGGGAGCATATTTAACTCCCTCGGTTCTGTATACGTCTACTTTTTCCCTGTCCAGCAGACTTATAAATTTCTCACATAATCTGTTTTCATGAGCGTAAATATTTTCTGTTCCCTTGGACCTGACAAAATCAATGCCCGCCTTAAGCGCTATTACTCCGGCCGTGTTAAGCGTACCGCTTTCAAGACTATCCGGCAGAAAATCGGGCTGTATAAGATTCATTGACGAGCTGCCCGTTCCTCCCTGAATAACAGGATTTATCCTGAACTTCCCGTCGCTTATAAGGAGTCCGGTTCCGGAAGGCCCGTAAAGCCCCTTGTGACCGGAAGTGCAAAGTATATTCATTCCGTCTGACAGACCGACGTCAAGAATACCGCATGCCTGCGCTCCGTCGGCAATAAAGCAGATATTATTTTTTCGGCAGATTTCCGCTATTTCCCGGACAGGCATTATTCTGCCGGTTACATTTCCCGCAATTGTACATACAACCAGCTTGGTATCGTGCCTTATAAGACTCTTCAAGGATTCCAGAAACCTGCCGTCGTCGTCGTAGGCAGGAGCGATGCTGTAATAAACGTTCTTATTTTTTGAAAGCGCATAAACCGGTCTTGCAACCGAATTATGCTCTATACTGCTTATAATTATATGGCCGCCGTCCGACATAATTCCCTGAATAGCAAGGTTCAGCGCATATGTGCAGTTCAGGGTAAAAACGACGTTTTCCGGTGAAGCTCCGAAAAAATCAGCCGCCGACTGTCTTGTGTCATACACCTTTTCCGACGTGGCCAAGGTCAGCCGGTGTCCTCCTCTGCCGGCGTTTCCGCCGTACCGCAGGATCGCTTCGTTTAATGCCCGCCTAACCTCCGGGGGCTTCGGAAAGGTCGTAGCGGCATTATCAAAATTAACGATCATTTAATCCCCCGCGCCGCTTAATAGCTTTCCGTATTCTATTTTGTTATTATTCAGTAATGCGATAACATCCCCGGGATCACCGTTTACAATCAAAACATGGGTACAGCCTCTCTCAGAAATTCTGGAGGCTCTTTTTATCTCGCTTTTATAGCCCATTGAAGCAAGCTTTCTCTGCGCTTTGATTGCATGAGTGACAGAGGGCATAGTAACTGTTGTTCTGTTCATATCAGTCTCCAATCCGGCGTGAAAATTCACGCTGTCACCCGTTATAGTTTCAGCGAAAGAGAGTTATCCCTCCGCTTATACCATTATATGAAGACCGCTTCACTGTTGTTACATTTTGTCAAAAGAGCGACGCAATGCGCGGAAATCCCGGAGCCGTCTCCCGTAAAGCCAAGTCCTTCCTCAGTCGTAGCCTTAATACTTACAAAGGAAACATGGCATCCGCATGCATCGGCAATGTTTTGTCTCATCCGCTCTATATAGGGCGAAAGCTTAGGCGACTGAGCTATAACCGTAGCGTCGAGATTTCCTAAGGCGTAGCCCTTTTCCCGCACCAAGCCGCATACTCTTTTAAGAAGGCCGATACTGTCCGCCCCCTTAAAGTCAGGATCCGTATCCGGAAAATGCTTGCCAATATCTCCAAGGGCAAGCGCGCCCAATAAAGAATCCATTACGGCGTGCGTCAGAACATCGGCGTCGGAATGTCCCAAAAGACCTTTTTCATATGGTATCTCAACTCCGCCCAGAACCAGTCTCCTGTTTTCAGCAAGCCGGTGTACGTCGTATCCGTGTCCTATCCTCATATCTGTTCCTCCAAAAGAAGATTTGCGATCTTAATATCCTCAGGAGTGGTTATTTTTATATTTTCATATCCTCCCTCAGTCATGCAGACCTTTACGCCTATCGCCTCTGCAAGCTGACAGTCGTCGGTAAAATCAAGACCGTGCTCAAGGGCGAAGTCCACAGCCTCGAAATATATCCTGCGTTTAAATATCTGAGGCGTCTGCGTAATATAAAGGGACGGTCTGTAAGGCGTATCAGTTATAAGTCCGTCGTTTACCACCTTTATCGTATCCTTAACCGGAACTCCGAGAACAGCCGCGCCGAAAACCTCGGCGTCGCGGGCGGTCCTTACTATTTGCTCAGGCTTTACAAGAGGTCTCGCTCCGTCATGCACCGCTATAAGACTCGTTTCCGGGCTTATTTTTTTCAATCCGCTGAAAACGCTTTCCTGCCTTGTCCCGCCGCCCTCTGCAAAGCCTCGGAGCTTTGCTATTCCAAGCTTTTCGGCAGTATTTTCAAGTTCCTTCCTGTCGCGTTTCCGGCAGACTACTACGATATCGCCGACCTCCGGACAATGCTCGAACGCAAGCATCGATCTCCCCGCAACATTTGTATTTCCCAGCGGAAGCAGAAGCTTGTTGACTCCGTTCATTCTGGACGAGCTTCCTCCGCATACTATTATAGCTGAAATTGACATTAACTTTTTCTCCGTTTTGCAGCCATTACGGCTTTACGTTCAAATTTTTTGATTTCAAGAATTGCATATATAAATTATACCATTTATTTTTCAATGTGTAAAGCGCAAGGAGGAATTATTAATAAAAGATAAAATGTAAATTCCGCTATTATATGTGAAATTCTTGACAAACAGTATGATTTTGATGTACAATAAAAGAGAAAATCATGAAAGGACTGATTGCAATGGGTTTAACATTAACAGAAAAAATATTAAAAGCTCATCTTGTAGACGGTGAAATGGTCAAGGGAAAGGAAATCGGTATCAGAATAGACCAGACTCTGACGCAGGACGCCACCGGCACAATGGCTTATCTGGAATTTGAGGCTATGGGAGTACCCAGAGTTAAAACTGAAAAAAGCGTAGCTTATATAGATCACAACACTCTCCAGAACGGCTTTGAAAACGCCGACGACCACCGCTTTATCGGAAGCGTTGCAAAAAAGCACGGTATTTATTTTTCACGTCCCGGAAACGGCATTTGCCATCAGGTACATCTTGAGCGCTTCGGAATTCCCGGAAAAACCCTTATCGGCTCCGACAGCCATACTCCCACCGGCGGCGGAATCGGTATGATTGCAATCGGCGCCGGCGGTCTTGACGTTGCGGTAGCAATGGGGGGCGGCGCTTATTATATAACATGTCCAAAGGTAGTAAAGGTTGAGCTTAAGGGAAAGCTCTCGCCTTGGGTTGCCGCAAAGGACGTTATACTTGAAGTTTTAAAAAGACTTTCCGTAAAAGGCGGAGTTGGCAAAGTAATCGAATACTGCGGAGAAGGCGTAAAAACTCTGTCGGTTCCGGAAAGAGCTACTATAACAAATATGGGCGCGGAGCTTGGCGCTACGACCTCCATATTCCCGTCCGATGAAATTACAAGAGAATTCCTGAAAGCGCAGCAGAGGGAAAACGTATGGACAGAGCTTTCAGCGGATCCCGACGCTGTATACGACGAGGAGCTTACCATAGATTTAGGCGAGCTTGAGCCGCTTGCCGCCTGCCCTCATTCTCCGGACAATGTAAAATCGGTAAGTGAAATAGGCAAAATCAAGATAGATCAGGTCTGTATCGGTTCCTGCACGAATTCATCACTTATGGATATGCTTAAGGTCGCTCATATACTTAAGGGAAGAACCGTTCATCCGGACGTATCGCTTTCTATAGCTCCCGGTTCAAAGCAGGTTCTTAATATGCTTGCTGAAAACGGCGCGCTTTCCGTAATGATAGACGCGGGAGCAAGAATCCTTGAAAGCGCCTGCGGACCTTGTATAGGTATGGGACAATCGCCTAATTCCAAGGGCATTTCTCTGAGAACCTTCAACAGAAACTTCGAGGGACGCTCAGGCACCAAGGACGGTCAGATTTATCTGGTATCTCCGGAGGTTGCCGCTGCTTCAGCGGTTGCCGGAGTTTTCACAGATCCGAGAGAGCTCGGCGAAATGCCGGAATTCAAGCTGCCGGAGGTATTCAAAATCAATGACAACATGGTTGTTCCGCCTGTACCTGAATCGGAAATGGACAGCGTAGAAATTCTTAGAGGACCGAATATCAAGCCTTTCCCGGAAACCTCTCCTCTTGATGACAGCATATCCGCTCCGGTTTCTCTCAAGGTTGGAGATAACATAACCACCGACCATATAATGCCGGCGGGAGCAAAGATATTGCCGCTCAGGTCAAATATTCCGGCTATCTCCCAGCATTGCTTTACAATATGCGACGAAAAATTCCCGGCAAGAGCAAAGGAAATGGGTAAAAGCATTATTGTCGGCGGCTCAAACTACGGACAAGGCTCGTCGAGAGAACATGCGGCTCTGGCTCCCCTTTATCTCGGAATCAAGGCCGTATTGGTTAAATCCTTTGCAAGAATCCACAGAGCTAATCTTATTAACGCCGGTATACTTCCTCTTACTTTTGTAAACGAAGCTGATTACGATTCTATATCGCAGAGCGACGAACTCGAACTTGCAAACGTAAGGGCGGAAATTGAAGCCGGAAAGAGGGAGCTTACAGTAAAAAACAAAACGACAGGCAAGGAAATCAAGGCGCTCTGCGAGCTCAGCGGACGCACAAAGGATATAATCCTTGCTGGAGGTCTGCTTGACTACACAAGAGAATCTATGAAATAATGGCAATCGATATATCAAAACGTCCGGACGGACCTATAAGGAAATTCACTATACCGCAGAAGCGGAAACCAGGGATAATGTCCGACCTTTTAAAGCTTATCGCGATCATCGCAATGACCGTTGATCATATTGCATGGGCGTTTGTTCCCTTCGGCAGCATTGCCGGACAGCTTATGCACGTTATAGGGCGGCTTACCGCCCCGATAATGTGTTTTATGGTTGCCGAAGGCTATTATAAAACGCGTAATGTAAAAAAATATGCTATAAGACTGGGCATATTCGCATTGATTTCTCATTTTCCGTATGTATTCTTTTCTTCCGGCAGATTCTATCTTATCCACCAGACAAGCGTGATGATTCCCTTGCTTCTAGGACTTGCCGCCCTTGTCGTAAGGGACAGTCCCAAATATGAGCCGACCGTAAAAAACATGATTATTCTTGTTATATGCCTTATTTCTATGGTCGGCGACTGGGGAGCCGTCGCGGTAATCTGGATACTGATATTTTCCGCTTGCCGGTTTGACCGCAAAAGGCAGATGAAAAATTTCTGCGCGGTCAGCGCGTTATATATCCTGCTGGACTTTATCTACTGCGCCGCTATGGAACAATGGTATCACGACCTCTTTCAGCTTGGCGTATTTCTTGCGGTACCGCTGCTTATGAGCTATAACGGTGTAAGAAAAGGCGGAAAAGCTTATAAATGGCTTTTTTACGTTTACTATCCCGCGCACCTTGCGCTGCTTGCGGTTTTAAGATATATGTGATTAAGCAGGTTAAAATATGGGTTTATTTAGTAAGATTTTTAAGTCCCCCGAAAAGGAGGATAAGAAACATGATTTTTCATATATCGCTGAAATAGCGGCTCTTATAACCTCGGATAATGCTGAAGTTATGGAGAAAATAAACTATTGTATCAGCAATCCGGAAGAATATGAAGTACAATGGGCAACGAATGGCATTGATTACGGCAGCAAGGATTTCGGCTGGATTAATCTGATATCTGAGCTTGAAGAAAGCGGGTATCTGTTCAGCGTTGACTTTAAATGCGAGCTTGAAGATTTTCTCTGGGCGCTTGAACAGATAAAAACCTACAGTCTTATCGATATCGACCTGTCGTCTCTTGATTTGGACGAAAACGGCGACGTAACGTCATGGGGCAGGAAAATCAACGCCGCTTTAAACGGGAAAGCTCTGATATGCACAGTTGATGTTGACAGCGACAGCTATGAGCTTATTATCGTTTCGGCTGATGTTTACAATATAATTTCGGACGCTGCAGAAAGCAACGGTCACAAAATAGACGAATTATAATTAACGGGAGGAAACCAATGGCAAAAATTCAGATGAAAACACCGCTGGTCGAAATGGACGGCGACGAAATGACAAGAATACTCTGGAAATGGATAAAGGAGATTCTTCTTGAGCCCTATATCGACCTGAACACAGAGTATTACGACCTCGGTCTCGAATACAGAGAAAAAACAAAGGACAGAGTTACCTTCGACAGCGCCGAGGCCACAAAAAAATACGGAGTAGCTGTAAAATGCGCAACGATCACTCCGAATGCAGCCAGAATGCCCGAATACAATCTTACAGAAATGTGGAAATCCCCTAACGGAACCATAAGGGCTATACTGGACGGCACCGTTTTCAGAACTCCTATTCTTGTCAAAGGAATTACGCCGTATATTCCGTCATGGACAAATCCTATAACAATCGCTCGTCACGCCTACGGAGACGTATATAAGAATACTGAAATGCAGGTCAGCGGCGGCGGTAAGGCGGAGCTTGTCTACACCGACAAGGACGGAAACGAAACCAGACAGCTTATCCATGAATTCGACGGCGACGGAATAATCCAGGGTTTGCACAATATTGATAAAAGTATCGCAGGCTTTGCAAAATCATGCTTTAATTACGCCCTTGATACAAAGCAGGACGTATGGTTTGCAACCAAGGATACTATTTCAAAAAAATATGACCACAGATTCAAGGATATATTTCAGGAAATCTTTGACGCCGAATATAAGGAAAAATTCGAAGCCGCAGGAATTGAATATTTCTATACTCTCATAGACGACGCCGTTGCAAGAGTTATTCGTTCAAACGGCGGCTATATCTGGGCATGCAAAAACTATGACGGAGACGTTATGTCGGATATGGTTTCAACAGCTTTCGGAAGTCTCGCAATGATGACCTCCGTTCTTGTTTCACCTGACGGAGTTTATGAATACGAAGCGGCGCACGGAACAGTCCAGCGTCACTATTATAAATATCTCAAGGGCGAGGAAACGTCGACTAACTCGGTCGCTACTATTTTTGCATGGAGCGGCGCTTTAAGAAAAAGAGGCGAGCTTGACGGCAGCAGCGAACTTACTGAATTTGCGGATAAGCTTGAAAGAGCAACCATACAAACGATTGAGAACGGCGTTATGACCGGCGATCTCTATATGCTTTCAAAGCTTGAAAATAAGAAAAAGGTAGATTCAAGAACGTTTTTGGAGGAAATCAACAGCAGACTTTCTCAGATGGTTTAATATATTTTAGGAAGGATCGGATTTCATGTCAAAACCCTTAATTTCAGCTCCGGTAATAAAGCGTCTGCCAAGGTATTACCGGTTTTTAGGCGAGCTTGAAAACCAAGGCTTTACAAGAATATCAAGCCGTGAGCTTTCTGAAAAAATGGGACTTACGGCGTCGCAGATAAGACAGGATCTAAACTGCTTCGGAGGCTTCGGTCAGCAGGGATACGGCTACAATGTAAAAGAACTGCATAAAGCCATCGGAGAAATACTCGGAATCAACGCCGGCAACAGGACGATACTTATAGGCGCAGGAAATCTTGGCAGAGCTATCGCCTCTCACATTGATTTTACTAAGCGGGGCTTCAGGCTTATAGGGATTTTTGACAGTAATCCTGAAAAAACCGGACAGATAATTTCCGGAATTAAAGTTTCCCACACAGACGTTATTGAAAAATTCTGCAAGGATAATAACCCTGTATGCGCAGTACTGTGTATTCCTAAATCCTCAGCACAGGAAATAGCAAACAGGCTGGTAACGCTGGGAATAAAGGGCTTCTGGAATTTCAGTCATTACGATCTTAAAATGGACCATAACGACAGTATAATTGTTGAAAACGTACATCTGGCCGACAGCCTTATGACGTTAGCTTACGGGCTTCACTCTAATTCCGATAGAGAAGAATAAAAAAATCAGGCTTTAAAAAGCCTGATTTTTTTATTTGATTATTATTTGTTAAGTTCTTTGTTTTTCTGACCGCTGCGGCATAAAGAAGAATTCGGACAGCAGCCGCAGTTGCAGCCGCATGAGGATTTACCGCCCGCCTTGTCTTTTCTGAGCTTTATTACAATAAGCGTCACAACAGCGGCAATTATAAGAAATACCACTATTGTTCCGATATTTGAAATCAGATAATCCATCATCGCTTTTATTCCGCCTTTCTCTCCGTCAGGAAGATCGCCCGCAGCTCTAAAAGAAATTTTACCGGCTTACGCTTTTACCCTGACTTTTGTTTTAAGAACACTGCTTTCATTATACGGCCTTACAAGCATATAAACAATAAACGCAATCAGAATCAGCGCCGCGATAAGACCGATAACATTTACATTTCCTGTAAATACCGAGCCTACCTGATAAATTATAAGCGAAACCGCATATGCAAAAACGCACTGATAGCCTATTGCAAACAAGGTCCATTTCGCATTGTTCATTTCACGCTTGATAGCTCCCATCGCCGCAAAGCACGGCGCGCACAGAAGATTGAAAACAAGGAAAGAATATGCTGAAAGCCGTGTAAACGCAGCGGCGACCTCCGGCCATATCTCGTCTCCGTTTTCAGAAAGCTCCTCCCCTGCAAAGTGAAATAGTTGTCCGAACGTTGCAACAACGTTTTCCTTTGCAATAAGTCCGGTAACAGTCGCGACGGCGGATTTCCAGTCGCCCCAGCCAAGCGGAGCGAATATCCACGCAAACGCGTTTCCGATTTTTGCAAGGACAGAATTATCCAGATCGTCGACCATTCCAAAACCGTTTTCCCAGCCAAACGCCTGAAGAAACCAAAGAATAATTGACGACAAAAGAATTATGGTACCTGCTTTCTTTATAAACGACCAGCCTCTTTCCCACATTGAGCGCAGAACGTTGCCTACTGTAGGCAGATGATATGCCGGCAGCTCCATTACAAAGGGCGCCGGATCACCGGAAAACAATTTGGTTTTCTTGAGCATTATACCTGAAACTATAATGGCGCCGACTCCGATAAAATATGCGGAAGCTGAAACCCAGCCGGCATTATTGAAAAGCGCTCCGGCAATAAGACCTATTATCGGCAGCTTCGCGCCGCATGGAATAAACGTGGTAGTCATAATAGTCATTCTGCGGTCACGCTCGTTTTCTATAGTACGAGAAGCCATAACTCCGGGAACGCCGCAGCCCGTTCCTATAAGCATAGGTATAAAGGATTTTCCCGAAAGTCCGATTTTGCGGGATATCCTGTCCATAACGAACGCTATTCTCGCCATATATCCGCATGCCTCAAGAAAACCGAGGAATATAAACAGAACAAGCATCTGGGGAACAAATCCCAGCACAGCCCCTACTCCGGCAATTATACCGTCAACAATCAGTCCCTGTAACCACGCCGCACAGTTTATGCTTTCAAGTAGCTTGTTTGCGCCGTTTGTTATCCAATCGCCGAAAAGAGTGTCGTTAGTCCAGCCCGTCACCCAGTCGCCTACCGTAGTTACAGAAACATAATATACGATAAACATAACGACTGCAAAAATCGGCAGCGCAAGAAAACGGTTGGTAACGACCTTATCAATTTTATCCGATAAGGTAAGACCTCCCTTATTTTTCTTTTTGCAGCAGCCCTTGATTATAGACGCTATGTAAATGTAACGCTCGTTTGTTATAATACTTTCAGAATCGTCGTCCATTTCCCTTTCTGCGGCGGCAATATCAGATTCTATATGCTCCATTATTTCCTTTGGTATTGAAAGACGGCTCAGCACCTTTTCATCGCGCTCAAATATTTTTATGGCATACCATCTCTGCTGCTCCTCAGGAATATTATGCAGGAAAGCTTCCTCTATATGAGCGATGGCATGCTCGACGCACCCGCAGAAGCTATGCTGAGGCACAGTACATTCTCTGCTTTCCGCGGCCGCCACAGCCCTCTCGGCAGCTTCCTTCACACCGACGCCCTTTAAAGCTGAAATTTCACAGACCTCGCAGCCCAGTTCCTTAGAAAGCTGAGAAATATTAATCTTATCTCCGTTTTTGCGCACTATGTCAATCATATTGACAGCCACGACAACAGGTATCCCAAGCTCTGTAAGCTGAGTTGTAAGATAAAGATTTCTTTCAAGGTTCGTACCGTCGATAATATTAAGTATAGCGTCGGGACGCTCGTCTATAAGATAATTTCTTGCGACTACCTCCTCAAGAGTATAAGGAGAAAGCGAGTAAATACCCGGAAGATCAGTAACAATAACGTCCTTGCGTCCCTTAAGCCTGCCCTCCTTTTTCTCAACCGTTACCCCGGGCCAGTTACCGACAAACTGGTTAGAGCCTGTAAGCGAGTTAAAAAGCGTTGTTTTGCCGCAGTTAGGATTGCCTGCCAGCGCGATTTTAATTTCCATAAATCTACCTCTTTTCTAATTAGCGTTTGCTAACTTATGTGCAAATTAATTGGTTTCTATCAGGTCTGCGTCTGCTTTTCGCAGAGTAAGCTCATAGCCTCTGACCGTTATCTCTATAGGATCCCCCAGAGGCGCTACTTTTCTGACGTATATCTCCGTCCCCTTGGTTATGCCCATATCCATAATTCTGCGCTTTACGGCTCCGTCTCCGTTAAGCCTGCTGACCTTAACCGTCTGACCGATTTTTGCTTCTCTTAGTGTTGACATATGCCTGCCTCCAATATCATACCATTATTTTTGAAGCCATTTCCTTGGAAACGGCAACTCTTGAATCCTTTACATTGACAATTACATTACCGCCGATTTCAGAAATAACAGTGACCGAGCCGCCTGCGACAAATCCCAGATTTTCAAGGAATTTTCTCGTTTCCGGCTTTCCGCCGACCTTTTTAATCATATTCTCCTCGCCGATATTAGCTAATGTCAAAGGCATCATTACACTCCTCCTCCCACGTTTTTAATCTGATAAGCGTATTGCCTTGCCGCCGTTATCCCGACTATTGATCGGCATATTATTGTCTGCCATTATCGGAATTATTATCATAAAAAGCGTTCTATTTGTTAGTGAAGGCTTACTGATTGCTGTAAAATAACGCGCTTCCGCGCCTTCACCCGCAATATTTATCAAGAATGGATTTAAGCGCACTGACGCTTGCGCTATGAATTCGCGCCACCGGAATATCATGCTTTGCGGATTTCTGATTTACTCTTTTCACCATTTTATGAGAGCACGTGTTCGTAAATACTACCATTAAATCAGGCGTTCCCAGCTTGTTTTCGAAATCCGACGGCATTTGTGTAAATACCTTTGCCTTGCAGTTATAAGATCTGCATATATCTTTATATCTGGTTGCCATACGGTCGTTACCGCCTACCACAACAATACTCATTCCGCACTCCTTTCACGTGGTTAGCTTACGCTGACTAAACATATAATATCACATTACCTAATGTTTGTCAAGAACCTTTTATAAAATTTTCTGTTATAATCATTTCAGTTTACAATGGCTTACTTTGCCAATTTAAATATATAGCTTTATTGTTGATTTATGGAAGATAATGTGATATAATATTACGAGTTAAATTTAAATAATGGAGTTGATTATGGAAAAAAGTAAAAATAATATTCCCCGTTATATAATCATAGGCGCTTTGTTGATTATTTTTCTTATAGCTTTTTGTATCAGATATGTTTCATTCATTTGGAATAACGAAAATGATAATTTGCTGAAATATGAAGTAGATACCAATAAGAAAAACGCAATAATTATAAATAATAAAATAAACGGATATATAGATTCTCTTGTGACTCTTTCATCGGCTATAACAAGCCATACCGGAGACGATGATTTTAAAAGCGATCTCATAAAAAATGCGCTGGACAATAATGCTTTTAAGCGTATAGGATTCGTTCTTTCCGACGGCTCATCTTATATAGAAGACAATAAGCTGGGCGTTCTTTATTACAGCAACGTTAATTTGCGGGAACGAGAATACTATCGGAAAGCGATAAAAGGCGAACGCTATGTATCTGCGCCTTCCAAAGATCAATGGTCAAATGAAAGCGTGGTAATTATAAGCGTCCCGATTTACGACGCAAACAATAAAATAATAGGTATTTTAGCAGGAGTGAACAATACATCCCATTTTATAAAATCGCTTGAAAATGATTATGAAAAAAATCATGAAAATACCGAAGCTTTTTTTCATATAGTATCTTCCGACGGAAATATAGTTTTCCGTTCTACCATCAATAAAAACGGAGTTGCAAAAAATATATTCGAAGGCGATTATGAATATATCGACGATATGGAAAAGCTTAAAAGCAATTACAGCAGCGGAAAAAGCGGAATCACAAAATTCAAATTAAAGGGTATAGAAGAACGATACTCGACATATACCCCAATTAACATCAACGACTGGTATTTAACGTCAGTTATACCGGTTGACTCTATTAAAAACCAAGTTATAAACATCATTTTGTATACGGTTGCCTTAATGGTAATTCTGTCGATTACCTTATGTATGTTAATTTTTTCAGTGATAAATATTCACAAAAAGAATCTTCGCGAAAAATACGCGCTTGCATTCAAGGATTCCCTCACGGGCTGCTATAATAAAACAAAATTTATTATTGAACTTCAGAATCACCGTAATTTATATGACGATCATCACGCGGTTCTGATGTATGATATTAAAAATTTTAAGGCTTATAACAATATATTCGGTTACCAAAGCGGCGACGAGCTTATAATAAAACTCGGCAGAATTTTTTCATCAAATATAAAAAGCGACGAACTTGTCTCAAGAATTTATGCCGAAAGGTTTATTCTACTCGTAGATTATTCGACAAAAGAACGTCTTAATAACAGAATAAATTATATTTTCAAGGAAATCGGCAAAGTCTTAAACGAAAGTAACGAATCCCAATATACTCTTATTGCCAGGTGCGGCGTGTATCTGATAAACGAAGTCGATACAGAACTTACGCCGGATACTATAATAGACTATGCAAATCAAGCGCGCATAATGATAACGGATATATCCGAAAGCACATATAACTACTTTGATTTCAACGAATATACAGTAAATAGCCAAAAGGCTAAAATAGAATCCCATATGCAAACAGCTCTTGAAAATAATGAATTTTTAGTCTATCTTCAGCCAAAATATTCAATAGTCGACAGTGAACCGATTCTCAACGGCGCAGAAAGTCTTGTAAGATGGAGATATAAAAATGAGAAATTTATGTTCCCGGACATTTTTATACCCACATTCGAGCAAAACGGCTTTATTACCAAGCTTGATCTTTACATGCTTGAACACACTTGCAAGATATTAAGAAAATGGCTGGACGAGGGCAAAAAATGCGTACCTATTTCCGTAAACCAATCCAGAGCGAACGTTTTCAATTCAGCATATCTCACAACTCTCCTTGAAATAATCGACAAATATGAAATACCGCATGAGCTGCTTGAATTTGAGATAACCGAAAGCGCGGTTATGGACGATATAGGACAGGTAAGGGAACACTTCAGGCAACTCAGAAATCACGGATTCCTGACAAGCATGGACGATTTCGGAAGCGGATTCTCCTCGCTTAATATGCTCAAGGATATTGAAGCCGATATAATTAAAATTGATAAGGGATTCTTTGACAGAGCGTTTGATTCCGTCAAGGGAAAATATATTGTTAAAACCGTTATATCTCTTGTAAAGGGACTCGGCTATAAGGTTATAGCCGAGGGTATAGAAACAAAAAAACAGTTAGAATTTTTAAAAACCTGCGGCTGCGACAGCATACAGGGCTATTACTTCGGCAAACCTCAGCCTTGGAATGATTTCGAAAATGAACATCTCAGCAAAATACAAGAAAGTGAAAACGCCGTAAGATAAATTCAGAATTTATAAATGGGAAGTAATTTAAACGACAAAATTTTCTTGACAATTTTTGCTTATACTGTTATAATATAAATCCAAATTCTAACAAGTAATTACAGTAAGACACCGCCGTCTTATAAGGGACGGCGGTGTGTTTTTTTACAAAGATCGGAAGTATTATGGAATTTTTTACAACAGTATTGAAAACGCAGATATCAATTGTCAGTAAGCTAGCCGCCGGGTGTTCCGTTGAAAAATCAAGATTTGCACAGGATAAGATAGGCGAGCTGATGGCGCGTAAATACAAGCAGGAAGTTTCATACGAAAAAATACGGTCCGGCGAATTTCATGCTGAATATATTATACCTGATGAAAAGAAATTAAACGGTATTATTTTATATCTTCACGGCGGGGGCTATGTATCGGGAGGAATGAATTACGCAAAGGGCTTCGGAACAATATTAGCCTGCCCGAATAAAATTCCCGTATGCTGCGTAGCTTATCGCCTGGCGCCGGAAAACGCGTTTCCCGCCGCATTGACCGACGCGTTAAACGCCTACCGCTTTCTTATTCTGGAGGGATATTCTCCGGAAAATATTATACTCTGCGGCGAATCTGCCGGAGGCGGTCTTGCCTATGCGCTGGCGCTGAAACTCAAGGAGGAAAAGCTTGAAATGCCCTGCGGGATTATAGCCGTTTCGCCATGGAGCGATTTGACCTTATCCGGCGTATCCTATGACAAAAATCTTGAAAACGATCCGTCTATGACAAAAAAACGCCTGAAATTCTATGCGGACTGCTATACGGATCAGCCGGAGCTTCCTCTTGTATCGCCGCTTTTCGGAGATCTTGCAAATCTGCCTCCCTCCTTGATTTTTGCAGGAGGAGACGAAATTCTGTTGAGCGATTCTGAAGAACTTCATGAACGGCTCGTTTCCTGCGGCTGCCGATCGCAGTTGCATATTGCTCCGGAAATGTGGCATGTATATCTGCTTTATAATTTAAAGGAATTTGAAGAAGACTATAAAAGAATCAACGAGTTTCTGAAAGAGGTGCTCAATGACTGATAAAAAGCGATTATGGATGCGGCTGGATAATGCGGCAAAGCTGTATCCGGCGGTAAGAACCAAAAACTGGAGCAACGTATTCAGATTGTCGGCGACGCTTACGGAACTAATAGATCCCGCGTTTCTGCAATCCGCACTTGAGTCTACTATAAAGCGCTTTCCCTCTGTCGCCATGAGACTCAGGCACGGCTTCTTCTGGTATTATCTTGAAGAAATTCCTAAGGCGCCCCAGGTTATTTACGAACGTCCGTATCCGTGCAGTAAAATGTCCGGAAAAGATATAAAGACCTGCGCTTTCCGCGTTCTTTATTATGAAAACCGTATAGCGGTCGAGTTTTTCCATTCACTGACCGACGGAAACGGCGGACTGGTATTCATAAAGACGCTTGCGGCAGAATACATCAAGCAAAAAAGCGGCGTTGAAATTCCGTCCGTAAACGGTGTTTTCAACCGCTTGGAAAAGCCCGACCAACGCGAGCTTGAAGACAGCTTTTTAAAGCATCATGGAGCCGCCTCGGGATCCAGACGTGAAAAAACCGCCTATAAAATACGCGGTACAAAAACAAACGGTTTTCATTATCTGACCACCGGAATAATCAGCTTAAACGACGTCCTTGCCGAATCAAAAAAACGCCATGTAAGCCTTACAGCGTTCATAGTTTCGGTTATGATATTTTCAATAATGCAGATGCAGGATCATGACATACCGGATAAGAGAAAACAAAAGCCGATAAAAATTCTTATTCCGGTTAATCTGAGGAAATATTTTGACAGCATTTCCATGCGCAATTTTGTACTTTACATTACGCCGGGAATAGAAGCAAATCTGGGCGAATTTACTTTTGATGAAATAGTAGAAGCTATACACCACCAGATGAAGCTCCAGCTAACCGAAAAACAGATGAGAACAAGAATAACCGCAAATGTAAGAGCTGAAAAAAACAAGCTTCTGAAGGTTCTTCCTCTTTTTCTAAAAAATATCGGAATGAAAATAATGTTTTCCCTGGTCGGAGAAAAAAAATCCTGTATTACTATGTCTAATCTCGGCGTCGTTACAGTACCCCAAGAAATGGAGCCGTTTGTAAGCAGATTTGATTTTACACTGGGAGTACAGTCTACAGGCTGCAACAACTGCGGAATATTATCCTATAAGGATAAGCTGTATATAAACCTGATAAGAAATATTGAGGAATCGCAGCTTGAAAGACTGTTTTTCACAAATTTAGTTAAAATGGGAATAGGCGTTACTGTTGAAAGCAATCAGAAAGGAAAGGTGACATAAATGCCTTATTGCGTTAATTGCGGAGTAAAGCTAAGCGATTCCGACGACAAATGTCCGCTGTGCCAGACGGCGGTTTATCATCCCGGTCTACAGCTCAGGACAGACGGAAAGCCTCCGTTTCCCGCAGCAGAATTGAATCAGCCTAAAATGAATCCTAAATACAAAACGATTATTGCGGCCCTGGCTCTGCTGCTTCCGGCTTTATTATGTCTCGTCTGTGATTATAGCATAAGCCGGCGTATAGTTTGGTCGGGCTTTGCGTTAGGAGCAGCTCTGTTAATCTTCTTCGCCGTTTTTATCCCCTTGCTAATTTCAAATAAAAACGTATTTTTTTATTTATTTGTCGATTTTGCGGTAATTCTCGGCTACCTGAAATACATTGAATATAAAACCCTCGGAAGCTGGTTTATAACGTTTGCATTTCCCGTTATGATTTCAATTATGATAATTGTATCAGCCGGACTTCTCTTAAAGCGCTTTACTCGTTTTACAAATCTTATGATTTCGGCTATTTCACTTATACTAATCGGATTCGAATGCGTGCTGCTTGAATTTCTTATCAGCAGAAATTTTACAGAGCAGGAGCATTTTATCTGGTCTTACTATCCTCTTATTACATTTGTTGTTTTGGGAATTATTCTTATTATAATTGATAAAAACCATAAGCTCAATGAAAAAGTTAAGAAAAGCTTCTTTATATAAAATATAAGCCGTTTCCTTTTAATAAAGGGAAACGGCTTTTTGGCGCGGCAGCGGTTTCATATGAATATTTTTATATTATTAGGAATATTATTATTAAAGTAATTTATCCTGAAAGGAGAGTACAATATGGCATTTTCTGATTTGGAAATATTAGCCCGGATCTTAAAGTGCGAAGCCGGAGGTGAAGGAGAAAACGGAATGAAGGCTGTCGCATGCGTTGTAATGAACCGCGTCAATATAACCTACGGCGAATACGGCAGGCTTGAAAAGACAATAAGGGCAATTATTTATCAACCCGGGCAATTTGACTGCGTCCGCGAAACCATACGGGGAAATTATAATATGCAGAATATTTATAATATGCGTCCCGATCAGGAGCATTATGATATTGCAAACTGGGCGATAGCAGGCAACAGACTCACTAACCTTGGCTTCGCGCTATGGTATTTTAATCCATTTCAGCCGACATGCCGGCAGTTTTTCCCGTCAAACGTCGGCGAATTTGTAATCCGTATCGGAGATCACTGCTTCTATAACCCCACCGCCGCATATGCCGATACGTAAATTTCTATGAAAGGAATTGTTTTATGAATAACAATTTTGACGAAAGCTTCAGACAGATTGTAAATCAATCGAGAAACCCGTCGGTAAGACCGCGAAACAACAACGACAATAAGAACGCGTCTATTCCAAATGAGCATAATTTCACGACTCCGCAGCAGCAGGCGTTCGATACCCCTGAAATGATAGGCTCCATGCAAAAGATACTTGCCGAAAACATAGGAGAATACGTTGTGATAGAATTCCTGATAGGCACTAATATAATCACACGAAAACAGGGGATTCTGTATTTTGTGGGAACAAGCTTCGTTACTCTTTATGATGATGCCAACAATAATTATATAGTCTGCGATATTTTCTCAATTAAATTTGTATACTTCTATCTCCCGGGCCAGCGTCCCAATCAAAATTTCAACATTCTTCCCAATTCAAACGGCAATATGGGCTAATAAAGCTTTTTAATACCGGAGCCGCCTTTAATCGCGGCTCCGGTTATTTTATATATATAAATCTTAATTTGCTCTTAAAATCTGCTGCGACAATACAAGCGGAATCTTAATAAGCGCGTCTGCATTCAAATCTTCACGGTTCATATCAACTGCCGTAAGCTGATTATTACCGTAGGTTTTATAGTAATAAATTCCTTTATCGGCGTTAATACAGCAGGAATAAGTTGTAATATAATCATTGCCTCCGGTAGTTTTTACGCTGCCTCGTACCATTGCCACCGAATCAAGCAAATGAAAAAACTGAGCCACACTGCCCTGCTCGGTATCCCGGCATACTGAATTCATGCTTAGATAAGACGCCTTTACAAATCTTGACGCCGGTGAATAGTCTCCGGGAAGCCCGCGGCTCCCCAAACCGTGACCGAACGGTTTAAGTCCCATACGGCTGCTTAATCCGTTTGAAGGATTTTCAGTTATAAGATTCAGATACTGGCAGAGATTTGTCATCTGAAAATCAAAGGGCGGATTATTAGTAAGAACTCCGGCAGGATTATCATAAATTCTAATTCCGCCCTTAGTGGATTCAAGTACAATAGAGCTTTCACTGTCGGCAATATGCCAGTGAAGAGGCGACAGCGGCAGCCGGCCGCTAAAAGGAATATCAATAATATTTATATCTGATAAAAGCTCTCTGGCTTCTTTAACGGAGCCGCACCGGCCCAGCAGCCATGAAACAAGCTCAAACGGAGAAATATTTACGCTATGGGCCTCCTCAACGGCTGAATAAAAGGCATAGCCCGGAAAATTAAGACAAGCTATACAAAGTCCCTTTTCATTGGCCGCCTCTGCATAAAACGGGTATCCCTCATAAATTTCCGCCATTCCTATCAATGCGTAATGACGCCTCAAGGAACCGGCTTTTTTAAATTCAAAGGGATAATTACGGGGAGTAATTACTATTCCGTTTCCAAACTCATAATCCAAATCCATATTTCGTCCGAAATAAAAATCCTGCGTTTTAATCGCTATACTCGTACACATATCGTTCTCTCCTTCTTATTATATATTATTACAGAAATTTCTTAATTATTAGTCTGAGTAACCGATATTGAAGCATAAATCCGTCTCACCTTTTAAAAGATAAATTCATATAATATTATGATCATGTTTAAGGAGTGATTTCATTATGATCATGTGCGCTACTATTTTGGAAGTACAACGAGACAGACTGCTGGTACGGGATAACTCAACGTCTCAGATAGTTGCGGTAAATACGCGCTTTGCCTGCAATTTTCGCGTCAATAACAGGGTAAAGATATTCTATAACGGAATAATGACTATGAGTATACCTCCTCAGATAAACGCTATTAGGATATTCAGAATTCCGTTTAATATGTGCTTATGAAATAAAAAGAGGTCGGTAATTCCGACCCCTTTTTATTGAATTTATAATAATAAACCGTGTTGCGTTTCTATCATTTTAAGGCTATTTTTATCAAGAAATATTATTATAATGATTTTATAAATATTAAAAACTCCGTATCTACGGCGTTTAGCGTAAATACGGAGTTTATGTATATCTTTGATTATAAAATAGATGAATGAAATTTACATTATTCTCTCGGTAATTTCCACATCGTCTGTGGTAATGAAATCACGCAGTTTGACGCCGTCAAATTCAAAATCAAGAGTTTGCTCAAGGGTTAATCCGACCGCTATATCTTCTTTATCGTAAATCCATATCTCAAAATTATTATTATGACCTTCAATACCATAGTAGATACCATTATATTTAAACCCAACGTTTGCCCCACATGAAAGATATATCTTAAACTCTGCAAGTGTTTCAAATTTGTGATCGGCAGGGTTATACTCATAATTTTTCATTGATTTTTCATCTCCTGTAATATAATCAGATACTTTTCCGAAATGTACATTAACAAATTCTTCAAATGATGGTGCTTCATTGTCAAAATAATTAAATTTATCGTGAAACTTCGGAAAATTATTATCCCAATTTATTAAGTGGTCGTGAGGGTTAGAATGCTGATGAGCTTTATTGTGATCTGTCAAATGTCTTTCAGCAGCAATTTTCCCTTCTTCATCATAATAATCAAGAACTTTATAGCTTCCTTTAGTTGTTTTCACGGTATTTTCCTTTATAGCGTTAGGTTTTCCTAAAAACCTTGCAGAATTTTTATCTTTTGGTTTCCATTCACCACCATATGCACTTCCGCCGCCTTTGCAAACATAACCGTACTTTTTAATTATTATATCAGATTTATTCTGCCGTGTCAATGAATTGACCTTGATGTCATTGAGATATTTCCACGAGCTTAGTTCATAATTAACATAAATAATATCTCCTTTCATTTCAGAAAATGGTTCGCTGTAACAAATGATTTTTTCAGGTTCAATTTCAGAAAGCATTTTGTTGTATCCTTTCATAAACAATTCTTTCTGGTTTTTATGATGATTGCTTTCATGAAACATATATGTGGAAACTGCTATAACCGAGCCTTTTTCAATTCCCTTAAAACAAAAATCAAAGGATTTTTCATCACCCCAGCTTACCGTAGGTATGACTCGGATTCCTTTTGACGCAAAAAAAGCCCCGCACCATCTGTTTCTGAATGTGTTGTAAAGCTGAATTGTATACGGCATTTCTATATACATACTGAAGTCCGGCGTGAGAATTCCTTTATATTGAGATAAAGGTTTCAAATACAACTCCGGTTTATTCCATACTTTTTCAAAATTGTAGTCATACAAAAAGAAATGAACAATTCTCTCAGAATGTTTTCCATCATCTTTTTTTAGTTGATTAAATCCGAGCATAAGAAGATTTCTCAGCTCATCTTCTGTGAATTTTGCTTTCGGAACATCCGGAATACCAAATGAATTTGCAGAATCAAATTCATTTCTCAAAAACAATGGATTAGTACGATAGTTAAAATTTTCCAGTGTCATTCCAATTTCCCCTTTATGTATAGTAAAGAACATACCTCTCTATAAATAGCAAGATAAAGGGAGTTTATTGCATTAAAACATACAAATAAGGAGAAACCATTTAAGAAAATAGTCAATCTGTATAATTTAAATAATTAGTAATTATACAGATTGACTAACAACGAAAATAAACATTAAAAATTCAGACAACAAAAAAATCGAATTCCATTTTTATAAACGGAATTCGATTTACCATTGGCGGAGAAGGAGAGACTCGAACTCTCGCGGCAGTTTCCCACCCTACGCCCTTAGCAGGGGCTACAGATGTGTGTATTTACTGCGGTTTTTAAGCAATAAGTAGTAACGGAGTAGGAATGACTATTTAATATTTATTATACACAACAATTTTTAATCCAGCGGAATTTATTAAACATAAATTTACCTCTGGACATGATTCGACTTTTTTGCTATAATTTTAAAACAAGAAAGGAGGATGTATGTTAATAGCAATCTGCGACGACGAGCAATTTTTTCTCGACTATTTTGAAAAGACGATCAAGGATTATTACTATTATGACCGTGGGATGACCTGTCAAATAATAAAGTATCTCAACGGACACGATCTAATGACAGACATAGAAACACAAAAATATAAAATAGACGTAGCCGTATTAGACATTGAGATGCCCGGATATTCGGGGATAGAATTAGTTAAGGACATCCGAAAAATTTGTCCGGATTTACCCGTGATGTTTTTAAGCAGTAATGAGACTTGCGGCGATGTAGCCGTCGAGTATGACCTATGCGCCTACATATATAAAAGTGCCGGAGAAACAAAACTATACAACGCCTTTGATTTTTTATTAGAGGAAGAAAAAATAGCAAAACAGACCTATGACACGAAAAATATAAATATACGAATTTCTGACATCGTATACATCGAAATGAAAAACCACGAGGCTTTATTTCACACAGAATCTGGGATTTACAACGACCGAAATACTTTAAGTAATCTACAGATAGATTCGCGTTTTGATAAGTTTGTTACTTTAAGCCGTAGCTTAATGGTAAATTATAGGTTTATTGCGGATTTAAAAGATGTTGTGTACCTGACAACAGGAGAAACGCTTAAGTACAGCCAATCAAAAAAGGAAAACATATTAAAAAAATGTATTTACTTAAGGGGGCAAAGGTTTAGATAATGTGGAGCTTGATAGAACACTCAGCCAGTCTGGCTGAAGCAGTTATCATCACGGGCTTTACAACAATGGTATTGGGCTATAAAAGCCCCGGACATAAATGTTTAAAATATATAGTTTATACGCTTGTTTCTTTCATAAATATTGCTTTTTTAGCAAATTATTTGCCGGCAAAAGTTTCGGAAACGCTTCCGGGTATATCACAACTTATCATAAGTATGATATTTGCAGTACTTTTTTTGAAAGGAAATCTATTTTTCAAATTTTATATTATATTTATAAATAATTATATGATATTTCTTATAAACATTCCCGTTATGATGGCGTTTAATAGTTTTCTTGACGGTAACGGACTGCACGCCGCCGTTTACATACAAGGCGCGGTACGTATAGCTATTTTAGTTATAACAAAGCTGCTGTTTGCGCTTGCCTCATACGGCTTTTATAGGTGGTATCGTAAAAATCTCCGTAACGCCGACTTTAGTTTCGGCTCTGCCGAGTGGATAGCTCTGCTTTTTATATGCACAGCCTCCTTTGCGGTGGGGCTATATGTTTTTCAGCAAAACGTAAGCCGTTATAAGCCTTTAATCATGACGTTTGCTTCTCTTATCGCGTTAGTGATTAATGGGCTTTCTCTGTACGGGATATTTCGCTCTGCCCAAAATAAGCAGAAATCTGAGGAAATAAAATTTTACCAGTTTGAAAATAAGGCGATGAAAAAGAATCTTGACGAGTATATAAAAAGAGAAGAAGAGATACGGAGTATTAAGCATGACATTGAAAATGTTGCTGTAACAACAACCAGTCTTTTAGATCATAAGGAGTATGATAAGATACGTGAGCATTATTCACAGTTGGTTAATAGAATACATAGCGGCCGTGTGGTATATACGGGTGTGAAAAATGCTTATATTAACGCAATCATTCAGCAAAAATATGCTGAATGTTATGATAAGATAGATATAAAATGCCATGCAAGCGGCGATTTTAGCAAAACAGAGGGCTTTCAAAATGTTGACATCATAGATATTTGTACTATTATCGGTAATCTCCTCGACAATGCCACAGAAGCGTATACCGACAGCTTTAAAGACTACGAGATTATAATAAAACTTGATGTGTTTGGCGGAGCATACTCGGTTGAAATATCAAACCCCATAGAAAAATCAGTATTAGCATATAATAGTCGCCTTAAAACAAGCAAGACCGACGTCAAAAATCATGGGCTTGGTATCAAAAGCGTTAAAAGACGAGCTGAAAAGTATAACGGCAACGCTGAATTTACAGAGGAAAATAACCGTTTCGTAGCGCGAGTATGGCTTAGACCGGAAGAGTGATATACGGTGAATAAATCCACATATAATACCACCTTTCTTTTTTGAAAATATCTATATAAAACCTCTTGTAAAATCAAAAAAAATGTGGTATAATTAAATTGTTAGTTTTATATACTGCTGATACAATTTTTTTGATTGTACAAAGTGGTGATTGCTGAGTTCGTTATTGGACTCGGCTTTTTTATATGCTATTGATGCCGCTTGAATTTCATATTTCGAACAAAAACCCCTTTAAAACTTATTGACATTTACATATAAACAGGTTATAATGTGCTTACAAAACTTGAAAATAAAGAAAAACATAAAAAATTTTCTTTTTATTTGTATGCTTATATGCAAAATTCGGGGAATAATTAATTATATATGAAAGCATTTATTAAAGTACTCATTTATAAATTTCAACAGTTGGCATTGTTTAAAGTTGTTATATTTCAACAAGAATACTTACAGAAATATGACAAAAGATTTTGTTTATTTACATTTCCGTCTAAAAATGGTAATATTATGTTAGAATAATTGTTACATTATATTGGGGCTAACATACTATGAAAGACGTAAACTTTAACGCTTATCATGCAACGGACCGAAAATGTTTAGATGGAATATTAAAAGAAGGCTTTATATATAAACCAAATAAGGAGCACTGGTTAGGTAATGGAGTATATTTTTTTATAGAATATGAATTAGCTCGATGGTGGTATAAAACCGAGCATAAAAACTTCGGGCAAAAAATAAAAAATCCTATAATAATAGAAGTTACATTAAATGTGGTTTCTGATAATATGGTAGATTTTAGAATACTAAATGACTATAATTGGATTGCACATAAATATAATCAATTTATAAATGAAATATTCGAATACGGTACTCCTACCCAGCCAATTAATTATAATAAGTTAAGATGTTCCTTCTTTGATTGGATAAGTAACGCATATAAAATAAAGGTTGTAATAGGTAGTTTTTCAAAATATAAAAGTAGTTATTTAAAAAGTAACTTACCCATAAAATTTCAATTACCGTATATAGAATATCAAGTGTGTGTTTATGATAATTCTATTATACAAGTGTGTAATTATAGCAAAGGTGTGATTTAAATGAGTAAAAATTTCGAAATTAATAAAAATGACATTGATATGATTATAAAAGCATGTAAGGAAAATGGAATTATTTTAGATCCAAATGTAAAGTCTGATAAATTTCTATTATTAGACGATGATGGAAATGAATTTTATATCGATAAAGGTTATAATATTTTTAATAATGATTACACGCAATCATTCTATAATAATATTAGTATTTCTATAATTACAGATACGGCTAAATATAAAAATTACATGCCCGGGAAAAAAACAAAATATAATCCAATGAATACTGAGTATTATAATAATAATAAATTTCATTGCGGTTACATTAGTTTAAATCATGTTGCTTAAGGAGAGCATATGAAAGAAAGCTTTTTTCAATTTAATGATCCTGTATTACTAAAACTGGATTATAAAGAAAATCAGAATTTTGATTATGAAAAGTTCAATGAAATGAAATTGGATTTTGAGATTTCAGTAAATAAGAGCAAGAATAATCAAGCTTTTGTTACACTATCCTTAGTTATAGGTAAAGACGCTAACAATCCCTTTTACCTTAGTATTTCAATGGGCTCTGAATTTTCATGGGAAGATGAAAAAGAAGATGATTTAATATCGGAATTACTAAATATAAATGCTCCTGCACTTTTAACCGGATATATGAGACCGATAATATCACTCATAACATCATCTTCAAGATTTCCAACATTTAATTTACCGTTCTTAGATTTTACTCAACAATATAAAGAAATTAAATCTAAAAGTACAGAAAAAATCCCCTCAGACAATTAAGTCCGAGGGGATTTAACTTATTACATCTTCTTTTCAAGCTCCGTATGCAGTCTTTTTATAAAATTCTGTCCGGCAATCCCGTTTTGTTTATAACCCCATTGCCCTAATAGATAATTCACTGCGTTCAGAGTTCCGTCTCCAAACCATATGTTTTTATCCATTCCGTACTTATTTATTCCGGCCTTTTTCGCAAGGAGCAGCAGCTCTTTAAGGGAAAGCACGCCGATAGTGCTGTCGCCCTTCTTGTAGCCCGTTTTGTCCAGTACAGGCTTAGCAGACGAAACACTGTCAGTCTTAACCGTTATTCCCAGAGTTTTCAGAATACCGTCCGCATAAGCTCTCGCTATCTTACTGTAATTTGCCTTGATATAGTCTGCGTCCGATTTCGTATCTACAAATCCGCCCTCCAGCAAAACGGCAGGCGCGGCAGTCAGCCTGATTATTGCGAAGTAGTCTCTTCCGTTAGAATCAAGCTTTGTCTTTACTCCTCTGCTTTTCATAAGCTTTTTCATTTCCGTATTTATGTTTTCGGCAAGCGTTTTTGAAGTACCGCCTACACGGCTGTAATACACTTCAAAGCCTGTTCCGCCTCCCGCGTTGTAATGAACGTCTATTACAAGATCGGGATTGTACGCGTTGCACATTGCAACCTTGCTGTCCATATCGGTATCTACATCCGCAGTTCTCGACAGCTTATATTCCACTCCCGCCTCTTTGAGATACTGCGCTACAAGCTTAGCAGTCTTAAGGGTATAGTCCTTTTCGGTTATGTATTTGACAGCTCCCGGATCATTTCCTCCGTGTCCTACTCCTATAAATACTTTTTTACTCATAATTATTTATCCTCCTTTTTCTCATTCTGCGTTCCGAAATAAAACGCGATAACCGTTGTGAAAATCATTAAAAACTGTTCCCCTGATATTTTGCCTTTTAAAGAAAGCGCAGCAAATACCGCTGTCAGCGCTATTGTTACTATACTTTTAACATTAATTAGTTTCATGATTTTACCTGTCATTTTCAAGTCTCCTTTCAATATCCTCTATTCTGTGATTAACCGTCTTTACCTGTTCTTCTACTACCGGCATACGTCTTGCGAAATTGTTATGCTCTGCAACCCGTCCTTCAAGCTGCTGAAGGCGGTAATTTGTCATTTTTGACGACACAAGAATACCTCCCAACGAGCCGCCGAGCGTTCCAATTAACGCTATCAGCGCTACTATTATATCTGTCATAAAACACCTCCATATTATTATTCATCTTAATTATCCGTTTTACCTCCCAACAATAATGCTGATAGTAGATATTTTTGTATTAAAATATACAATTAAGAAAATTTTGTAATATTTCTGTAATAAAATAAAAAAAACGACGGCAGACCAATATGGTCTGCCGCCGTAAACAAATCTATTATTTATTCAATATCCCGTTACTTCATTGCTACAAAACCCTCAGGAACATCTCCGACTATTATATTCTCTGCCAGAATACAGTTAAGATTCACCGTTATTTCTTCACTCCCTGAAGGAAATACCGCTTTAAGCCTCGCCTTGACATCAAGCGAAATTTTATGGCATGTCTGATTAATTCCGGCAGACACAAACTCGCTTTTTAATTCCGTATCCGCACTTCCCACAGGCAACAGCTTTACGGTAATTTCAGGTCCTCTCCCGTTTAAAAGGTAAAAACCGCTCAACGTACCGAGTGGTATATTTATTTCACTTTCAGAAAGCCGTTCAAAGCTGCTGTTTATTTCTGTAATTATCATACTTTGAATTATATTTAAATTCTTGGTGCAAAGCTGGGAAGACGAAATCTTTCCGTCTTCATCATAAACTGTAACTGACAAATCAGAATATTCCGCGCCGGTTTCCTCCATTACAGCTTTTACAGAGGAGCTGATTGCTTCATTCGCTTTTGAATGGCAGTAATATGTACCCATCTCCTCCGAAAAGCTCCGTATACGCCTTTCTATACAAAAAAGTGTAATAGCTATTGTAGCAACAATACAAATGACGGCAATCAGCATTTTCTTGCTTTTAGGCAGCGAATCCGATTTATTTCTCATATTTTCCTCATAAATCAAATGGACGGTCGGTCAGACCGTCCGATATTGGCTTATTCCGAACAACCGCAATCATAGTCGTCAGAAATTTCACCCGCAATTGGAGGCGGATTTATTCCAAACGTATCCATAGTCTGACATCCGCAGCAGCCGTTTCCGTTCCCGCTGTTATCTGAAATCCTCGGTGAAAACTCTTCAACCGGGAATCTTATCTTATCGAATACTTCGCACGGACTGTCTGTTTCAGAACAGCATTCCTTTTTAGGAATAGTATAGTTATAGGTGGGAACCATTATAGTAACCGGACGTATCAGCTCCACTACATAAAACAAACCTATTGTAAGAGCAACTCCTCTTGAAGGCTTTCCTCTTTCCGCAGAATCGCCATCAGTAAGAACCGTGCATACGCATCCGCAGTCGCAGCCCCTGTGTGAAATAATTTTAGATTCAAGAACCAACGGCGATACTACCTGCACAAGAGCGGTAGGCGGGTTCACAGTATCACAGCAGCTTCCAGTCGTTCCTATAACGCTTCCTTCACTGGAGAAGGTTTTGGAATTTGTTTCGCTTCCGTAAAGAATACAGCTTTTGCTTACGGTAGCCTTACCTGAAAGAAAAGTAGGCGTTCCGCAGGCACGGTCATAGGCCAGAAGCTGCACATCAAACGTAAAGGTGATATCTACCGAATAAAATCCTTTATTAAAAGGAATCGGCTCAACATTCATGCATACATTCGATACTGTTATACATCTTGATTTGACTATAGTTGCAGACGGCGGTACCGGCGACGTCAGAGCAACCTGAACTCCGGTAATACAATCCTTATCGCTGCAGCTGTCGAACACTCTGTTTACCTTGATAGGCACAGCGTCTCCGTTATTACAGCCGCAGTTATTTGCATATTCGCTCATGGAATATCCTCCTGTTTCATATTTGTATTCAGAGTTTACAATTTGAATACTTCAATATATCTTATTCACAATATGTTTATTTTGTTACTGAACGGGAGGAAAAATTTTATAAAAACAATAAAAGGACGCTTTATATTAAAGCGTCCTCACATTTTAAGTATTCTTATCAACCTGATGAAATTTTTTAAGATTTCCTATTTTTTCATTTCTTTCGTCCAGAATCTTTTCCACATCCGACCATTCCAGCCCTTGATTAACACATAGAACCATTATGTGATAAAGCAAATCGTTAATTTCATTTTTAAGCTCGTTATTATTCTTATTCTTAGCGGCAATTACAGTTTCTGTGGCCTCTTCTCCGATTTTCTTGCATATTTTATCAACGCCCTTTTCAAAAAGATAACAGGTGTAGGAATTTTCCTGAGCGGTACCGCTGTCAAACTCAGCCTTTCTTTTCTTAATAACCTCAAAAATTTCTTCATATACCGTCATATTTATACTCCGTTCCGCCGCAATATATATTAAAATGAAAATCCTGTGCGGCATCTTAGGAATTATCATTTTTTAATACACTGAAAATGCCTATTATTTCTCATCATTATATATTTCATTAAAAAAGCAGCTATATTCCCCCGTATGACAAGCGACGCCCGTCTGCTTGACATTTACCAGCAATGTATCGTTATCACAATCACCGTAAATGCTTACCACCTTCTGTAAATGACCGGAAGTCGCTCCCTTGTTCCAATATTCCTGCCTTGAACGGCTCCAAAACCATGTATAGCCCGTTTCAAGGGTTTTCCTCAGACTTTCCTTATTCATGTATGCAAGCATTAAGACCGTCTTTGTGTCAGCCTCAAAGCAGATTGCCGGAATAAGCTCGCCCTTGACAAAAAATTTATCTATCTCATTCATATTAATTTTAATCATTTAATTTACCTCTAAAAAATATTTATAACAGCTAAAATAACAAGTAAACACAACAAACATAAAGGTAAAAACATAATTATAAGCAATAAAAATTCCAGAAGAACAGCTTTGATTTTATGTTCCAGTTTTTTAATAAGCATTATATTAATAATAAATATATAGAAATCAATAAAGAAAAAATGTAAATTAAAATTAATATTATATGTTCATTTTTGCTGACTTCAAATATTTAACTATTATTAAAATAACTGCTTAATTGATTTATATTTGAAAAGAATTAGCATAATATTACGCAGAAGTATCATCTAACGATAACGCCCTTGCCTCTGCAATGCTCCTTAACCTCTCCGACAGTCAGTTCTCTGAAATGGAAAAGCGACGCCGCAAGAGCCGCAGTTGCACCGGTTTTCTCAAAAACCTCAGAAAAATCATTTATTTTTCCTGCGCCGCCGCTTGCAATTACAGGTATGCTTACAGACCTGCACACAGCATTTAGCATTTCAATATCAAATCCGGCTTTCGTACCGTCCGCGTCAATTGAATTAAGGCAGATTTCTCCTGCGCCAAGCCGTTCGATCTGCTTTACCCAGTCAATCAGGTCAAGCTTCATGTCTACTCGTCCGCCGTTGATGTACACCGTCCATTTTTGATCCGCAATTTTTTTGGCGTCAATGCCCACGCAGATACACTGACTTCCGAATATATCGGCTCCATCTTTAATAAGCCGCGGGTTTTGTACAGCCTGAGAGTTTACAGAAATTTTATCGGCTCCCGCTCTAAGCGTTTCTCTGATATCTTCAACAGTTTTTATTCCTCCGCCGACAGTAAGCGGTACAAAAACCTTTTTAGCAGTTTCTCTAACAACGTCAAGGAAAACTCCCCTGCCCTCAAACGAGGCGGTAATATCGTAAAAAACAAGCTCGTCTGCACCCTGACGGTTATATTCCTCCGCATATTCTACAGGATCTCCAACATCCTTTATTCCTTCAAAATTAACTCCCTTTACAACCTTTCCGTTTCTGACGTCAAGGCAAGGAATAATTCTTTTAGCAAGCATATAAACCTCCATTATCCCGCTTTTAAATCAAAAGGGCAGTAACCGGAAATCTCCCCGCAAAACAGAGAATTCCGGCAGTAGAAATAATAACTCCGTTATTCCTCGCCTATTCTGACGGCTTCTCTAAGATCAAGAGTTCCCTTGTATATAGATTTTCCGCAGATTGTTCCGTATAGTCCAAGCTTTTTACACGCTATAATATCCTCAATCGTATGTACTCCGCCGCTTGCAATAATATTGCAAGCGTTTCCGACCGCCTCGGATAATTCTTTGAGCTGTAAAGTGTTGACGCCTGAAAGCGTCCCGTCCTTTGAAATATCAGTTACAATAAAATATCTTACGCCGATTTTTATCATTTCCTTTGCAAGCTGTATATAATGAACGTCTGAAGATTCCAGCCAGCCCTCCGCAGCAACCATTCCGTTTTTAGAGTCAATTCCAACGGCAATTTTTTCGCTGCCGAAATTTAAAACCGCCTCTTTCACAAGCTTAGGATTTTTAAGAGCCGCTGACCCGATTATAACTCTTGAAATCCCCATAGATAGATACTGTCTGATTGTATCAATATTCCTGATACCTCCGCCGACTTCCACCTTCAAAGAGGTTTTATTTGCTACGTCCTTATATATCTGAGTATTGACGGGCCTTCCCTCTTTTGCGCCGTCAAGATCAACCATATGTATCCACGACGCGCCCGCTTTCTCAAAGCCTTTTGCAGTTTCCATATAATCTGCGGCGACCTTTTCAGCAGTTGAAAAATCCCCTTTAAACAATCTTACGCAATTTCCGTCCTTAATATCTATTGCAGGCAATATTATCATTTTATCAGCCCTCCGAAATTCTTCAGAATTTTCAGTCCTGTTTCTCCGCTTTTTTCAGGATGAAACTGTGCCCCGTAAACAGTTCCGCCGTCATAGACAAGGGCGGGAACTTTGCCGCCGTAAACAGAATAAGCGGATATATTTTTATCATTGCATTCCGCCTTGTAAGAATGAACAAAGTAAACGTAGCTGTTTTCTTTGAGTCCGCAAAGCAAAGGACAATCATTTAATATTTCAAGCTTATTCCAGCCCATATGGGGTATTATAAGCTCAGGCTCTTCCATCTTTTTGACTTTTCCCTCAATAAGACCTAAACCGTCGCATGCTTCAAATTCATAACCCTTATCAAATAAAAGCTGCATTCCGAGACATATACCCAGAAACGGTTTTTTCCTTGCCTGTATTTGAATAGTTTCTATCAATCCGCTTTTTTCAAGCATATCCATAGCTTTAGGAAACGCTCCTACTCCCGGAAGAATGACGGCGTCGGCGCTTTCAATGTCCTTTGCGGAGCTTGTAAGCCTATTTTCCATTCCAAGAAAATCCAATGCGTTTTTAACGCTGAATATGTTTCCTGCGCCGTAATCTATTACAGCTATCATTTATATCATTCCTTTCGGTTTTATTATAGGATTCCTTTTGTTGATAAGGTTTCTCCGTTTTCAAGCTCCCTCACAGCCAATTTAAGAGCATGAGCGGCAGCCTTGAAAATCGCTTCGCATTTATGGTGATCGTTAGCGCCGTATACCATATTGATATGCATTGTTATTCCGGCATTGAAAGCAAACGCTCTGAAAAATTCCTCCGTCAGACTAACGTCATAGCCGCCTATCATTTGATTTGTAAATTCACCCTTAAAAACAAGAAACGGTCTGTTGCTTATATCCAAAGAACAGAAACCGAGAGACTCGTCCATAGGGATAAAAGCCGTTCCATACCTTGCAATACCTGATTTTTCTCCCAGAGCCTTGGAAAGAGCCTGTCCCAGAACTATTCCGGTATCCTCGACAGTATGATGACCGTCAACCTCAAGATCTCCCGAAGCCGATATTTCCATACTTATTCCGCTGTGCTTTGAAAGAGCGGTCAGCATATGATCAAAAAAACCGATTCCGGTAGATATATCAGAATTCCCTGATCCGTCAAGCATGACCGCAACCTTAATATCAGTTTCACGGGTTTTTCTTTCAACAGTCCCTGTTCTCATATTTTTTCCTTTCATAACAGAATTTCCTCAAGCGCCCTGATAAAATAATCCATTTCATTCTCTGTGCCTATAGTTATTCTTAGGTAATTATCAATTTCCGGCTTATTCCAATACCTTACAAAAATTCGACGGCTTTTCAATTCCTCGAAAATTTTGCAGGCAGGCTTTTTACAGTGAGAAGCAAAAATAAAATTGCTCATGGAATCCGGAAAACTAAAGCCAAGCTCTGAAAGTCTGGCCTTAGTTTTTTCACGGGTTGCGATTATCTTATTTACAGTAACTCTGAAATATTCCTCGTCTTCTACAGCCGCGGCGCCGCATATTTGAGTTATGTGGTTCATTGTGTATGAATTAACTGAAAACTTCACGTCATTGAGATATTTTATAAGCCTTTCATTACCCACAGCAAAGCCTATTCTCATTCCAGCCATAGAACGAGATTTCGAAAAGGTCTGTACAACCAACAGATTATCATACTTATCAACAAGCGGCAGACAGCTTTGACCTCCAAAATCAATATAAGCCTCGTCAATAATAACAACCGACTGAGGGTTTGCCTTAACTATCTCTTCAATGACTGAAACGCTTTCGAATACGCCGGTCGGAGCATTGGGATTCGGAAATATAATTCCGCCGTTATCATTCATATAATCGGACGGATTTATTCTAAAGCTGCTGTCAAGAGGTATACGCTTATAAGGAACTCTGTAAACCTCAGCCCAAACATCATAAAATGAATAAGTTATATCAGGAAATAAGATTGGCTTATCAGAATTAAAAAACGTCATAAACGCCATTGAAAGCACATCGTCCGAACCAACACCAACAAAAATCCGCGATGGCTTTACCTTATACCTTTCTGCAAGGGCGTCAATAAGGACGGCGGAATCAGGATCGGGATAAAGCTTCATTCTGTCCGTATTAAATTCTCGGAGCGCTTCCGATACCTTCGGCGACGGAGGATAAGGGTTTTCATTAGTATTTAGCTTTATAATATTTTTTTCCTTAGGCTGTTCTCCCGGAACATAAGGCTCAACTCGTCTTATGTTGTTTTCCCAGCTGCTCATTAAGACCGCTCCTTTCAGATGTCTAAAACCATATAAATACTACATTAATCTTCAAATCTTACCTTAATTGCATTTGCATGAGCTGTCAGACCTTCCTTTTCAGCAAGAAGTACTATATCGTTCTTTGCTTCCCGAAGCGCCTCTTCCGTATAATAAATATAGCTTGAACGTTTAATGAAGCTTGAAACTGAAAGCGGTGAAAAAAATCTGGCGGTTCCGCTTGTAGGAAGAACATGGTTAGGACCGGCATAATAGTCTCCCAAAGGCTCGGACGCATATTTACCAAGGAAAACAGATCCTGCGTTATCAAGTTTTCCTATATATTCCGTAGGATTTTTCATAAGCACCTCAAGATGCTCCGGAGCAATAGCGTTTGCAAGTTCAACAGCGCAGTGCGGACAATCGCATACAATAACGGCGCCGTAATCCTCAAGCGATTTGCGTATAATTTCCTTTCTTGAAAGATACTCTATCTGCCTTTCAAGCTCAGCTATTGTCTTATCTGCAATTTCCTCGCTTGTAGTAATAAGTATTGACGAAGCAAGCTTGTCGTGCTCCGCCTGAGACATTAAATCCGCTGCAATAAATTTCGGATCGGCAGTTTCATCTGCCATAACAAGTATTTCGCTCGGACCGGCGATCATGTCAATATCTACCTGACCGAAAAGAAGCTTTTTAGCGGTAGTTACAAAAATATTTCCCGGTCCTACGATTTTATCAACCTTAGGAATCGTTCCGGTACCGTATGCCATTGCCGCAACAGCCTGTGCTCCTCCCATAAGAAATACTCTGTCTACTCCGCATACCGCAGCCGCAGCAAGAATATCCTTATTCGGAGCGCCGTCCTTAAGCGGAGGAGTAACCATTATAATTTCCCTGACTCCGGCAATTTTCGCCGGAATAGCATTCATAAGAACGCTTGACGGATAAGCCGCCGTTCCTCCCGGGACGTAAAGTCCAACTCTATCAAGACCTCTTACTCTCTGACCGAGCATAACTCCGTTATCCTTTGTATCGGTAAATCCCTGCTGACGCTGGCGATTATGAAACTCTGCAATATTTTCCATTGCATTCAAAAGCGCATTTATAAAATTTTCGTCTGCTTCTTCAAGAGCGTCGTTTATAACCTCCTGAGGAACCTCGGTATACTCCGGAAGACCTCCGTCGAATTTAATAGTATACTCATTAACGGCTTTATCGCCGTTTAACCTCACATTTTCAATTATCTCGTTTACAACCTGAGTTACCTTCTTATCAGTTTCTCCGCTGCGCTTTTTCAGTTCCTCAAGAAATTCAAATTCATCACTGCCGTTAGCATATATTTTCTTTATCATTACAGATTCTCCTCAATAATTCTGATTAAATCCTCTATTTCCCTCTGCCTTAATTTAAGACTTACCGTATTAACGATCAGCCTTGCTGAAATAGGCGCGATGTCCTCTATTACCTCAAGACCGTTTTCCTTTAAGGTAGTGCCTGTTTCAACTATATCTACAATGCCGTTGGATAATTCCAGCAAAGGCGCAAGCTCAACTGATCCCTCAATTTTGACTATATCCACATCCATGCCCTTGCCTTCAAAAAATTTCCTAGCAACATTGGGATATTTTGTTGCAATGGTCTTTATTCCGTAGCCCTCATAAAAATCTGCTCCCCTTTTAGCTGCAAGAGCAAATTTACATCGTCCAAAACCGAGGTCGACAAGCTCGAAAAACTTTCCGCTCATTTCCATAATCGTATCCTTGCCTACTACGCCCATATCGCATACTCCATGCTCTACATAGGTTATAACGTCGTTGGCCTTTGCAAGTACGACCTCGATATTTGCGTCCTTTACAGGTAGAATAAGCTTTCTGCCTTTTTCCCTGACAGATGTGCAGTCATAACCGGATTTTTCAAGAAGTCCAACAGTATCCTTTTCCAGTCTTCCCTTGGTAAGCGCAATTCTCAAAGGCTTCTGCATCTTACTGCTCCTCCTTTCCGCCGACAGTCAAAATCTCGGATATATTCTTTTCTTCAGCGTATTTAACAGTTTCGTCAATACTATCAAAAAGTGAAATTTCAACCTTTTTTCCGCTTTTCCTCAGATCGTCGGACTTTTTCAGCGCCTCCATTTCATAGCCCTTCTCTGCAAACACTATAACGTCTGCGAGAGCCGCCTTTAATGGACGCCTTTTCAGTTCAACCTGCGTCACGGCGTCGACATTTACTGCAAAGCCGGTAGCGGGCACATCATATCCGAAATCGGCAATCAGCTTGTCATATCTTCCACCTGACAAAACCTCTTCCCCATACCCTTCAAGATAACCCTTTATTATAACGCCCGTATAATAATCCGTTCTGTTTACCATGCCAAGGTCTACCGTCAGATTACCGCTGCCGATAATAGCGGAAACATTTTTATAAAGCTCTTTCAGACCTTCAAGAACCGAATCAATCTTATCGTCTGAAAACAGCTCGGCGGCCTTATCAAATACCTCTTCCCCGCCGAAAAGTCTCGGAAGCCTTTTAAGAGCATGGGTAATTTCGTTTTTTCCGATACTATCCAGCATATCGTTTAACGCAGGATAATTTTTAGCTTCTATATAATCGCGTATAGTTTCCTTTTGTTCGTCCGTCGCGTCAAGCTTTTCTACAAGCTCTCTGAAAAACCTGATATCTCCGATTTCAAGTGAAAACTCCCCGTCAGAACAGGAGGAAAGCACTTCTATTGCAGTGGCTATTACTTCGAGGTCAGCCATTTTGGAAGACGAGCCGATAAGCTCTATTCCCGTCTGAACCGTCTGTGCGCTTCTGCCCTTCAGCGACGGCTCCATTGTAAAGACGCACTGATTATAATATAAACGTATAGGCAGAACCGCGTCCTTCAGCCTTGTAGCAACTATTCTTGCTATCGGAACCGTATTGTCGGGACGCAGAACAAGAAGTCTGCCCTTGCAGTCCGTCAGCTTAAACAGTCTTTCCTGAGGAAAATATCCGGAATTATGGTCAAATACATCGTAAAATTCAATGCTGGGAGTAATAAGCTCAGAATATCCTCTGCCCTTGAAAATATTATGAACCTTTTTTTCTATGCTTTGTCTTATAATACACTCGTCGAATAACAAATCCTTAGTACCCTCCGGGGTAATCAAATCATTACTTCTCATTATTATTTCCTCAATTCGCTTTAGTATGCTAACATGATATCACGTCATTCAAAAGAAGTCAAGCTAAAATAACGTCATTTGACTCGTTTTAGGCAAATTGCCCAAAGCCCCTAGCTTTTCAAGAGCTTCCATTGTTGTTTTTGACGCGCCGCTTTTGTTCTGAAGCTCCTCCGCAGATATATAATCCTTTTTCTGAGCAGCCTCATAAAGTTTTACAGCAGCATTATCGCCTACGCCGGAAATGGCATTGAATGGTATTCTTATTTTTCCGTCTTCTATAAGATATTTTGTCGCATGAGATTTGTAAATGTCAATAGGCAGAAAATCGTATCCTCTTGCCATCATTTCATTGATTATAAGAAGAAGGTCGTAGGAATCCTTTTCCTTTGCACTTTTTTCATTTCCCTTTGCCCTCAGCTCTTCAATCTTATTCCGAACAGAATTGATACCCATATTAACCGTTTCCACATCAAAATCAGCGCCTCTCGTTGTAAAATATGTAGCATAAAATTCAAGAGGCTTATAAAGCTTAAACCATCCGAGCTTTATTGCGGCAATAACATATGCGGCCGCATGGGCTTTCGGGAACATATACTTTATTTTAAGACAGCTTTCTATATACCAGTCCGGTACATTGTGCTCTTTAAGCATTTCTATAATTTCCGGAGTAAAAAATTTAGGCGCCTTGCCCTTTCGCGTCCATTCCATAATATTAAAAGCCATCTTAGGCTCAACGCCCTTGTAAAGCAGATATGTCATAATACTGTCACGCGTACCTATAACGTCTGAAATAGTGCAAGTACCCGAATCAATCAGATCCTTTGCGTTACCGAGCCATACGTCCGTTCCGTGTGAAAGTCCGGAAATCTGTAAAAAATCGCTGAATTTTTTTGGCTTGGCGTCTATTAGCATCTGGATAGTAAAACCGGTTCCCATTTCAGGTATGCCAAGGCTTCCCGTCTGACAATAGATTTCCTCCGGAGAAACCCCCAACGCTTTTGCAGAAGTACACATTTCAATAACCTTTGGATCCGAAGTAGGAACATCCTTTATTTTTATTCCCGTCATATCCTCAAGATGTTTATAGAGAGTAGGCACAACATGTCCCAGCTCGTCAAGCTTCAATATTGTATCATGAAGCGAATGGAAATCAAAATGTGTGGTAACAACGTCTGAATCCTCTGATTCCGCCGGATGCTGGATCGGAGTAAAATCATAAACCTCGTAATCCGACGGAACGACCACCATACCGCCCGGATGCTGTCCGGTCGTCCTCTTCACTCCTGTACAACCAATTGAAAGCCTGTTTTCTTCGGCGGGATTTGCCGTCTGTCCTACCTCTTCAAGATAATGCTTTGCATAGCCAAAGGCCGTTTTAGACTGCACTCCGCTTATCGTTCCTGCTTTAAACACGTTTTTTGGCCCGAACAACTCTTCAGTATATCTATGCGCGCTTCCCTGATATTCACCGGAAAAATTCAAATCAATATCCGGCGCCTTATCGCCGTCAAATCCCAGAAATGTTTCAAACGGAATATCATGACCGTCGCGATGCATATCAGCTCCGCATTCAGGACAGTTTTTCTGCGGCAGATCAAACCCGGAGCCTACGCTTCCGTCAGTAATAAATTCACTGTGCCTGCACTTCGGACACACATAATGCGGCGCTAAAGGATTAACCTCTGAAATTCCCGCCATAGACGCTACAAACGACGAGCCGACGGAGCCTCTTGATCCCACAAGATATCCATGCTCCTCAGAATTCCAAACAAGCTTCTGAGCAATTATATAAAGAACTGAAAATCCATGCTTAATAATGGATTCAAGCTCTCTGTTAAGTCTTTTTCCGACAATTTCAGGAAGCGGATCGCCGTATATACTTTTAGCCCTTTCATTCGTGATCCTGACCAGATCCTCCTGCGCTCCAGGAAGATCTGGTGTAAACGTTCCCTTTGGAATAGGTCTTATACGCTCTATCCAGTCGGCTATCATATTGGTATTTTCAACAACAACCTCATATGCCTTGTCTTTTCCAAGATACTCAAATTCCTCGAGCATTTCATCAGTAGTCCGCAGATAAAGCGGCGGCTGATTTTCACCGTCCTTAAAGCCGTTGCCTACCATAAGTATCTTTCTGAAAATACTATCGTCCTTATCCATAAAATGAACGTCACAGGTAGCGCACACAGGAATGCCCAGCTTATCCCCCAGTTCAACTATTCTTCTGTTATAGTCCCGCAGCTCTTCAATAGAATCGGCCTGTCCCTTTCTCACCATAAATTCGTTGTTCATAACAGGCTGAATCTCCAGATAATCGTAAAACCTTGCAAGCTCCTCTATTTCCTTTTCAGGCCGTTTATCAATAACCGCCCTGAAAAGCTCTCCCGCTTCGCAGGCGCTTCCGAAAATCAGTCCTTCCCTATGCTTCAAAAGCTCTGATTTCGGCATCAAGGGCCTTTTATAAAAATAATCAAGCTGGCTCATGGAAATAAGCTTATACAGGTTCTTTAATCCTACATTATTGCGTACAAGTATAATCTGATGAAAATATTTCAGCTTTTTAACGTCTATTTTATTTACCTTTGTATTAAGGTCTGCAAGTATCTCTACTCCGTTATCGTTTACAAGTCTTTCTGCAAGCTTTATAAATATCTTCGCTAATATCATAGCGTCGTCGCAGGCGCGGTGGTGCTCGAACTTACCCAGCTTTAAATGCCTGGCCACGCTGTCAAGAGTATGCCTGCCAAGCTCTGGCAGCATTGCCCTGCTCATAATAAGCGTATCAATACTTGTATATTCATGCGAAATATTATGACGTCTGCACACCGCGTCGATCATCGAATTATCAAATCGGGCATTATGAGCGACCATAACAGGATTATCGCCGCAGAAACGAAAGAATTCTTCTACAGCCTGTCGCTCCTTCGGCGCATTAGCAACCATACCGTCATTAATTCCGGTAAGCTCGACAATTTTCTGAGGTATAGGACGTTCGGGATTCACCATGATATTAAAGCTGTCTATCACCCTGAGATTCTTGATTTTCACAGCTCCGATTTCAGTCAGCCTGTCCCTGTCAAAATTAAGTCCGGTAGTTTCAACATCATAGATGATAATTTCATCGTTAATGCTTCTTTTATCTTCTTTTGTTACAATATTCAGCGGAACTATATCGTTTACAACATATGCCTCGCAGCCGTATATTACCTTAAAATCGTCCATACCTGCCGAAGCGTTCATAGCGTCGGGAAATGCCTGAGCTACACCGTGATCCGTAATTGCAATTGCCCTATGCCCCCATGAATGAGCCCGTTTTATAAGGGTACCGGCGTCGGTTATGGCGTCCATAGCCGACATATTGGTATGCAAATGAAGCTCAACTCTCTTTTTCTCTGCATTATCAGTTCTTTCTTTCTTTTTAACAGCAACGATAGACATAGGACGTATAGATACGTCTCTCGAAAAGGTATCGAATTCTATATCGCCGTAAACAATAACCGTAACTCCCTTTTTGAGTTTTCCGGTATCCGTTTTATCCTTTTCAGGATCAATAAACAGCTTCATTTGTAATGAGCCTGTATAGTCAGTAAGATAAAAAACATGAATTTCTTTACCGTTTTTAGTGGTCTTAACATCGGCCGCGTCAAATATATCTCCGATTATCGTAACCTTTCTGTCAAGCTCCTTTACCGCTTCTCCTATCGGTTCGGGTTGGGTTCTTATATTCTTCCCCTTGATCTGCAATGCAGAATCTGATATTATATCAAACGGCAGATTTAATCCTGACATATCCGCCCGCCGCGCTTCCTGCGGTTTTCTTTCCACGG
>OGOK01000303.1_pt1 | contig 47047 bp, 48 predicted proteins | sample 1552661 | NCBI WGS metagenome assembly OGOK01 (sample SAMEA2580172, study PRJEB22360) | human gut metagenome | biome: human gut; feature: human-associated habitat; material: faeces | place: Denmark | collected 2008/2010
TTGGAGATTTTTCTAAAATTGAGGAATATGTGAAAAATTGTCCTGATGCAAAATTAAAGGCACAAGTTGAGGCAATTGTTAAGAAATACTATAAAGGAGATTATAGTAGATTGGCTTCATATAAAGGAGAAGCAGCAGCAGTTGAAGGATGGGGGAAAGGAGGAGCAATACAGTATGAACTTTCGTTAACGGTAGAACAATTAGAAAGATTAGGATTATTAAGAGAAATAAACTAGTATGGAGGTTAGAATATGAAAATAGAGGATGCAAGAAAAATAATACAAGAGGAAGGTCTTCAATGTTACAATTTATGTGAAGAACGAGAAAATAGAGAAAATGAAGTAGTGCTTAAGAAAGAAAATGAAAAATGGATAGTATATGTGACGGATGAACGTGCTAGCAAAATTATTAACTCAGTTGATAAGTATAATACGGAAGCGGAAGCAATAGAGGATTTTATAGAAAGGTTGCGGGCAGATAAAGTACTACGCGAGTTATAAAAGAAATAGTATTTACATAATTGAAAAATGTTGTTACACGCAATGTGCTTTTAACATTGCTTTTAACATTACCAACCTAAAAATTGACATAAAAATGCAAATACGATAAAATTTTATGTATAAAAGGGCACACTTATGGAAACGTAAGGTCGCAAAGCTAGAGTCTAACACGGAGTAACATTTATGTAATGACAGATCGGCTGCAACATCCGGTAATATCGGACGCTGCAGCCTTTTTGTATATAAAATTTTACCTAAAGGAGGAACATGAAAATGGCATCAGGACAGATCAGAATGACACCTGACACAATGAGAGGAAGGGCTGGAGAGTACAGGACAGAAGCAGAGAATGTACAGAATGTAATCGACAAGATGGACAGATTACTGGACACACTGCTCACAGAGTGGGAAGGTGCAGCATCAGAGGCATATGCCAACAAGTTTGCAGAGCTCAGACCTTCATTTGTAAAAGGAAAAGAGCTGATTGATGATATCGCAATGGCACTTGACAAGACTGCAGAGGCAGTAGAGTCAACCGATACACAGATAGCAAATCAGTTCAGCATGTAAAATTCATTCAATGCCGGATTCCACACCACAGGCTGTGGTGTGGAATACAAAAAGAAGAGGAAAACAGATATATGGAAATAAGTGAAGTAATTCGAAGAATATCAAGGTATCAGGCAAATGTAGAAAATCTGCAGCTTGAGAAAACAAGGCTGCTTAATGAAATAGATGATTTGGACAATTCTAGAATCTATATTAGGAATCAAAGAGGAAAGGCGGAAGAACGATTTGCAACTCGGGTTGCAAAAGTGAGAAGTCTTGATTCATATAAAAGTCGTGGAATAAGAGGAATATCGGAAAAATTAGGAGCCATAAATTCATTGAATGCCAGCAGTTCATATGTTTTTCAGGCTATGATAATGATAGAAACAATGATTGCTAATATAGATAGAGGAATACGGGAACGTGAATATAGAATCAACGAGATTGATTGTGAACTGGGAAACTATAGTGAAAAGATTGAAAAACTCAAAATAAGAAAACGTAGATTGGAGAGAGAATAATGGCAAATATAGTGGCCTGTAGAACCTATAATTTGAAATTGGATGAAGATGAATTTGCCAAATTGGCTGAATTATATTCAGATATAGGAGAGTTGTCAAAGGACAAGATGAAAGAGTATGTGAATATAATCGATGAAATAATAAATAACGCAGTTGTTAGCGGAAATTTGCATAATAAACTGGAATTATTTCAGGAAACAATAAAACTGTACGAAAGTGTTTTGGAAAATTCGTGTAATGAATTGTCCAAGAAACTTAAAGAGTTTGTTGTAAAAGTAGACGAAAAGGACAGTGATTTATATGGAAAGGGCATATATAGTGCATATTGAGACAGGGGAAATAAACAATGAGAGCTGACTATAAAGAAATAAGATTAAGTACATTTAATGATGCGTTAAAAAGAATGGAAGCGATTAAGGAAACAAGTGATATATCAAGTAAAGTAAGTCAAGTACAAAATATTATATCATTAAGCAAAGGGGATAGTGTGCCACAGATTCAGGAAATAAATGCCATGATGATTACAATAGTTAAGGCTATGGAGGATTTATTTATCAATACATATGGTGTATTGGAAAACTCATATGAAGAATATTTAGCATCCGATAGTTCTTTAGCAAAATTATGGGAGCAAATGCAAACTCAGGATGAAGGAACAAGAAAGGTATTAGATTTGAACGATCAATCAGGGGTTGCTGATTATAATAGAGGTAATGATATTTTAAAAAATTTTAATAATAATACAAATTATAATTTTTATGACTTTACACTTAGTGGTAATGGAAAAAAGGAGAAAAATTAGAAATGGGAGTAACAAAGAACTTTACACAAAGTGCATATAATGATATTCAGGCATATATAGGTGGAACGGAACAGTGGGATGATATAAGAAGTATATATGGTGCGGTCAGTTATTCTGGAATTTATGATTATGATTATGATGCTTGTTTGGATCAATATATGCGTGATTATGCAGAGGAAAACGAAAAAGTTGAAAAAAGTCTGAAACTACTTTTTGATGATGTAAATGGAGTTGATGATAGTTATGCTTCGTTGTTTAAAGATGAACAAATGGATATGGATGGGTTCAATACAGCCATCACACAATTGTCAGGAATACTCAATAAAAATTCTGCTGAAAATATATATACAATGGACGTAGGAACATTTAGAGATAAACTAGAAAGTGTAAAAGTAAGTATACAGTCAAAATTAATTGGATATTATGCTAATACTTATTATACAGAAAATCAAGATGGCACAATAACATTTAAATGGGATAATATTAATTATGCTATGAGGAAGGAGAGTGACAAAATTTCTAATGAGGAATTGTTGGCACTTGTAATGCTATTTCCGAACTTGTATTCATCAGATGAAGAACAAAATATGGAGAATATTGAAAATATGATAAGAGCAGGGTATGGTACTGTTGACAATAGTGAATGGGACGAAGAATGCAAATTTTGTGATCCTGAAATAATGGATACGCAATGGTCAATGACATACCATAGTGTAGGAGTTACAGATACATTTAAGACAGTGGTTAAGTTATATAATGAAGCTGTTGATGAAATAGATTATCTTGATATATTAAAAATCAGTGAAAATGATTTTGATGATTACCTGAAATATCAAAATCAATTCTCTATGGCATCACTGTTTGAAACTTTTGCAACAAATTATTCAACAATAGGGATTAAATATGATGGTAAGAATGGAAATTTTACAATACATCAAGAAAAATATGGGAATCCCAATGTGTCAGTATATTTAAAGGATTTACCATTTAATATTTCATACGCAAATTCAAATGGTAATAAATATGCAGGGTATGAATACAATGGAATTGTAAAAAATGGTGAAATTGGTAAAAGTACTGCGCAGAAAAAAAAAGAGAGTTTGTTTCATGTATATAGTATGATAGATTATGATAAAGTTCAGGACAGCATAATTGATAGTCTGGTATCAGATTCAAGTAAGTGGCTTGAGGATGAAAAGAAAGAAGTATATTCTAATGAGAGAGTTGCTGGGAATACGATATCTAAAGATCTGGTAACAAATGTTTTCGACTATGTTATGAAAAAATCATGTGGATATGTTATATCAGATATTCCCGGAATTGGTTTTATTGATGATGTAATGTCTGATATAAAAGATAATAATGATGACATAGAAAATAATCAAAAAATAGATGACGAAATATTGAAAATTCAAGAATCCGGAGAAAAAGCTAAGGAAATATTAAGATTCATTAATAAATTTAACATGAATATTCAATTAGTATGTGTTGATGGAAAATATAAAATGGAAAGGTACTATATTAATTGCGAGCATTTACAGATAATATTAGATAATTACAATTCATATTGTGCTGGAAATAATGAAAATTGGTGTAACCTTCAAATAAATGATGTTATAGATTATATTGGTGGTAATAGCGCAAAAAAGGAGCAAATAGAAAAATTTTTGAATGAAAACATTAATTTATATGATAGAAGGGGTGAATGAATATGAAAAAGTATATAATTATTTTTTTAAGTTTTTTAATTGTTATAATGGGTATAAAATTATTTAGAAATAATTTTATAGCACTGAATAATACTGAGAATAATAATAACGAGAGTAAGGATATTGAAATTGTAGATAATGATGAAATTATGATTTACAAATTGACAGCTGATAATGTAAACAGTATAAATGAGAAAATCAGTAAATATAGGAATATTATTAGAATTAGGATTTTTTGTTTACAAGACAATGATATAGATTTATCTCTCTTAAACAAATTAGAATTACAATTTTCAGACGTAGAGCTGAATGTATACATAGATTCGAATAAGTCATTAAAAGGGTTGAATAAAATAGATGGCACGATAGATTTGAATATTTATGGAACCGACAAGCAAAAGATTTATTTATCGGATCTTAACAATGTAAGATTTTTACAAATACGTAGCTGTACGATAGATGATAAGAGTGGATGGGGAAATATGACAAATCTTGAAAGTGCGATATTGTATAGCTGTATTTTAAAAGGTTTCGGTGACTGCTCAAGACTTGATAAATTAGATTATGTGAGGCTTGAAAGAAATGGATGTAATAGTGATGATGCAGCAAATTTCAGTGGACTGGATACATTGAATCACGATATACAGGTTGCAATATACTTTGACGTAAGATGTAAGGTAAATCAGGAGTGTATTGATAGTTTAGAAAATGCAAATATACATCAATTAGATATATCTGGAAATCAGAATTTGAATTTATCAATCATAAAAAACTTGAATATTATTTCTTTTATTTCTGGTGGAGAGATTGATTGGAATGGTTTACAGGAGATGCCTAACTTAAAAAAAATAAATATTAGAAGCTTGAATATCTCAGATCTGACACCGGTTGCATCTCTGACAAATATCGAGGAGCTTGATATCAGCAATACAAATGTTACGGATCTATCACCACTTAAAGATATGCCTAATCTGAAGAAACTGATAGCAGAAAACTGTAATATAGATGACTGGTCACCGGTAAGTGATATAGATGAGGTTATAAAATAAAGATATGTAGTGTATGGGAAAACTTGAAAATGGTGAATAGAAACATTACCAACCTAAAAATTGACGTAATAATGTAAAGAGGAGCATCGTAATGGAAGATAGTGAAAAGGTTATTGTTAATTTTGTGAATGAAAATAATGGAAAAAGACATGAATTGGAAATCCCCTTGAATATAACAGCCAAAGCTCTGGTGACTGCATTAAACAAAGCATATAATCTGCAAATTGATGAAGCCAATGAGAATGAATGTTATATGGCCTGTGAGCAGCCAATTGCATTTTTGAAAGGAAACAGGATGCTTGAGGATTTTGGTGTTAGGAATGGTTCGACAATTATATTTGGGAGAAAATGAAAATGGAAAATTATGGATGGTCAATAGAATTAAATCCGGGATATGTTCTGATAATAGGGAATGCACCTGATGCACATATACAGCTTGACAGTGCATATGGTAGAGCTGTGAGAGTAGGATTGCAGGTGAAAGATGATATATCATGTGCTATGTTATCGGAATATAGTTCGTCATACAACACATTAGTAAATGGAAAAAGTATTCAAAGGATTGCAACAGTAAAAAATCATGATTTCATATCAATAGGAGATTTTACTGCATATTACAATAATGGAAAAATTTTCTTTGATTATGGAGCTATCAGAACAAATGGAGTTGAGGTCAGACCGGAGAGCTTGGATATACATACAACATATCCTGTCTTTATTCGTAATACGCGAATACAGGCAAAAAGAGATAAAACTCCAATAGAAATATTAGATCCGGGTACTATTCCGACAAAACCGGAACTCAATCTGGTTACTTCATTGATGCCTTCGATTATTATGTTTGCTCTGGTAGTGCTGCTTAGAGGAGTGATGAGCAAGTCAAATGGAGCTTTTGTTGCATTTAGTATATGTTCCATGGGTGTTGGAGTCTTTACATCCATATTTGGTATTATAAATAAACAAAAGAAGTATAAGAAAGACCTTGTAAAACGAAGAGACACATATCTTGAATACATAGCAAAAAAACGTAATGAGATAGAAGCTGCAAGAAGAGAGGAGTTAGATTGTCTAAACGCTCAGTATTATAGCATAGAGCAGGATATTGAACATATAGAGAATTTTGATCCGGTATTATTTGATCGTATATCTACAGATGAAGATTTCCTTGAAGTGTATCTGGGGAGGGGAAACGTTGAGTCATTGCGACAGGTAGACTATAAAAAACAAGAGAAACTTGAGGTTGGAGATGATCTTAGCAGTCTGCCTGAGCATGTGGCAGGAGAATATATGGATATTGAAAAGGCGCCGGTTGTGATGAGTCTGAAGGATGCTAATGCGGTGGGGGTTGTCGGAGATGCGGATTCGTTGTATTCGATGATGAAGAATATGATTATGGATATTATCAGCAGACAGTATTATGGTGATATCTGTATATATGCATTACTTGATGATAATATCGGAAAGTATAATTGGCTTAGGGGAATAAAAGCTTTGAATAGCTCGAATGGCAATAGAAATATAGTTTGCGATCAGGAAAGCAAAAACAGAGTATTTGAAAATTTGTATAAAGAGCTTTCTATACGAAAAGATGAAAAAGTACATGGCAGATTTAATATAATAATTGTAATGCAGGACTATGGCATAAAGAGTCATCCTATTTCAAAATTTATAGAGCATGCATCAGAGCTCGATACTGTCTTTATATTTTTTGAATCAAAGCCGTCTTTGCTTCCATTATATTGTAGCAGAATAATTGATATATTCGACAATGAGAGTGCTATGATATATGATTCGGTCAATAAGACGCAAAAGAAATATTTTGAGTATGAGAATATACCTGATTGGCGTGTACAGAAGGCGGTCAGCATTTTGGAACCGGTGGAGTGTGAAGAAATAAGCCTGGCAGGCTCTTTGCGTAAGAACATATCTTTGTTTGAGCTGCTTGGAATCAACTCGGTGCAGGCATTGAATTTGAAGGAGAGATGGAATTCATCAAAAATATATGAAACAATGGCAGTTCCGTTGGGAGTAAATGTGAAGGATGAGATTGTTTATCTAAATCTGCATGAGAAATTTCACGGTCCGCATGGACTTGTGGCCGGAACAACAGGCTCAGGAAAAAGTGAGATTTTGCAGACGTTTATACTTGGGGCAGCAACGTTATTTCATCCGTATGAAATAGGTTTTGTGATAATTGATTTTAAGGGTGGAGGAATGGTTAATCAGTTTAGAAAGCTGCCTCATTTGATTGGTGCCATAACAAACATTGATGGAAAGGCAATAGACAGATCACTCAGGTCAATAAAGGCTGAACTGCTGAAAAGACAGAATCTGTTTGCACAGCTCAATGTTAATCATATAGATAAATATATAAAGGCATATAAAGAGGGACAAGCAAAAGTGGCATTACCACACCTTGTCATTATTGTAGATGAGTTTGCTGAGTTAAAGGCAGAGCAGCCGGAATTTATGAAGGAGCTGATTAGTGCAGCCAGAATAGGACGAAGTCTGGGAGTTCACCTGATACTGGCAACACAAAAACCGGCAGGACAGGTTAATGACCAGATTTGGAGTAATTCAAAGTTCAAATTGTGTCTTAAAGTACAGACGCAGGAGGATAGTAATGAAGTCTTGAAATCTCCTTTAGCCGCAGAAATAAAAGAACCGGGCCGGGCTTATTTGCAGGTCGGAAATAATGAGATATTTGAATTGTTCCAGTCGGGATATTCCGGCAGCCCCGAGAGCATAAATGGTGAAGATGATACACCGTTTGATATATATGAACTTGATTTTTCGGGAAAAAAGAATTTGGTATATAAGCATAAGCTCGAGAATTCAGAGCAGTCAAGGTCACAATTGGAGGCGGTTGTCGAATATGTAGATAAATACTGTAAAGCCGATGGAGTAAAAAAACTGCCGGATATATGTCTGCCTGCGCTGGAAGAAGTGATAGTATATGATGCTGAACTGGCACATAATGATACCCCTCTTTCTATGACTGCTGTAATAGGAATATACGACGATCCGGACAGACAGAGACAGGGGCGGACAGTAATAGAGATAGGTAACAAAAATACTATTATCATAGGAGCATCGCAGTTTGGCAAGACCAATCTTCTCGAATTGATAGTGAGGAATCTGGCAGAAAACTATTCACCGGAAGAGCTTAGCATATATATTATTGATTTTGCATCAATGGTACTTAAAAATTTTGAGAAGCTGGCTCATGTAGGAGGAGTAGTATGCCCCTCTGACGATGAAAGGTTGAAGAATCTGTTTAAATATCTGAGTGAACAGATAGAAGAAAGGCGTGAAAGACTGCTTGAAGCGGGAGTAAGCTCATACACATCATATCGCGAGGCGGGATTTACAGATATACCTCAGATAGTGGTACTCATAGACAATTATACTGCATTAAAAGAACTGTATCTGCAGGATAGTGACATACTGCTCAATCTGTGCAGAGAAGGTGGCTCTGTAGGAATAAGTTTCATTATTTCAAATTTACAGACAACAGGACTGGGATATAAGTATCTGGCAAACTTTTCCGGCAGAATAGCTATGTTTTGTAATGAATCAAGTGAGTATATGACTCTTTATGGAAGCTGTAAACTCAGACCGGATGAGACTGCTGGCAGGTGCCTGACAGAAATTGATGGGGAAATATACGAGTGCCAGACATTTTTAGCGTTTGAGGGAACTAAGGAAATTGAACGTGTTAATAATATGCATGCATTTGTAGATCAGATAAATGCTGTATATGGGGATATCACTGCTGACAAGATACCGGAAATTCCTGAATTGCTCACACCGGACTATGTGGATCACACATTCAGAAGAAAAAATGATGAGAATATTATAGGAATTGCATACGACACAGTCGCCCCGGTTTACACAGATCATAATAAATGCAATATCATAACTATCTCCGGAGCTGATAATATGGGCAGAACAAATTTTATAAAATATTTTGCGTTGCAGATGTTAAACAGCGAAATAGATACTCATATATATATAGCTGATGATTTCAGGCGCAAGCTGTCTGATATCGGTCAGGAAAATGTAAGCTATGATCTGGATCCGGATGAATTTATACAGAAAATAATAATGATAGAGGTTCTCTTAGAGGAAAAATATAAGAGACTCATCCATCAGGAAAATCCGGAAAAAGAAAACACCCTGATCATAATAAACAGTCAGGAGGTATATACAGCGATATCAGATAGCAAGGATGCTCTTAATGCTCTTAAAAATATTATGGGCAAATATAAGGTATTAAATGTGTATCTCCTGTTTGGGGCAGTACCAAATGCACAGATAGCATATGGTTCGCCTGATATATATAAAATGATGAAGGAGACTAAAAGCATACTGTTTTTTGATAACCTGGATAATTGCAAGATAGTGGATATACCGCTGGCTATAAAGAGAAAGAATCAAAAGAAAATCGAACCGGGTGATGCATATTATATATTCGAGGATGAAGTCAGCAAGGTAAGGATACCACTGGTCTCAGATTAAATACGGTATATTAGCACCTCATAGTGAAGGGGCAGTAATGATAACGATAATGTTAGAGTTGCAATAGAAATTACGGTGAGAGTTATATAGGTGTAGAACGTATGGAATTATAAAAAACATTAAAGCTAATGTAGAAAAAATGAAGAATATTATTATGAGGGAAAATTTCCAAAACAGCCCTGATAGATTTTGTGGGAAATGATAAAACGCTCCATGCCTGCTTTTGAAAAGATATACAAAAAACATAATAAATAATAGTTGATTATAACGAATAAAAAATACGCAAATGCCGAAAATTGTCTAAAATTGTACAGTTTTCGGCATTTTCAATGTATACTTTTTACAAAATCCGTGGAAAAGTGCTCCGTGTGACCGTTGTGTGACCAAAGTAGTGTATAATCTTACTCAAGAGGAAAACGTATAAATAAAATATGAGGATAAGAACGTGTGCTTTGGGATAAGGAGCCGGAATATGATAGATTGTCGCAGAGCATACATAGGGACGAAAATGGAATTAAAGCCAGAAGCATTTAAAGGGAAAATGTTTAAGGTAAATGAACGGAAAATTTTTTTGAAAAAAATTAAAAAAATACTTGCATTATTCGTTTGACCATGATATTATAATACACGGTTCGTTGGTCAAGCGGTTAAGACGCCGCCCTCTCACGGCGGAAACACGGGTTCGATTCCCGTACGGACTGCTAAGTATTTAAAGCCGGTACATTCATGGAAGCATGATGTACCGGCTTTTTCGTTGTATATATTTATATGAGGCAGAGCTATTTATGAGCAGCTGCAGCTACTGCATGTTTTTATTATAAAAGTATGGTATAACATGAAAATTTCTCAATAAGGAAATCTGCCCTTGCAATATACCCCACCGGGGTATATAATGCTCTTGAAGACAGATACCCATAAGGGGTATGGTTAGACGCGTAAAACAAATGCATAATGCGGAACAAAGAACAAATGGAGGTACCCATGACAGAAAAAGAAACCAAATGCTGTTGCTGCAACCGCAAAAAAGAGCGGTCAGAGCAGGAATATAAGGATCTCATCAACAGACTTAGCCGTATAGAGGGACAGATCCGTGGAATCAAGCGTATGCTGGATGAGGATTGCTACTGCCCTGACATCATTACACAGGTGGCGGCCGCAAATGCTGCGCTCAACAGCTTCAATAAAGTACTTTTGGCCAATCATATAAAGACGTGTGTGGCAGATGACATAAGAGCCGGCAAGGATGAGACAATAGATGAGCTTTTGAACACACTGCAGAAGCTTATGAAGTAGTATTATAAGAAGGCAGGTATAAAAATGAGTACAATAATCACAATATTAATAATAGCAATAATTGCCGCACTGGTGATTGTGGGCTTAAAGGAGACTATAAAGCATTCAAAGGGCGAGGGCGCCTGCTGTGGCGGTGGAGCCATGAAGGAGGACGAGGAAGCCACAGTACAGCTTACAGGCGAGATTGTCACGAGAGCAGATGTGCACATAGACGGAATGCACTGCATGAACTGCAAGAACTCAGTCACACGCTCACTTCAGAAGATGAGCGGAGTATCGGCAGATGTGGATTTAAAGCATGGCGTGGCACATGTTGAGGCAACCAGAGAGCTAAGCGATGAGGAAATCACATTTGCCATCGAAAGACTGGATTTCAAGGTGACAGGAATTGAGAGATTTTAGAAAAGGCTTTTGAATAGTTAGATTCAAATAGTAGAAAGAAGGAAATACAGACAGTATGAAGCAATATACAGTTACAGGAATGAGCTGTGCGGCATGCTCTGCCAGAGTGGAAAAGGCTGTCTCTAAGGTTGATGGTGTGACGAGCTGCTCTGTCAGCCTTTTGACCAACTCGATGGGAGTCGAGGGAAGCGCGACAGATGCGCAGATAGTGGAGGCAGTAGAGCAGGCGGGCTATGGAGCGAGTCCCAAAGGCACAGCAACAGAATCAGAAAATGACAAAGCAAATAACAGCTTAGAGCAGCTAAAGGCAGCGCAGGATGCGCTTGTAGACAGGGAGACACCGAAGCTGCGCAACAGGCTTATAGCATCGCTCATATTCTTAGTTGTTCTCATGTATTTTTCCATGGGACATATGATGTGGGGCTGGCCGTTGCCTGAGTTTTTCAATGGAAACCATGTGGCTATGGGGCTTTTGCAGCTTCTGCTTACAGTGGCGGTAATGGTCATAAACCAGAAGTTTTTTATCAGTGGCTTTAAGGGCTTGATTCACGGCGCTCCCAACATGGATACGCTTGTTGCGCTTGGCTCTGCGGCATCGTTTGGATACAGCGTGTATGCACTTTTTGCCATGACAGCTGCGCAGGTGAATGGCGATATGGATGCGGTCATGTCATATATGCATGAGTTTTATTTTGAATCCGCAGCCATGATTTTGGCACTGATTACTGTCGGAAAAATGCTTGAAGCGCACTCAAAGGGCAAAACAACAGACGCTTTAAAGAGCCTGATGCAGCTTGCCCCAAAGACAGCAACCGTTGTAAGGGATGGCGTGGAGCAGGAAATTTCTGTGGATGCAGTGAAAAAGGGCGATATTTTCGTGGTCAGACCAGGGGAAAATATCCCTGTGGACGGTGAAATAATAGATGGAACAACCGCTGTCAACGAATCGGCACTCACAGGAGAGAGCATCCCTGTGGATAAGCAGCCGAAAGATGCAGTAAGCGCTGCCACAGTGAACCAGTCAGGCTTTATAAAATGCCGCGCAACCAGAGTAGGCGAAGACACCACACTCTCACAGATTATACAGATGGTGTCTGATGCCGCAGCGACAAAGGCTCCTATTGCAAAAATCGCTGACAGGGTATCGGGAGTATTTGTGCCGGCGGTTATTACAATTGCAATCATTACAATAATAGCATGGCTTATAGCCGGTGAGACCGTGGGCTTTGCGCTTGCCAGAGGAATTTCGGTGCTCGTGATAAGCTGTCCGTGTGCACTTGGACTGGCAACTCCTGTTGCGATAATGGTAGGAAATGGCAAGGGCGCAAAGAGCGGTATACTCTTCAAGACAGCGGCAAGCCTTGAGGCAACAGGCCGCACACAGATTGTGGCTCTTGATAAGACAGGCACCATAACAAGCGGTGAGCCGAAGGTGACGGATATCGTGCCGGATGAGAAATTTTTTGAGGAAAACGGCAATAATGCCGGAAAGCTTCTTGCAATAGCCGCATCAGTCGAGGCCAAGAGCGAGCATCCGCTAGCAAAAGCCATTATGGAGCGCGCTAAAACTGATGAAATCGCTGTCGCAGAGGTGACGGATTTTAGCGCTGTTGTAGGAAATGGTCTGACTGCAATACTTGCAGGCAAAATGATAAAAGCAGGAAATCTTGCTTTTGTCAGCAAATTTGTAAAAGTGTCAGATGATATGCGCGCGAAAGCTGTCAAATTTTCAAAGGAAGGAAAAACTCCTCTGTTCTTTGCCGCAGATGACAGGCTTTGCGGTATCATAGCCGTTGCGGATACAATAAAGGAGGACAGTCCGGAAGCTGTCAGACAGCTTAAAAATATGGGCATCAGAGTTGTTATGCTCACCGGTGACAACGAGCAGACTGCCAATGCCATTGGAAAGCAGGCGGGAGTGGACGAAGTCATCGCAGGGGTGCTTCCGGATGGTAAGGAGGCTGTTATAAGGAAGCTAAAAAAACAGGGCAGGGTAGCCATGGTTGGTGACGGAATCAATGATGCACCGGCGCTCACACGTGCGGATATGGGAATTGCAATCGGCGCGGGAAGTGATGTGGCAATAGATGCAGCGGATGTTGTCCTGATGAAGAGCCGACTGATAGATGTACCGGCAGCAGTGCGGTTAAGCCGTGCTACATTGACAAATATACACGAAAATCTGTTCTGGGCATTTTTCTATAATGTAATAGGTATTCCACTTGCGGCCGGTTTGTGGTATCCTTTATTAGGATGGAAGCTCAATCCGATGTTTGGAGCGGCGGCGATGAGCCTGTCGAGCTTCTGCGTTGTTACCAATGCCCTGCGGCTGAATCTGTGCAGGGTGTATGATCCTAAGCATGACAGAAAAGCAATACCAGATAGAAAAAACAAAACAAATAAACCAAATGAAAGTGAGGAAAAATCAATGACAAAGACAATGAATATCGAAGGAATGATGTGCGGCCACTGCGAGGCAAGAGTAAAGAAGGCACTCGAGGCGCTTGATGCAGTTAGTGAGGCAGCAGTAAGCCATGAGAGCGGAACTGCAGTAGTGACATTAAGCTCTGACATTTCCGATGAGAAATTAAAGGAGACTGTAGAGGCTGAGGACTACAAGGTTACATCAATTCAGTAATCAGTCAGACAGTATAACAATATGAAGAAATATATAGCATTGGTATTGGCTGCAGTGCTGGTGCTTGGGATTTTTACAGGATGCGGTAACAAGGACAGCAAAGAGACAGAATCACAGACCGGTGAGAAAGCCACTGAGTCGGTGAATTCTGCAGAAAATAATACTGAGGAAAGTACGCAAAGCAGTACAGAAAATCAGAATGTGGCTGATACAGAGCAACTCACCACAGAAAACGGACAGGAGAGCTCAGTTCTTGCCTGTCCGTCAGTAAACGGTAAGCTGCATGTGGAGGGCAGCAAGCTCGTTGATCAAAATAACAACGAGGTGCAGCTTCGAGGAGTCAGTACACACGGTCTTGCGTGGTATCCACAGTATGTGACCAATGATTGCTTTGCCACGCTGAAAAGCTTTGGAGCAAACGTGGTGAGGCTCGCCATGTACACCTATGAAAGCGGTGGCTACTGCACAGATGGTGACAGGCAACAGCTTGAGACACTTGTGCAAAACGGAGTGCAGTACGCGTTCAACAACGACATGTATGTCATCATCGACTGGCATGTGTTAAACGAGGGCAATCCAAACCGCTACAGTGATGTGGCAAAGACATTTTTTGCCAAAATGGCACAGCAGTATGCCTCATACAACAACGTGATTTACGAGATTTGCAATGAGCCGTGTAAAGGTGCGACCTGGGGAGATGTGAAGTTTTATGCCAGCGAGGTCATTCCGTCAATCAGAAGCTACGACAAGGATGCAGTCATACTGATAGGCACACCTAACTGGAGCCAGGATGTGGATGAGGCAGTCAAGGACCCTGTCACAGGCTATGATAATATCATGTATACACTGCATTTCTATGCCGCAACCCACAAGGAGGACTTGCAAAACAAGCTAAAATCGGCGGCAGACGCCGGACTGCCGATATTTGTATCAGAGTTTGGCATCTGCAGCGCCGACGGAAACGGTCAGGTGGACATAGATTCCGCAAACAGCTGGATCAGCCTGCTCGACAGCTACGGCATCAGCTATGTGTGCTGGAATCTGTCCAATAAGGACGAAAAATCAGCGCTTCTAACAGCTGCCTGCGATAAGACAAGCGGCTTTACCTATGAGGATCTAAGCGATGAGGGCAAGTGGCTGTACGGTGTGCTCACAAGTCATGTGACACAGGAATCATCCGGAACATGAAAGTATCTGGAGGTAATCGGCTGTATGACGAGCTGCCAAATTATGTGACACAGGTCTTGAATTGGCGAAAAGCCTCAGATATACGGAAAACGGCGCACCTGCTAATGCAGGGATAGAAGCATCCATGCACTCAGCCGGCATGCACATGAGGCAGATGCAGATACTTCTCTCTGGTGGCAAGTCCGCCGCGGATATGGCGCTCGGACTTGTTGATATCGAGAATGTGACGCGCTTTTGCGGCAAGTTCCGGGTCAATGCGAAGCAGCCTGTCAGCATCCGTGATATCCTTGTGCACAGTGGATTTGCTGATGCCAAACTGCTTTGCAGCCTGACGCACCGTGGCATTGTTTTCAACTATGTAGTTGGCGATTTCCACCGCCCTTGTCTCAATATATGATTTCAAAAAATACTCCTGCATATTCTGTTGTTACAGTTTATGCGGGAGTATTTTTAATATTACACACAGGTTGTAATTCTATTTACGTTTTTCGTAATATAATAAGAAAACAGTTTCTTAACCGCAGGAAAGCGGTATCTTAAGTGAATTAAGCGTATGCGGATGCGATGAGCTCAATACATTTATCGTATCCAAGCACAGAGCTGTTTAGCACCAGGTCATAATTTTTTCTGTTGCCCCACTCCTTGTCGGTGAAGTATCGGTAATTTACCGAGCGCTTCTTATCGACATCCTTTAGTAGCTTTTTGACCTCGTCATCGCTCTTATGGTAGAGCTTTTTTATTCTTGCAGCCTTCTCAGGCTTATTTCCCTCTATAAAAACATTCAGCACATCATCCCTGTCAGAAAGAATGTAGTCTGCGCAACGTCCTACAATAACGCATGGCTCTTTTTGCGCAATATCCTTGATGAGTTTCTGCTGAATATTGAAAATCTGGTCGGAAAGAGAAACTCCTGTGATGTCGCGCCCCACAAATGCATACGAAAAAATACTTCCGGCAGGTGCATATTCGCCTTGGTTTGCGACAATCTGCTCAGAGATACCGAGCTCCTTTGCCACATGCTCAATTATTTTTTTATCGTAAAATTCAATGCCGCATTTTTGAGCAATCTGCTCGCCGATAAAGCGACCGCCACTGCCAAACTCTCGGCTTATAGTGATTATTTTAAAACTCATGATGAAACCTCCCAGCCTATAAAAGTGTTTATAATTCATTATAACGTAATTGCACATAAAATCAAAACAGAAATTTAACAAAATCGCTTGCAGATAAGCACTCCGTAATCTATAATGACATAAGAAAACATGTTGCTTTTACGTAATCAATGAGATGGCAGCAGATAACATATGTTATGTTTTGTTATTGTTTACACCACAGTGTGGCAAACAGCAATTACGTGACGTTTCAAAGATTGTAAAACAGCAGCATAGCGAATAAACAATTAGGAGGAAAACATGGATCAGGAAAAGGTCATAGTCATAGACTTTGGTGGTCAGTACAATCAGCTTGTTGCGCGCCGTGTCCGCGAGTGCAACGTGTACTGTGAGATTTACTCATACAAAATAGACATTGAGAAAATCAAAGAAATGAATCCAAAGGGCATCATCCTTACAGGAGGTCCAAACAGCTGTTATGAAGAGAATTCTCCATCATACCGGAAAGAGCTGTTTGAGCTGGGAATACCGGTGCTTGGCATCTGCTACGGTGCACAGCTTATGATGCATAAATTAGGCGGAAAGGTAATCACACCGGAGGTTGGAGAGTATGGAAAGACAGAAATCACATATTCTGCAAATGGCGTGATGTTCAAGGATCTGCCATCAGAATCAGTATGCTGGATGAGTCATTTCGACAGAATTGCAGAGGCTGCACCGGGCTTTGAGGTAGTTGCGCACACTGCAGACTGTCCAATAGCTGCAACACAGAATGTTGAGAAGAAATTATATGCAGTACAGTTCCATCCGGAGGTACTTCACACCAAGAACGGAACACAGATGATTTACAATTTCGTCCGTGGCGTATGTGGATGTGCAGGCACATGGAAGATGGATTCATTCGTCAAAAACACAATCGACGAAATCAGAGAGCAGGTCGGTGACGGCAAAGTGCTCCTTGCACTTTCTGGTGGAGTAGACTCATCAGTGCTCGCAGCACTCCTTGCCAAGGCAATCGGCAAGCAGCTCACCTGCGTATTCGTAGACCACGGACTTCTCCGCAAGAACGAGGGCGATGAGGTAGAGGGCGTATTCGGCAAAGGCGGTTCGTTCGACATCAACTTTGTCCGCGTCAACGCACAGGAGCGCTACTACAGCAAGCTTGCAGGCGTCACAGAGCCTGAGCGCAAGCGTAAAATCATCGGTGAGGAATTCATCCGTGTATTCGAGGAAGAAGCTAAGAAAATCGGAAAGGTTGACTTCCTTGCGCAGGGAACCATCTATCCGGACGTAGTGGAGAGTGGACTCGGCGGAGAATCTGCAGTCATTAAATCACACCACAACGTAGGAGGTCTCCCGGAGCATGTCGATTTCAAGGACATCGTGGAGCCACTCAGAAACCTCTTCAAGGACGAGGTACGCAAGGTAGGACTAGAGCTCGGATTACCTGATTATCTCGTATTCCGTCAGCCATTCCCAGGCCCAGGCCTTGGAATCCGTATCATCGGCGAAGTCACAGCCGAAAAGGTACGCATTGTCCAGGATGCAGACTGGATTTACAGAAGCGAAGTGGAAAAGGCAGCAAAAGAGTACAAAGAGGCCCACGGCGAGGAACCATCATGGATGCCAAACCAGTACTTTGCAGCCCTTACCAACATGCGTTCAGTAGGTGTCATGGGTGATGAGAGAACATATGATTATGCCGTTGCAGTCCGTGCAGTCCGCACCGTGGACTTCATGACAGCCGAAGCAGCCGAGATACCGTTTGAGGTACTTCAGACAGTGATGAGCAGAATTATAAATGAGGTAAAGGGAGTCAATAGAGTATTCTATGATTTGACCAGTAAGCCACCGGGAACTATTGAGTTTGAATAGTTTTTTTAAAAAATAAAATATAGAAGGATTTATTTTTCAATAGGAAATGAAGAAGGCTCCAGGAGATTTTAAGAGATCTTCTGGGGCCGTTTATTTATGTGTGGTATACTGGAATATATCTATATGAAAATTTGATTCAAAGCCTTATCCAAGTAAGATATGGAAAATCAGATGCTAAACATATATTGCAGAAGGAGAACATTGTAATGATAGATATATATACGGAGAGGAAAGATTCAAAAGACTGGATTTTTTACAATGACTTGTACTTCAACTTGAATACAGGCAATGAAGATATGTCACAAAAAGAAATTGATTTGATTCAACAAGTGGATGAAGCGAAGCTGACACCAGACAAGCATATAGAAACAAAATATGGCTTAGGTACGATCCGAAATTTGTCATCTGGCTGCAAGACATTGCTTAATATTGTAAAGCATCCTGATAAGGTGGTAAATGTTGAGGAATGTGGACCGAATGTTCTTAGAATCATTTTTACTATGGATAATATTAGGATTTATATGTCAAGACCAACGCTTTTTGATATTCCAGATGATGCCAAAATCAGATTTAATGATTCTGATATAGTTACCGGTAGCAGAGGATATAATGCCTGGTGGAGTAAGGAGTATGCAAGGAGAGAAGCAAATGATTTATAAGAATATAACATTTAAAGCAGCTCCATTTTCATATGATTTGACATTTGATGACAGGATTACTCTTGTTGGTGGAGATAGCGGTACAGGTAAAACAGTACTTTATGAAATGCTGGAAGATATAAGATTGACAGACGAATACAAAGCAATCAAGCTATTTAACTACAAATCAGATGATTTTTTAGAAGCAATCAAACAGTGTAGAGATAGTTTTATTGTGATAGATAATGCAGATTGTATGATTAATGATGATGTCAGGAGATTCATTAATTTTGAGTTGTCTAATCAGTATATGCTTTTTCTACGAAATTGTGACGGACTCAATGTATCTGATAAGAGCTTTAAGGTGCTGAAGTTTGATAATAACAGGATAATACTGGAAGAGGAGTTGTGATATGAGATATTTATGGACAGAGGATGCCGGTGCTGGGCTTCACTTCTGGAAATTAGTTAACCAACTTTTCTTTGATGATGCACTTGTAGTCGAAAGTAAAGGAAGCAATCAGGGATTGTTGGATGCAGTATTGGACTTGCAAAGTAAAGATGATGATAAATACTATGTTGCATTTGATTATGTGGTTGATAATCAGGATATTCGTAATAAGTACCGTATGTTGAAATCAATAGCAGATAAGGCAGAAGGAAAGATCATAATTCTGGATATGATTTGTTTTGAATACCTGATTCTTGCTTTTGATAAGCTAGTGGCATGGACAGGCACCGGAAAGACAGATAAAATTAAGATTCGTGAAGAAGTATTGACGGCAGTTGAGAATCACAGAATCGATTTATCAAAGATTGATGATGAGAAAACATTACAGTATATAGCAGGTTTTAAGAGATATTCTACAGAACATGTGATGAAGTCATTGGTTGGTGAATTTACGCAAAATGAGAAGTGGTCCGTGAAGGGCACTATTATGGGTGAGTGTTGGTATAAAGATTGTTGTGTGTCGGAGCGTCCGGATAATCTGAGGTGTGGTAAGCCTGAGGTTGAAGATGGGGATGAAAAGATGAGGACGCTGATACGGTCGGAGAAAGTGCAGAAAATTTTGTCCACTATTATAGTATAAAACCGAGCACATATTGTGAAATTATTAAGAAAAAACATCAGTGATTACTTGAACTTGGTGTATAAATAAAGGATTTTCGCTTATGAAAGAAAAAATAAAAGATACTATAGTCGATTTATTATTCGATGGTGTTAAAGAAAAATTAGATTGTGTTAAGGAAAATTATAAATGGCAAAAGCTATTTGTTTCCACAGGGGATTTTTTTGTGAATAATCCGGATGTTTTGGTGAAATTTGAAGATGATTTATATTCCGTATTTTCAAAGGATAATCTAATTAGGATAGCGAAAAGATTAAAAGATAATAATGGATATGATTTTTCGCAATTACTTCATAATGAGTTATATGATTTGATGGTGAGTTATGAAATTCCGATAATGGAGACAGAAACGTATATTCATCACTTTATGCAGGTTATAATAACTTATTTAGAAGAAAATGATTCGGATAAAGCATTGGAAATGTTTTTGGGTGATATGAGAAAGGAAATCGGAACTTATTTTGCTGCATTAGAATCAAAATTAGAATTAGTTTTAAATCAAATCTCAAATTTAAATAAAGAGAAAATAACTACCTATTCAATAGCGGATATTGATGCGCAGATTAGGAGAGAAACAAAATATAAAGGAATGGGACTTGATTTTTTCAAACTTGATGATGAACAATTTGAATCAAAATTCCAAAATTCTCTAAATGATACAAAGGTATATGTTGTTGGAAAATCGAGAGAAGAGACAACTTATAGAATTTTAAATGAATTAAAAAATAAGAATTCAAAAAGAATCACATTGGTGGTTAAGTCGGAGAAGGAGTGGAATAAATTACAACATTCAAATTTGTCAGGGAATATTTTAGTGCCGTTTTTTTATGCAGATAGTATAGTGGTAATTCCTAATAATACCAATATTTTTATATATGGTGAAGATGAACCTTGCTATACACAAAATAAATTGGTTCTGAGAAAAAGGACAAAAAGAAATATTATAGATTCATTAGAAGAACTTGGCATAGATGCAAATGAAGCCTATAAGATGGTGGATAATACCCATGGATTATATGTGCCATTAAAGAAAAAGCTTTTTGATGGTGCGATGTATGATAAGCCAGATTGGATAGAAGGCCATTCAGATGTGGTTATAGCTGCTCTTTTATGTGGTAAATGGACTGAAGCAACCGGAGATGTATTGGTTTTCGAAGAATTGTCAGGAAAAGCATACAGTGACTGCAAAAAAGAATTGGGAAAGTATTTACATAGAGAAAATCCATACATAGTATCGAATAATAGCTATAGAGGGAGCAATATGCAGCTTGCTAGTGTAGAAGATGCATGGGAAGAGTTGGATCTTTATATAAATGATGAGATGTGGGATAAATTTATAAGTCTATTTTATGAGGTTTTGATAGAATCAGAGCCTATTTTTGAGTACCCTTTTGAAAAGCATTTTGAGGCGAGTATTTACGCAAAGAAACCAGAGTGGTCTCCAACGTTAAAAAAGGGGATGATAAGAACTCTTATTATGCGTGCGTATTATAGAGGGCATGAAGAAAATCAAAAGCAAATTGATAATATAGTAGCAAAAGTTTTGGATACTATTACCAGTAAAGAAAGATGGGGATATATTTCACAATATTTGCCAGAGTTGTGCGAAGCTTCACCGGAAAGTGTTTTAAGAAAACTAGAATCTGAAATAGAGGTATCTCAAGGCTTAATCGACTTGTTTGCAGAAAAAGATGGAGACTTTATGACAAGTCGACATTACTATACCAATGTTTTATGGGCCGTAGAACAACTAATTCAGCAAAAGAAATATGTTGCAAGAGCTTTGGAGTGGTTATGGGAGATTGACTCACATAATATTAAATTTAGTATAAATAATAGCCCTAAAGGTGTGTTAGATGTGGTCTTTTGTGCTTGGATTAATGAGAGTGCATTGACGGTTGAACAGAAAATTGAGTTAGCAAGGAGTGCAATTGAACGATATCCAAATGCTTGGGATGTTATTGCATCTAAATTGCCACATGGGACAAGTTCAATATGTTCAACATTGAATACACCTAAATACAGAAGAATAGATGAACCAGAAGAATTATACGTACATGAAGTAAATAAAACATATATTGAATATCTGAGAATGTGCATTGATAGAGCATACACGGGCGCTGACAGATGGATTAAAATACTTCAGCATGTAAAGTCTTATGATATAAATATTCAAAAAGAAGTATTTGAAAAATTAGTGTTTATTTGTAAAAAAATGAGTGACGAGGAAAAAATCAGGATAAAAAATGAAATAAGATATGAGATATTTAGACACAGATATTTTGAAGATGCAGATTGGAGTATGCCACAAGAAGTATTGAGTGAATATGAATGTGTAATGAATAAAATAGTTGTAGGTGAAAAGATTTATGACTATTTGTATATTTTTTCGCATGTATATGATTTTCCGTTGCTTAATCCTATTCCATATTCTAAAGAAGAAAACACAGAAATACATAATCAAAATTATATATTAAGAGAGGAAGAGATTAATGAAAGAATCAAGAAATTTAAGGAGAAAGGATATTCAATAGATAGATTAATTCAATTGGCTGTGAAGGAAAAATATGACGTAGTAGGCGAAGTTCTGGCACAGTTTTATTGTGATGGGTTGTTTGATGAGAAAGTATTTTGCTCTTTAATGGAAAATGATAAAGAAGGAAAATATGTTTATGACTATGTAAGCTATCTATATAGAAAAGGAATTGTAGATTTAAGCGAGGTTATAGAAAAGGTTAAAAGTATATCTGATAATAAAAATCTTCTAACAAACTTGATTTCATTAGAACTTGTAGAGAATTATGAAAATGCTCTTATTGTAAAGGAAAATGAAGATATCAAGAAGATGTATTGGAGCAGAAATGGACGATTAAGGATATCAGATAAAGCGGAGCATGGAGTGTTTATATGGGCGATAAATGAGTGTAAAAAATATGGTTCATTCAATACATATTTAGAATTACTGTATGATATAAAAGATAAAATTTCTGTTCAAGAATTATATAAAGCTACACTTGAAATATCTGATATAAAAAGCGATGTTGCTAGTTCTATGACTGATTATTATCTTAAAGAAATATTTAATATTCTACAACAAACTTTTATAGATGATGATGAAAAATGTGCAGAATTAGCGACATTAGAGTGGATGTGCAGAAATGTGCTTGAATGGGAATATATGAAATGTATGCAAAAGATTATGAAGGATGATCCGACCTTCTATGCATTATTAGTTAGTATTATATATAAGGCGGATGACAATGAAAATATTGACGAAGAAAAGAGAAAATTGGCCAATAAGGTTTATTCGGGTTTTGATAAAGCAAAGTTTTGCCCAACAGAAAAGGAAGGGGAAGTCATATATGAAAATCTGAAAAAGTGGATAGAGAAGTTTAAAGAGCTACTGATTAACCAGAAGCAAGAAAGACTATTCGGGAATTTGGTTGGACGTTTATTGGCATATTCACCAATTGGGGAGGATGGCTATAGTCCGTGTGAAGCTGTGCGTATGGTTATAGAAGAATATTACACAGATTCGTTAAAAACCGCCTATGTGGTAGCAGAAGAAAACAAACGTGGAGTTCATACGGTTGATGCTGGTAAATCTGAGCTAATATTACATCAAAGATATCAAAAGAATGCGGAAGCCTTACAAGAACGCTATCCTTATACTGCAGATATATATTTTGCAATTAGTGATAATTATAAACGCGAAGCTGAATATGAAAGAAAGCGTGCAGAAGATGAATGGTAGGAAAAAATATGTAGGTGAATTGTATAGCTTTTATAGAAAAAATAGACCTATTGGAAAGGGAGGTAATGGGGCTGTGTATGAAGTGGAACTTCTATCCGATAATGGATTGGGGGTTCCTATGGTGGCTAAATTTTTTGAGTATGAAGGCACAGATAAGGAAAAAAGATATAAGAGATTTAAGAACGAGATAATTGCTTTAAATGAGTTGAAGGATATTGATGGCATAATGCAGGTACTTGATAAGAAATGTCCTCAAGATATACCTCGAACTATGGATGAAGCATGGTATCTGATGCCTAAAGCGAAACCATATAAGCTTACGCACTCCCCTAATATATATATATATCAAGATAGTAGATATGCTTCAGTTGGCACGAATTATACAATGCATCCACGAGAGGAATGGAGCGCATCGAGATATTAAGCCGGAAAATCTATTGATATTAGATGATCGATTAGTTCTTTCTGATTTTGGATTGTATTGGGGAATAGAGGAGGAACGACTTACAGAATTTAATGAGCGAATAGGACCATACAAAATAATGCCACCTGAATTAGAGAATGTGCAAACAGATTTGGATTTAGATTTTAGACCTTCGGATGTATATTTATTTGCTAAGGTATTATGGATGACATTGAAGGGGGATAATATTGGTTTTAGAGGACAATATCAACGAGGAGATGTTCAGATTTTTCTAAATAAAGAGGTTTTTGGCGATGTAATTACATTAGAGCCAATACATAAATTAATAGAGCAGGCTACTTTTGAAGATATGAACAAAAGAATATCAATTCACCAATGTATTGATTATTTGGAATTGCAACGCAATTTATTGGACGAGAGGGAACGAGAACTACTTTCCAATGAGTTAGTTAGTCGATTGCTTTATGATGAACATAGTAAAATGATTATTGAACGTACCAAGCCGGATGAGTTGATATATGAAGATAAAGGGACTATTTTTAGTATGTTAAGAGGTGTCATTCCAATATCCAAAATCATGGTCAAATCACTTAATGATGAGCAAAAGGCAAAGCAGGTTCAGCTGACAGATTTTCAGGTTGGCTCAGGTGGCATATGCAAGATGCTTTATTTTAATAATGGAATTAAAGTCAAAGAATATATAATGGAAATAAATAAAATGATTTATTCTAATTTAAATTTAGATATTGTACTTGAGTTAAATGATATTGATTCAGTTGATAAAGAATATGTTGCATATTCGGAAACTGTGCGAGGATTTGGAAATATGTATCCCAAGATATATTTTTCTTCGGATGAAAAGATTATTATAACAAAAGTAAAATAAAAAAGATGGAGTATATCATTGTTTAAAATATGAAGAATTTCAAATCATATTGCATTTTATATGTCAGCTTTTTATAATTAACCTATGGCAACAGTTTGCAACAACCATTCAGTAGGTCGAAATAATCATTGTAATTTATATAAAATATGCCCTATATCTCTCTATTCCTTCAAATTGCCCATATACGGAACCTGGTTGCCTGAATGGAGTTTACTCTGTAACCTACAGAAAAAATGGCATCCAGATTGTAGTAATTGGTAGGAATAGTCTCTGTTTTATCCTGCATTGCTCTGTGTTGAGTGGTTGTTGCAATTTTTGCAACAACCACTTCCTCATCCAGCTCATCGGTTTCAAAAATCTTTGCTAAATGGCGTCTGATGCCAGACTTGTCAATACCAAACAATTCAGCCATGGCTTTTTGTGTCAGTCATATCGTTTCATCTTTTATCAAAGCACTGACAGTTACGGTGTCATCTTCGAATATTTCTTTTATTTTATTATGCCACATATACATAATAAATTATCCCATAATGCTTTTGTAAAACGAACAATGATTATAAACCAAGAAAATATAAGGGGATTTCGTTATAAAAGTAATGGCATCCCATATATTCTATGTAGTCTAATGTGTCACGATAGCGTTCGTCCAAAAACCAATCATTAAATATATAAATAAATTCCACATCAAAATGTAAAGGATTAAATAGCTTTTGATATTCAAGTTTTTTGAAATGACAACCAGGTAGTTTTTCATCAACGGAGCCAGCACAATTTTGAAATTTTTTCTCTATAATGTAGACCGTGTTGTTTTCAAAGTTGACAAAGGCTTCATCTGGTCTCCATTCTTTAGAATTATAGTCATAATAGTGAATGCCGTGTGGATTAAGAAAATAGGTATACAATTTTTTTTGAGGAACAGACATACCTATTTGCTGTGAGCCACGATAAATAGTATGATTAATAATAGTGTAACCAGCATTACATAATGCATCATCTAAAGATGTGGTTTGTTCGAAGTGTAGACCATTTTGATTTGTGCGAGCTCCACCACCATGGATATTAGGGGTTCTTGGCATAACTTATACCTCCTTAAAAAATTCATTAATTTCAACACTAAGTACATTTGCAATCTGATTAAGTACAGATATAGAAAGACTCTTATCACAGCCGGCAGCCTCGATTTTGGAAAGATAACTAAGGCTGATCTTTGTCTGTTCTGCAAGTTGTACTTGTGTTAATTTTGCTTGTGCTCTGTAATGTTTTATATTTGCACCTATAACGCGATATAGGTCAGCATCGTTTTCGAAATGCATATCAATACCTCTTTCACTATTCGTGAATATTATCGCATGAAATACATATCAAACAAATTCACTTATAGTGAAAGAAAAATTGCTATGGATTTTCAAGATAAATTAAGTTACAATAGATAAATCAAAAAGAAGAAGGAGGTATGGCTTATAAGTTTACAACCAAATAATTTTAGGCTTGAACCAACAACAGTCTGGTCGTTTCCGAACAGAGGCAGTTGGGCAACGCATTCAGGCGCGTATCGAGGTAATTGGTCTCCATATGTACCAAGAAATCTGATACTTCGCTATTCGAAGCCGGGAGACTGGGTCTTAGATCAATTTATGGGTAGTGGAACAACCTTAGTTGAGGCAAAGCTACTTAATCGTCATGCGGTAGGTGTTGACATCAATCCGCAATCCGTTTCAATATCTGAAACAAATTTACAATTCCAATGTGAATCCAATTCAAAAATATTTACACGAAATGGAAATGCCACAGATTTGCATTTTATTAAGGATAGTCGAATTGATTTTATCTGTACGCATCCACCCTATGCTAATATCATTAAATACAGTAAAGGGATAGAAGGTGATATCTCTTTGATTACTGTAGATGAATTTTTATCCGAAATTAAGAAGGTTGCAGAGGAATCATTTCGAGTTCTGAAAAAAGGCAAAATGTGTGCAGTTATGATTGGGGATGTAAGAAAATATGGAAAAATAATTCCATTAGGATTTCGTATGATGGAATGCTTTTTACAGGCAGGATTTGTGAATAAAGAGATTATTATTAAAGAACAGCACAATTGTCGTTCTACTGATTATTGGGAGACACAAAGTAATAATTTTTTACTTCTGGCACACGAGTATATATTTATTTTTCAGAAGTAAGACAATTCACAAAGAGTGAAAGTTTTGGTTGTTATTTTGTATGTTTGCAAGTATAATGGATATGTAGAAGATTGCCCGTTATGGACATAGAGAAGAGGAATCAAAATGAGTAATTCAAGTATCGCTCCTTTTGTGAAATGGGCTGGCGGTAAGCGTCAGTTAATTCCACAAATAAAGGAAAGAATGCCTGAAAAGTACAATGATTATTATGAGCCATTTGTAGGTGGCGGTGCAGTTGCATTTGAATTGCTGCCTACAAATGCTCTGATAAATGATATCAACAAGGCGTTAATAAATGCGTATAAGCAGATATGTAATGCACCGGAAGCATTTTTAAGGGCTGTAAATAAGCTTGATAAAGAAATGTGGGAAGATGGCAAGAAATACTATTATTCTCTGCGGGAGCATTACAATGATAAGCTGATGAAAGCAGAATATGATGTGGAGTTGGCTGCGTTGTTTGTATTTATCAATAAGCATTGTTTTAATGGTTTGTACCGGGTAAATGGTAAAGGATTATTTAATGTTCCGTATAACAATAGTCGCAGGGCTTCTGTTGATGAAAGTGCTATTATGGAGATTTCGAAATATCTTCAGGGGGTAACTATCATCGATGGAGATTTCGAAGAAGCGTGCAAGGATGCAAAGAAGGGTGATTTTGTATTTATAGACAGCCCATATGCTCCACTGAATCCTACTTCTTTTGAGTCATACACAAAAGAAGGATTTGATATAGAAAGTCACAAGCGATTAGCAAATCTTTTCGTTGAATTGACAGCCAGAGGTTGCTACTGTATGCTCACAAACCATAATACGGACTTGATAAATGAGTTATATGGTAATAAGGGCTACAGAATAGATGTGGTAAGCGTAAAGCGTATGATTAATTCAGATGCATCGAATAGAGTTGGTGAAGAAGTGATTATATGCAATTATTAAGGAGATAAAGCAATGGGATATTTTGATGAACAACAAAGAATAGTTGATTATGTCACTCGCGATGGTATGATAATAGAATTAACACAAAATAAGGATAATCTGAAAAGTAATTATCAGGTATTAGAGACTTATGCAGATTCTTCTCAATTGGCAATAAAATATCCTGGATATAAGACAACTAGAGCTAAATGTGATTATTGTGTATATTTAGTAGACGAAGATGGTGAACATCCTATTTCTCATGTTGAGATTATGACTGATCTATATAATAAAACTACTATGCAAAATTATAAGCATATGAAACAGTATATTGAGGATGTTGCGACAATAGGTCGTGATATTAATATAGATATATCTTTACTCTCGGCATTTGAATATGGTTTTTCATTTGAAGTGTTGACCGATTTGATGTTTTATATTGCAATTCAAGAAGATATCAATTATCCAGAGGAACGTTTCCAAGGAAGAAAAATGTGTTTTTATAGGTATCTTGAAGCAATATACTGTAAAGTACATACTAATCATCAAATAGAAGAAGCGATAAATAAAGCTGTTGCGTATGGATATATACCTAGAAATTGGAATGATGTAGGAGAATTGTATAATATCGTTTCAAGAATAAAACGTTAATTATAGAGAGGCGAAATATATATGAATCAAGTTTGGGGTTCAAAGGTGCCATTATATTTCGAGACAGAAGAATCACAGTTGGTATTAGGTGATTCTTTTAAAATTCTAACAAAGATGAAACAGGAATCTGTTGATATGATATTTGCGGATCCACCCTACTTTTTGAGTAATGACGGCATTACCTGTCAGGGTGGTAAGATGGTTTCGGTAAATAAAGGCTCATGGGATAAGCTTTCAGAAAGTGGAACCAGCGTCGAAGAGAAACATAAGTTTAACAGAAAGTGGATTAGGTTATGTAAGAAAGTACTCAAGCCGAATGGCACAATATGGATATCAGGAACATTACACAATATTTATTCGATTGGTATGGCATTGGAGCAAGAAGGCTTCAAGATAATAAACAACATAACATGGCAGAAAACAAATCCACCACCAAACTTAGCATGTCGATGCTTCACACATTCTACGGAAACCATTTTATGGGCAAAGAAGAATGATAAGAAGTCTCGGCATTTTTTTGATTATCAGAAGATGAAAAAAATGAATGGTGGAAAGCAGATGAAGGATGTGTGGACGGGAGCTTTGACGAAACCATCAGAAAAGACAGAAGGTAAGCATCCGACACAGAAGCCAGAATATCTGCTTGAGAAAATAGTGTTGGCATCTACGGAAAAAGGACAAGTTATTTTAGATCCTTTCTGTGGATCCGGAACTACCGGAGTAGAGGCAGTGCGATTTGGGCGGAAGTTTGTTGGAATAGATGTAAGCGAAGAATACTTGGAGATATCCAAAAGGAGATTGGAGAAGGTAAAAATAGATGCGAAAGAACATTGAGATATCTGATGAAAAGATAAATGAATTTTTAGAACAGTTTTATAGCTATTTTGAAAGTGGATATGCATTTGAAGAATTTTTGAAAGTGTATCTTGAAAAGATTGGTCTTGATGAAGTTGTTGTTACACAGCGTTCCTCGGATGGAGGAATTGACTTGGAGGCTGTAAGATATGGCGTTGGTGGATTTGCTGGGGCAGACGCTGTTGATTATTTTGTTCAAGCAAAGAGAAATAAACCGGGAACGACAATTCCAATAGAAAAAGTGAGAGCACTTAGAGGTGTGATGCCTTCGGGAAGTAAAGGTATATTTATTACGACTGCAAGTTATTCGAAGAAGACGGAAGAATTTGTGGATGCAGACCCATCACGTCCGATAATTCTTATAGATGGAAAATCTCTTGTTGAAAGCTGTATTGATAACGAGATTGGTTTTGTATTTACACCAGTATTCAGTAAAAATGCCATGGATGCATTGAAGGATGAATGTGATGATTTAGTAAAAGAAGATGGAACAGTAGTAGAAGAGAATGAGGGTGTTAAGCTGGTCGTAGATAAGCAGATTTCTGCTAATGACATTCGAGCAAGAATACTAAGATTACCGAAAGCGGTTTCTAATTTGTTACCATATGATGCACATAAAGTTAAAGTGATATTTAATGGAATGGCACCTAAAGAATTAACAATAGCTAAGAATAGAGGATACCTTGCAGGCGTAACAGATTTGTATAAGGAATCCGGATTAATTGCTGAAGATGGTTCGTACAATCCGTGTAAGGCGATATGGAAATTCTCAGAGGATAAAATAGACATTATTATAAAGGAGCACTGATAGATGAGAGATTTTGATGAATGGCTTAGTAAATTTCGTGCCAGTATTTCTAGCTACGATTATTATATAGATTTTGAGAAGGTTGTTAAAAATGTTGAGGAAATCAAGGTAGAATTGAATATTCTGAATACACTCATTGGTTCGAAAAATATTGAAGAGGATTTTGAAAAGATAATGACAAAGTATCCGGAAACATTACAGTGCATTCCGTTACTTCTTGCAGTACGAGGATATGAAATATATGCACAGGATGAAGATGGTGCATTTTTGTATAACTTCAAGAAGATGAATTACAGTGTGGAGCAATATAAGATCTTCATGCGTAAGACAGGGCTGTTTGATATGATTGCAAATCATTTGGTGAATAACCTCGTAGATTATGCTTTGGGTATTGAAACAGGATTGGATTCTAATGGGCGTAAGAACCGGGGCGGTCATCAGATGGAAGACTTGGTTGAGAAATACATAGTGGCAGCAGGTTTTAAGAAGGATGTAAACTATTTCAAAGAAATGTACTTAAGGGATATTGAAGAAAAATGGGACATTGACTTATCAGCACTTTCTAATCAGGGTAAAGCTGCTAAGAGATTCGATTTTGTAATCAAAACGGATAAGATGATTTATGTTATTGAGACAAACTTCTATGGTGGTGGTGGTTCAAAACTCAATGAAACTGCAAGGAGTTATAAAATGCTTTCGCAGGAGGCAGATACCATAGATGGATTTACATTCGTCTGGTTTACGGATGGAATAGGTTGGAAAAGTGCGAGAGGTAATTTGAGGGAAACATTTGAGGTCTTGGATACGATTTATAGTATTGATGATATGGAGAATGGGATAATGTTAGAATTATTTTTGTGATAGAAGGGATGGACATATGAAATATTATTATGATGTAGTACTTTCTTTTGCTGGTGAAGATAGGGAATATGTGGAAGAATGTGCGGATATATTGACAGCACTTGGAATTAAGGTCTTTTATGACTCGTATGAGCAAGATGTATTATGGGGAAAAGATTTATATACTTTTCTCGCAGATATATATTCTAATAAAGCGAGATATGCAATTGTTTTTATATCGCAGCACTATGTTAAGAAATGTTGGACTAAGCATGAGTTTAAATTTATTAATGAAAGAATGTTTAATAGTGAAACGGAGTATCTGTTGCCTGTTTTTTTAGATGATACAAAGTTGTGTGGTATTCCGGAAACGCAGGGATACTTGACCAATAAAACACCTTATGAAGTAGCTGTCATGTTCGCAAAAAAGATAAATAAGGATATTGATGTAGAGTTAATGAAGAGTGAATTGCAACAGAGTCTTCCAACATACGAGATTACAGTTAGGGGGAGAAATGTTCGGTTTTATAGTGCAGTGGAAGAATTTGATGCAGAGTATCCGCTTTCGTTTTTAATGGAATTGTATAAATTAGATATGTTGTATGATTTATTTATTTTACCAGCGCTTGTGCCGAATTAACATAAAATTTATTTGCATATCTTGACAGAACTTGATAAAAGAGATATATTGAAGGTGTCTGTTTAAAGTGTAGCTTTTACGCTTTGTAACATTCTATTATCTGCTGAATTAAGATATAGATAGTGACACATTGAAATGATACATATGTGCCTTCTATTTCGCTACCTTTCAGCAGGAGCGAATTTTTTATTTTAAGGAGGTATGAGTTATGAAAGAACTCACAATTACAATTCCAGTAAAATCTTTTAAAAAGTTTGACAATCCATATGATTCAAAAGCTATGGCTGCAAAGTATCAGTTCTTTGTTAATGTTGCAGATATTCCTTCTGAATGGTTGGAGTGGTTGTCGGTTAACCCAAGAGAACAGAAACTTACTACAGATGTTGCTAGAGATATTGCAAAATCATTACGTAGTAGTAAAAAGAATTTTCATGTGTTAAATAGAGGAATTTTACTCTCGGCAGAAGAGGTAACTTTTGATAACAAAGAAAAGATGGCTACAATTAAGTTTCTTAATCCCAATATGCATGGTATTGTAGATGGTGGACATACATATCGTCAAATATTAAAATATCAGGAAGAGATAAATCCAATATATGAAAAATATGTGCAAGTAGAGGTAATTACTAGTTTTGACAGTATAGAAGAACTAGCCGAAGCAAGAAATAATTCTGTGGCAGTTGATGATAAATCTATAGAGGAATTAAGAGGTACTTTTGACCCCATCAAAAGAATTATTGAAAATCAAAGGATTCAGGGTGAAAAATATTTTGATAGAATTTCGTTTAGACAAAACGAATTCTGGGGAAATAAGGATGTTAATAATATTATAGATGTTAGAGAAATTATATCTATAATTAATATGTTTAACCCTATATTGTACGATCCGATGACGCCTATTCATCCTATTCAGTCATATACAGGTAAGGCAGCAAGTTTGAATAAATTTTTAAAAATGTCTCCTCTAGGAGTTAAAGAAGAAGACCCGGAGTATAGAAATGCAGTAATTGAGAAATTGACGAAAATTATTCCAGATATTTTTAAACTTTGGGATGATATAGAGGTTAATTTTGCTAAAGTATCTAAGGAACTTAATAGAAGGTATGGAAGCAAGCCGTATTCAAATTATGGTAAAGATAATGTGAAAAAAATTTCTATGTTTTCGAATGTTGAGATGGATTATACCGTACCAAAAGGAATTATGTATCCAGTTGTTGGAGCATTCAGAGCGTTAGTGTGCGAAAGGGATGGGCAGTATGATTGGACTATTTCTCCGTTTAATGTATGGGATGAGAAAAAGGAGCAGATTGTCACATCGGTTTTGGAAAGTTCGGCACAATTTGGGAATAGTCCTGATAAACTTGGAAAGTCAACATTATTATGGGATTCATTATATAATATGATACTAATCTATAGGATAACAAATGAAATGAAAAATAGGTAGGCTATGATAATGTTCTTTTGTGAAGTAGGAGCGGGAGTGAAATACTTACAACAAAATGACAATACAATCCCTAGAAAATCTACGCAATATGTAGAAACCATATAAAACTCCTTGATTCCTGCCTTAAAAATCAACGAAAAACACCACATAACAACTTTACAAAGAGGAGTTTGAGTAGTAGCCACAAGTCTTGGAACCCGCTAAATAAGCGGCTTCCGGGACTTTTTGTTTTGCTCTGCTACTATTTTGCTACGTAAACGCTGCATTGTGAGTGCCTTTAAAATCAGTATTCATCTGTAATAAAATGTCTGTAGCAAATTCGTGTTTTTCGTAACGAATTTTGCGAAATTTCCAACATGAGGCAGATATTTTGAGCAGACGAAAAATTGAACAGGCGAAACTACAATACTGGGCAGGTATGATTCGTGATTGTCAGCATTCAGGCCTTAAGACAAAAGAATGGCTTGCAAACCACGGAATAAGTAAGGATACTTATTACTACTGGTACAAGAAAGTTCAAACCGTTTGTGTAGAGGCTATGGAAATGCCAGACACGCTTTCAATGCCTGAGTTTATGTCATTACCAGTTCCGGCAGAGCCAGCTAATGTGCCGGTTGAGTCGGCTATTAGATCCTATGCAGTAGTTACAATGCACATAGGTAAAGCGGGGATTGAAGCAGAGTGGGATAAACTTTTGGACTAACAGTCCAATGCAATTATAGTTCCTATAGGATATCATATAATCAAAAGAAGAGGATTGGTGTATGTCTTATGGGAACTAATTTTTATTTGATGAGTAGAAATAAAAAGCTAATGCGAGAGTATTTTGCTGTTGAAACAGAATATACAATCAAGGATATCGAATATGAAATTGTAGATGAGCCATATTTAGGGTATAATGTACATCTTTGTAAACTGAGTGCAGGTTGGCGACCACTATTTCAAAGACATAAGACTATCAGTACATTTAAGGAAGTGGAAGAATTTTGCCTGAAAAATAAGAGCATGGTAAGTATCTATGATGAATATGGCAGGAGATACACATGGAAACAATATTTCAAAAAAGTGTACAATCATAGTCAGCGTAAGGCAGAGCCAAGGAAATGGATATATGATATTGATCCTATTTTTCCAGATAATGGTCCTAGATTACATATGGCATCATGTACAGAGCAGGAAGCGGAAATATATATGCCATTCTGTCATAGAGAATACAACGAGAAGGAAAAATTGGCGAAGGAACGTTTTCATGTGCATGAAAGAATATGGAGTGATGAGAAGAGTTGGGAAGATCCAGATTATCCATTCGATTGGACAGAGGGTGAATTTTGCTAAAGGAGTTGACAACATATGTATGAACATATTGATATGAAGAAAACAGGCATCTTATTAAAATATAGGATTGAAAAAGCAGGTTACACAGTAAAGGACATACAGAAATTATTGCAGCTGTCATGTCCGCAGCCAATATACCGCTGGTTTAAGGGAATGATTCTGCCATCTGTTGATCATCTTTATGTATTGAGCAGGCTGCTGAAGATACATATGGAAGATTTACTTGTGCCTCAATGCGAAAGTGTCAGAGATATGGAAATGTGTGTATGTACATCAAGATATAAAAGATTGTTTGAGTACTGGAAACATTTATGTATAAACAAATGTGCGTAATATCAGGAAAGATGGATAATATGGAACAAGCTGTGAATGATGAATTTAAGAAAATAGTATGCATGATAACAGAACTTGATGAGCTAGCATATGCTACATATAAGCCGATAGTCGAAGAAATATGTGCAAGAACAGCATCTGAATCAGAAGTAGAACATTTGCTGGATTATATGGTTGGAATGTGTACCAGTGACAGGATGTTAGAACTATTCAAGCGTATATGTAGAAAGTATATATATTTATATCCAGAAATGGTTACATCTGAAATATATACATATAAAGATATGTATGAAGAGGCAGAAAATGATTTAACATGTGCAAATTTTGCACATGTTAATGATGATTGATATATATACAATAACAGAAGTTATTTGCTTAGGGTATTCTGAATGATATGTATAATCGGGATATAAAAGCAGTATGTGCAAAAAATGCACATACTGGTATTATGATAAAAATGTTACAGCTGAGGTAATGAAAAATGGGTAGACGATTATCGTTACATATTTTACTTCCTATAGAAGGCTATGAGGAAGATAAAGTATATGACAGTGAAGAAATCGCACTTAGAATGGCGTATTCGGAGCAAGAGCCAGACAACGTATATTATAGGAAATTGAAAGAAAAATCTGTTTATGCATCGTTTGATGATATTGTTAGATTTGCATGTGAAAAATATTCATTGGGGGAAATACATAATTTCTCCATGTATACAGATCATTGGGGTAATAGTGTAATTCAATATGAAGAAAATAAATATGTTGTTAAAGAAGCAGAAATAAAGCAGCTTGAGAGAGAGCATATTACCGAATCGGTGTATTGCAATGAATATAGATATTGTAGCCTGAGCTGGTTTTATAGTGGCATTGGGTATGAATTAGTACTGAATGATATTGCAATTGTAGATGAAGAACTGATAAAAAAAGCAGCATCTTTAATTGGCTATGAATCTGACAATGATTTTGCAAACGGTCTTGCTGATGTTATTGAAAATAGTTCAGGTGGAGAAGATAAATTTATAGCATCACTTGTATTGGCAAAGGAGATAGCGAGAACATTGGGTGGAAGAGCGGTTATTATTTTTGATTGATAAAAAATGTTTGAGGAATTATGGTACTACCCATTAGTACCACAAAACTTTTTATTGCAGAAACATCATCCGGAGATTATAATTTCCATAGGTGGACTTGCAAACCATCAGATGATTATTCTCTGAATAGTAAACAAACCTGCAAGCCACCGAAACTACACACAATAATGAAAAAATGCAATGGTACTGGATTGGTACTAAAAATATGTGAAACGAAAAATAATGAGTGAAAAAGATGCGGATTATCAATACAATACAGTATAGATAAATGCATTAAAACAACCAGAATCAAACCAAACTTTGCGAGTTTGAATAACGGACAAAAATGCCGAAAGCTTGTATTTATACAGGTTTCCGGCATTTGTTTTATCGAATGGCTCTAGTTTGGCTTTATTTGTAGGGAGAGTAATGTATAATTATTATAGAGCAGATGCAGACGGCCATATCAGAGAACATAGAATAATTATTGGAGCAATGTGAAATAAATAAAGCCATTATTATAATAATGGAAAAGGATATGTTGCAGTAGTCCTTATGTTTAAAGTGACCGAAAATATATGTAAATCTATAATCGGAGATTATGATTGGTCACAAACCACGATTCCGGAATAAAATTCAACCTTTACCAGATAGAGTTTCCGGAAAATGCTCATGCCCCCATAGGCAGATTGACTGTAAAACAGGCATGAGAGATTTCCCTTTTTCTGAAAGATAGTATTCCACTTTAGGTGGTACGCCAGGATATTCATGTCGGATAATCAAGGCATCCGCTTCTGATTTCTTTAACTTGTTGGACAGCATTTTGTGGGTCACATTTCCAAGTGCTTTTTTGATTTCACTGTACCGCATAATATCCTCAGACAGAAACAAGTGCCTGCACCAATTTTATCAAACGGAATGACAACAAGAGATAAAGCACCATAGCAAGGACAGGCGGAACCGTTATTTCAGTATTGGTTTATATGCCATGGACAATCCTGCAAGGCGGATTAGAGGAATGTGGTTGGAGCAAGAAGCAGAAAATGATAACAGGAATTATTACTGTTTATTGACAATACTTTTAAAATGATATATAATCCTTATTGAAAATAAATCCTAATAAGGAGAACAAATGACAAATAGAAGAAATACTATTCAGAAAGACCTAGTGCGAAATGCTGTATATGAGATGAAAAAGCATGTCACAGCAAATGAAGTGTATGAATTTATAAAAGAAGCATATCCTACAATCGGAAAAGGAACGGTATATAGAAACCTTGATATCTTGATAGAAGAAGGAGCTTTAAGAAAAATTGAAGTTCCGGATGGACCGAACCGGTTTGATTTTACATTGAACAATCACTACCACGTCAGGTGTGTAAAGTGTGGCGATATTTCAGATGTGGATATGGATGAAATACCAAACTTGCTGGAAAGAATTCATAACACTCATGGAATTAAATTTTTGGATTATGATATTTTGTTTAAAGGTATTTGTCTGAAATGCAGGGAGAAGGAAAAGGAGGAATTACATGGACAAAAAGGCAATGTATAAGTTGAGTTACGGATTGTTTGTACTGACTGCCAGGGAAGGCGAAAAAGACAATGGATGTATTATTAATACAGCAATTCAGGCAGCTTCAGAACCAAACAAGTTAAGTATCTGCGTTAACAAAGCAAATTACACGCATGACATGATTGAAAGAACCGGAAAGTTTACAGTATCAGTCCTGAGTCAGAATGCATCATTTGAATTATTTAAACATTTTGGCTTTCAATCAGGAAGGGATACCAATAAGTTTGAAACATTTGAAAAGTGTGCAAGGGGGACAAATGGTATTTATTATATTACAGATGGTACCAATGCATACATTTCTGTAACAGTTCATAAAACAGAAGATTTAGGTTCGCATACGATGTTTATCGGTGAGATAACGGATATGGAAGTTCTAAGTGATATTCCTTCTGTAACATACGAGTATTATCAGAATAATATTAAACCTAAGCCACAGGCAGTTGGAAAAACGCTGGATGGTCAGACAATATGGCGCTGCAGAATCTGTGGATATGAATATGTAGGTGAAGAATTACCGGATGATTTTATATGTCCTTTGTGCAAACATCCGGCATCAGATTTTGAAAAAGTTGTGAAGAAAACGGAGGTAAAAGAAATGGCAGCAAACAAATACGCGGGAACACAGACAGAAAAAAATTTACAGGAAGCATTTGCAGGGGAGTCTCAGGCAAGAAATAAGTATACCTATTTTGCTTCTGTGGCAAAGAAGGAAGGCTACGAGCAGATGTCAGCATTATTTTTAAAGACTGCAGATAATGAAAAAGAACATGCAAAGATGTGGTTCAAGGAATTAGCAGGAATCGGTGATACAAAGGAAAATCTGGCAGCAGCTGCAGAAGGCGAGAATTATGAGTGGACAGATATGTATGAAGGTTTTGCTAAAACAGCTGAGGAAGAAGGCTTCCCTGAACTTGCAGCAAAATTCAGAGCTGTAGGAGAGATTGAGAAGCATCACGAGGAGAGATATCGTGCACTTCTTAAAAATATTGAAACTGCGCAGGTATTTGAAAAGAGCGAAGTTAAGGTATGGGAATGCCGTAACTGTGGACATATTGTGGTAGGAACAAAAGCACCTGAGGTATGCCCGGTATGTAATCATCCGCAGAGCTATTTTGAAGTGCACGCAGAGAATTATTAAGAAATCAGCGGAACTTGTTGAAAAATTTATGAAACATCATTGACAGAACATTTGCATTTTACACCAATTATTGCTATGATTTTGCTGGTCGGTCTTTTGCAGATTGTGCTTTCCCTAGTTTTAAGCAGTAATCTGAAAAAGGAAACGCTGGTTGAGAGAATAAGGTATCAGGGATAATAAGTTTAATAATAGAGCTGTCACTCGTGTTGAAATGCTTCCTTCTAGGTAGATAAGTGAAATAATAAAAACTTGTCACTTAGGAGGGAGCATATTTTATGTCTAAAAGAAAAGTATCTGTTGAGGATGAGATATATGCTGTATTTCTTTAGTATTGATAGTTTTGTCGGTTGAACTATTTCATTTAGTTTTAAGCCCTTTCATTTGTCCGCACCCTCATAACATTATTATAAATATAAGATAAATGAAAGAGGAATAAAAAATACGCAAAAAACTACGGAAGAAGGATTAAAAACTGTTGAAAAAATCTGTAATAGGAATATACTGAAATTATATACAAGACGGATTTTTAGAGGTTGAGTTGCATAAAAAAAGTCTGCATTGCAGACTTTTTCCACACACTGTGGACCACCGGAGTGGCGATTTGAATTAAATTCTTATTTGAACTTATGATGTAAATTTAGTATGGTACTAAACTCAACTTTAGTATAGTGCTAAAGGACAGAAAAGTCAATACGAAATAGACTTATGAAGGAGGAAAAAGATGAATCAAGAATACTATATGGGCTTGGATATGGGGACAGGATCTTTAGGATGGGCAATAACAGATACGGACTATCATATTTTGAGAAGACATGGAAAAGCTTTATGGGGTGTACGGCTTTTTGAAAGTGCATTAACAGCAGAAGAAAGAAGAAGTTTTCGTATAGCCAGAAGGCGATTAGATAGAAGAAACTGGCGAATTCAGATCCTGCAGGAATTATTTTCTGAAGAAATCAGTAAAGTGGATTTGGGCTTTTTTCAAAGGATGAAGGAAAGTAAATATTATCCTGAGGATAAAAAAGATATTAACGGAAAATGTCCGGAATTGCCATATGCATTGTTTGTGGATAAAAATTACACAGACAAAGAGTATCATAGAGAGTATCCAACAATCTATCATCTGAGAAAGATGCTGATGGAAACGGAAGAAATGCCAGATATCAGGTTAGTATATTTGGGACTCCACCATATGATGAAGCACCGCGGACATTTTTTGCTATCAGGTGATATCAGCAAAATCAAAGAATTTAAAGGGACATTTTTGCAGCTCGAAGAAAACTTGAAAAAAGAAGAACTAAACTGGACATTGGAATTATCGGATGACGAGATTCAATTTATCGAGAATACTTTAAAGGATAGAATGCATACAAAATCTGTCAAAAAAAGTCGCTTAATAAAACAATTGAATGCAAAAACAACATGCGAAAAGGCAATACTAAATCTGATTTCTGGAGGAAGCGTAAAACTATCAGATATTTTTGAAAATAGTGAATTGGATGGATGCGAGAACCCAAAAATTTCATTTTCAGATACGGGATATGATGACTATATTGGAACAGTTGAAGCAGATCTTGTAGAACAATATTATATTATTGAATCTGCAAAGGCAGTGTATGATTGGTCTGTATTGGTTGAAATTTTGGGGGACAGTTCCTCTATTTCAGAAGCAAAGGTTAAATTATATGAAAAGCATAAAGCGGATTTAAGATATTTAAAAAAGATAGTTCGGAAATATTTGCCACTGGAGTATAAGCACATTTTTATTGATACAGAAGAGAAGTTGAATAATTATGTGGCTTATATAGGAATGACAAAGAAAAATGGAAAAAAGAATGATTTGCAGAGTAAAAAATGTAGCAAAGAGGAGTTCTACGATTTCCTGAAAAAGAATGTAATTAAAAAAATTTCAGACCAAGAAGTGGTTTCTTATTTGGAAAAAGAACTGGAACAGGGAACTTTCTTACCAAAACAAGTTAATAAAGAAAATAGTGTAATTCCTTATCAGGTTCATATGTATGAATTAAGAAAAATATTAGATAATTTGTCTGGAAAAAGTTCCTTTATGCAGGAAAATAAAGAAAAGATTTTACAGTTATTTGAGTTTAGAATTCCATATTATGTAGGGCCACTGGGTAGAAATGAAGAAGGTACAGAGGGAAAGTTTACATGGGCAGTAAGAAAAAATAACGAGAAGATTTACCCATGGAATTTTAAAGATGTAATAGATATAGAGGAAAGTGCAGAAAAATTTATTCGCCGAATGACAAATAAATGTACTTATATGTTGGGAGAAGATGTCCTCCCTAAAGATTCTCTTTTATATAGTAAATATATGGTACTTAATGAACTCAATAATTTGCGCTTAAATGGAGAAAAAATTTCGGTAGAGTTGAAACAACGATTATATAAAGAAGTATTTTGTTGTTATCGAAAGGTAACAATAAAAAAGTTGAAAAATTATCTGATTCGTGAAGGAATAGTGGATAAGAACGTTGAAATTACTGGAATTGATGGGGATTTTAAAGCTCAATTGACAGCATTTCATGACTTTAAGGAAAAACTTACAGGGGTTACATTAAGCCAGAAAGAAAAAGAAGAGATTATTCTTAATATTGTATTATTTGGTGATGATAAGAAACTATTGAAACAAAGAGTAATGAGAATGCATCCTGAATTAACAGAAAAGCAGATTAAGAGTATCAGCATGTTATCATATAAAGGATGGGGAAGATTATCAAAAGCTTTTCTGGAAAATATAACAACACCTGCACCAGGAACTGAAGAAGTATGGAATGTTATCACAGCTATGTGGGAAACTAATGATAATCTGATGCAGATTCTAAGTAAGAATTATCAGTTTATGGACAGAATCGAAGAATATAATTCTATTCGAAAAGAAAAGAATTTGTCATATAAAACAGTGGACGAATTATATGTTTCACCAGCAGTAAAACGACAGATTTGGCAAACCTTAAAAGTAGTGAAAGAGCTACAAAAGGTAATGGAATGTGCACCAAAACGAGTTTTTGTAGAGATGGCAAGAGGAGAGCAAGGGAACCAAAAAGATAAAAGAAGAGACTCCCGCAAAAAACAGCTTATTGATTTATACAAAAAATGTAAAGAAGAAGAAAGAGACTGGATAGAAGAACTCAACAAAAACGAAGACCAGCAATTGAGAAGTGATAAATTATATTTGTACTATACCCAAAAAGGACGATGTATGTATTCAGGTGAGATAATTCAGTTGGAAGATTTGTGGGACAACACAAAGTATGATATAGATCATATTTATCCACAATCAAAGACTATGGATGATAGTTTGAATAACAGGGTGTTAGTAAAGAAGGAATATAATGCAGCAAAGTCTGACGAGTATCCTATTAAAGGAAGTATTCGAAAAGCAAGAAAATTATTTTGGAAATCATTATTAGATGAAGGCTTTATTACGAAAGAAAAGTATGAGCGATTAATTAGAAATACCGCACTGACGCCTGACGAACTTGCTGGATTTATTAATAGACAGCTTGTAGAAACCAGACAAAGTACAAAAGCAGTAGCGGAGATTTTAAAACAGGTATTTCCAGATTCGGAGATTGTATATGTAAAAGCGAAGAATGTGTCAGAGTTTCGACAAGATTTTACACCGGATTTATTAAAAGTACGTGATATGAATGATCTTCATCATGCGAAAGATGCATATCTTAACATTGTGGTTGGAAATTCTTATTACACAAAATTCACAAAGAATGCAGCTTGGTTTATAAAAGAAAATCCAGGACGAAGTTATAATTTGAAGATGATGTTTAAAGGAGACAAAGACATTATCCGAAATGGGGAGGTCGCATGGAAAGCAGGTAATAATGGTACGATTGTAACGGTGAAGAACGTTATGAAGAAGAATAATATCTTGGTTACAAGAAGAACCTATGAGGTCAAAGGAGGATTATTTAAACAACAACCGATAAAAAAAGGAAAAGGACAATTACCGCTTAAAGAGAGTGACAATCGATTAAATAATTTGAAGAAATATGGAGGGTACACAGAAATTGCTGGAAGTTACTATTTGCTAGTAAAATCTATTGATAAAAAAGGAAAAATAAAGAAAACAATAGAGTATATACCGATATATTTAAGAGAAACACTGGAAAATAATAAGGAAAAAATCATATATTATTTAAAAGAACGTGGACTAATAAATCCTCAAATCCTTTTAAAAATAAAAACGGATACTTTATTTAAAATAAATGGATCATACATTTGGATTTCAGGTCGTAAAACAAATTATTTAATTTTTAAGAATGCAAATCAACTGGTGCTTGAAAATACAAATGCGATTATTCTAAAGAATATTATAAAATTTTTACAACGAAAAGCAGAAAATAAAAATTTGCAAATAACTCATAATGATAAATTGGGTGAAAAAGAATTATGTCAAGTATATGATGTACTAAGTAAAAAATTGGAAATTCCAGTATATAGTGCAATCTTGATGTCAGAAATGGAAGCAGTGAAAAAAGGTAGAGAAAAATTTATTGAGTTGTCAAGAGAGGAACAGTGTAATACAATTAAAAAAATTTTTCATATAATGCAATGTCGGAGCGCAAGAGAAAACTTGAGAGAAATAGGAGGCGGAACGGAAGCAGGAAGAATTTTAATAAATAAGAATATAGACAAATATAAACAGATTTCAATTATTAATCAATCTCCAACGGGAATTTATGAAGAAGAGATTGATCTGTTGAAGTTATGAGTTGGCGCATAGTTGTTATTTCGAAGCGTGCAAAACTTGATTTACAGTTAGGTCAGATGGTTGTGCGTGGTGAAGAGGTGACAAAGATTGTATTAAGTGAAATTTCTACAATACTGATTGAGTCGACAGCAGTATCATTGACAGCTAGTTTGATTGCTGAACTTGCAAAAAGGAAGATTAAAGTAATATTTTGTGATGAAAAAAAGAATCCATCATGTGAGTTAGTTAATTATTATGGAAGTCATGATACCAGTAATAAAGTGAGAAAACAGATTAATTGGAAAAAGAATACAAAGGAAGCAGTATGGACGGAAATTGTAAGTGAAAAAATCAGGAAACAAAAGGAGCTGTTAGAATTATTGGGAAAGGAAGAATCAGATTTACTGGAATCTTATTTAAAGGAAATTGCATGGAATGATGGAACAAATCGAGAAGGGCATGCAGCAAAAGTTTATTTTAATGCCTTATTTGGATTAGAGTTTACAAGAACCGAAGATAATTTGATTAATGCAGCGTTGAACTACGGATATTCAATTATTTTATCTGCATTTACAAGGGAAATTGTAGCTAATGGTTACATCACGCAATTAGGTGTTTTTCATGACAACATGTTTAATCAGTTCAATCTAGCATCGGATTTGATGGAACCATTCAGAATACTTGTTGACAGGCAGGTCTTAACAATGAAATTAGAGCAGTTTGAACATGAAGAAAAGATGCAACTTGTAAATGTGTTGAATCAGGAAGTACAAATTGATGGGAAAATACAGTATGTTAATAATGCAATTAAAATATATTGCAAAAGCATTTTCGATGCTTTGAGTGGAGATGACAGTTCACTGATTCGATTTTACAGAATTGAGTTATAGGTTTATGAGAGTATTGGTATTTTTTGATTTGCCGGTAACAACAAGTGAAAATAGACGTGCATATGTACATTTTCGAAAATTTTTATTGAAAAATGGATTTTTAATGTTGCAGGAATCCGTATATTGCAAATTGGCTTTAAACAGTACCGCAGTAAATGCAATTGTTGAAAATATTCACAAAAATAAACCAGAGGAGGGGGTGATACAGTTATTGACGGTTACCGAAAAGCAATATGCAAAAATGGATATTATTATCGGAGAACTTAAAAGTGAAGTGTTAGATAGTGATGAAAGGTTGGTGATTTTATGAAATTAGTACATACTAATTTAAATACAGCGGTATTAAGTGATAAATATGTATTTACTGAATGGATAATAGAGTCACCCAAATTGTATGCATATTACTTGCAGGAATTATTTTTACAGCAAAATGGAGAAGAGGGGAGATTTGTTTTATCTGATAAAGAAAAAGAATTGAACATTGCAAAAAACATGGAAATAATTGTGAATCCGTTTCAGATAGAAATAAATGGACGGAAGATATTAAATAAGTTGTATGCAGAATTGGATCAGTTGTCAAAATCGGAGTTGATGTATGTAAAAACACTTGAATTAACAGGAAAAATACAGGAATATTTGTTGGAGTTAGAACAAAATACAGAATATGTTTTGGAATTTGATATGGATTTGGATATGCCTGCATTGTTCAAATCAGTAGGTATTCGGTATGAAGTACAGGAAACTGATTTTTTTGAACAAATAATACGTTATATAAAGATAGCGGTAAATGTTTTGGCAACAAAAGTGTTTGTTTTTATTAATCTTCGAAGCTATTTAACAGATTTGCAAATGCAGGAATTGATTAAGGAGATTTCTTATCAGGATGTAAAGGGATTATTTATTGAAAATCATGAAAGAAGTTGCATGGAAGGAGGAATGCGTTATATTATAGATAGAGACGGATGTGAAATTTATTGAATAGTTAAGCTTGAGTACCTTGTTTTTATGCCGATGATAGCATTTTATTTTTGAATTTGAGGTTTGAGAATGATGTAAAAATGTATGGTACTCAAGCATGTATTTATCCTCTCAAGCATCCTTGATAGTTTGAGAATGATGTAAAAATGTATGGTACTCAAGCGTGAACACTTTTATGTGAAATTCATTAACTGTTTGAGAATGATGTAAAAATGTATGGTACTCAAGCTTATACACTGCGTTGTATGCTGCCTTTTTGTTTGAGAATGATGTAAAAATGTATGGTACTCAAGCTACAAGGTTTTTGACACCATGTCCGAGGACGTTTGAGAATGATGTAAAAATGTATGGTACTCAAGCATTTATGCAATCAAATTTTGTGCCTAAAAGTTTGAGAATGATGTAAAAATGTATGGTACTCAAGCGACTCATATTTAAACGCATAGCCATGATTTGTTTGAGAATGATGTAAAAATGTATGGTACTCAAGCAAAAGAACGCAATCAAAGCCCTTGTGAATGGTTTGAGAATGATGTAAAAATGTATGGTACTCAAGCTGCTCCTCATTGTTATAAACAGTGATAATGTTTGAGAATGATGTAAAAATGTATGGTACTCAAGCGACCTGATAGAACGCCACTTGAAGGCAACAGTTTGAGAATGATGTAAAAATGTATGGTACTCAAGCAAAATCCATGACCTTGCAAGGTCTGAAACGGTTTGAGAATGATGTAAAAATGTATGGTACTCAAGCTATGAAGTCATGGCGCACACATTCACTTAAGTTTGAGAATGATGTAAAAATGTATGGTACTCAAGCATTCATCACGATGCAGAAACAACCCAAGTAGTTTGAGAATGATGTAAAAATGTATGGTACTCAAGCATAAATTTAACAACAATAAGAATCATCAGCGTTTGAGAATGATGTAAAAATGTATGGTACTCAAGCATTGCTGCTGCACTGATATTATTTTTAAGTGTTTGAGAATGATGTAAAAATGTATGGTACTCAAGCTACTCTCAATGTGTTGAGTACGTGTTTACAGTTTGAGAATGATGTAAAAATGTATGGTACTCAAGCACATCAGGACTTCTGTTGTGGATGTATTGCGTTTGAGAATGATGTAAAAATGTATGGTACTCAAGCAGGTGAGATAAAGTGGCGAGTCAAAATCAAGTTTGAGAATGATGTAAAAATGTATGGTACTCAAGCTCAGAACTATTAGCTAATAAGCACCAAGATAGTTTGAGAATGATGTAAAAATGTATGGTACTCAAGCTCAGAACTATTAGCTAATAAGCACCAAGATAGTTTGAGAATGATGTAAAAATGTATGGTACTCAAGCATGATGATGTTAATTTATCTAATATTGGTTGTTTGAGAATGATGTAAAAATGTATGGTACTCAAGCCATTATCTTTACCTCTCTTTCACAAAAGTAGTTTGAGAATAATGTAAAAATGTATGGTACTCAAGCAAAGAGGCAGAAGCAAGACTTAAACATGGAGTTTGAGAATGATGTAAAAATGTATGGTACTCAAGCGGAAACGGTATTACTGGCACTGGAACTGATGTTTGAGAATGATGTAAAAATGTATGGTACTCAAGCTAAACTGTCCCCTTTGTCAAGGACATTTTGAATTAGTGTAGTGCCTATTTTTTAG